>Ga0265338_10003669_pt1 | contig 21398 bp, 17 predicted proteins | sample 42126metaG_FD_193579 | JGI IMG/M metagenome (GOLD analysis project Ga0265338, IMG submission 193579) | Rhizosphere microbial communities from Carex aquatilis grown in University of Washington, Seatle, WA, United States - 4-21-26 metaG | ecosystem: Host-associated > Plants > Roots > Rhizosphere... | reverse complement strand
CAAGCGTCCGGGCCAGTTCTGGACGGCCAAGGGCCTCCAACACCTCAATGTTCTTATCGAAACCCGCGATCTCGCCCACTGGGACGAACTATGGGGAAATTAATGGTGCGGGTGTCAAGTTGCGCCCTTTCGTTCCCGCCAAGTCTTTCCGCGCTTGCAAATTTCGTTGAATCCGCTTGGATGGAGCCATGTTTCCGTATGTCGCTTTGGCCAAGGACAAAAGCTGGCAGCCCGGGCCGTACGCCGGCGTCGAGCTGATGATCTTGCACAAGCACGAAAGCACCGGCGGCGTGGTGGTATTGCGCAAATTCAAGGCCGGCCACACCATCCCGGCCCACACGCATCCCCACGCCAACGAATGGGCCTACGTGCTTTCCGGCGAATGGGACGAGTCCGGCGTGACCTACCTCACTGGCGCCTTGTTCTTCGCGCCCAAAGGCATCCCACACGGCCCGCACATCGCCAAGACGGAAGTCATCAGCCTCACCATCTTCGACGGCCCGCTGACGGTGGTGTAGCGTGGAGCCTGTGGCTCGATTCCATCGGCGCATGGCACCGATACCACGACTTCACCGTCACCCGCCACTCGCCACCTGTCACCTTTGATGTATCTTTCCCCATGCGTTATCTGGTCCAGGCCCGCGTGAAACCCGGGCAGGAAAAGTCCCTGCTGCAGGCCATCGCCGACGGCACGCTTGGCCAGGGCTCGATCGCCGGAGACGAATATATTTACGACCTGGAGCAGGCTCGTATCAGCGAAAACGGCATTGCGCATTGGGTGGAAACCTGTTTCTGCGATACACCGCTGGCCGAAGAACGCCCCTACTGGGAGGAGTATTTCGAGCTGCTGAGCATCAAGGACGCGCACCACCGCAAGAATTGCCGCCATGAAAACGGCACCGAACCCTGGGCCTGCACCTATTGCACCTGCACGAAACGCCTCGAAGAACGGCTGCAGCAACAGGGCAGGACATTTCTGACCACGCTGCAAAACACGGACAATATTTTCTCGCCAGCGGCAGGCAAAGCGCCTTGAATCGGAGGCCAGCCATGCATTCTGAGCCAGCCAGTCCTTTCCGCGGCGAAACGCGGCGCCAGTTCCTCATGAAAACCGGCGCTGCCGCCGCCGCCGTGGCCGGGGCAGGTGTCTTTCAACTGCCGGTTTATGCCCGTGAAAACAATCCGGCCATTTCCATCGTGCTGGATGCATCCGACCCGGTCTTGAAGCAGACGCCCGTGCGGTGGGCGGCGGAGCAATTGCAGGCTGCACTGGCCGCCCGGGGCCTGGCCGCAACGTTTTACGAGAACCTGGCCCACGCGCCGCCATCGCCGACATGCATTCTGGTGGCCGCGGGCGGTTCCATCCCCGCCCAAGTGTTGGCTGCGGCAAACCTTTCGCCCCCCAACCTGCCGGAAGCGCTCGTGCTGGCGCCCGGAAAAATCGGGAAGCAGACAGTGCTCGTGGCCGGCGGCTCCGACGCGCGCGGGCTGGTTTACGCGCTGTTGGAGCTGGCGGACCGGGTGAAATTCGCCGCCGGCCCGCTGGCCGCGCTGAACGCGGTGAAGCCCGTCGCCGAGCAGCCGGCCAATGAGATTCGCAGCGTGGCGCGCGCGTTCACCAGCGATGTGGAGGACAAAGCCTGGTTTCAAGACCGCGCCTTTTGGCCACCTTATCTGACGATGCTGGCCGCCCAGCGATTCAACCGCTTCAACCTCACGCTGGGGATTGGTTACGATTTCGCCTCAAACCTTCGCGATTGTTACTTTTATTTCGCCTATCCCTTCCTCCTTTCGGTTCCGGGCTACAACGTGCGCGCGGTTCCCCTGCCGGACGGCGAGCGCGACCTCAATCTGGAGATGCTCCGGTTCATCAGCGAAGAAACCGCACGACGCGGCCTGCACTTCCAACTGGGCATCTGGACCCACGCCTATCAGTGGACGAAAAGCCCTGACGCGAATTACACCATCGAAGGACTCACCCCCGAAACGCATGCGCCTTACTGCCGTGACGCCCTGCGCACCTTGCTCACCGCCTGCCCGGCGATCAGCGGCATCACCTTCCGGGTCCACGGCGAAAGCGGCGTGCCCGAGGGCAACTATGACCTCTGGAAAACCATCTTCGACGGCGTGGTGCAATGCGGGCGGCGCGTCGAGATCGACATGCACGCCAAAGGGATGGACCAGCCGATGATTGACGTGGCGCTGGGCACGGGCCTGCCGGTGAACATCTCGCCCAAATTCTGGGCCGAACACATGGGCCTGCCTTACATGCAGGGCGCCATCCGCCAGCAGGAAATGCCGCGCAACACGCCGAACACCGGCTTCTTCTCGCGCAGTTCGGGTTCGCGTTCGTTCCTGCGCTACGGCTACGGCGATTTGCTGGCCGAGGACCGCCGCTATGGCGTGTTGCATCGCATCTGGCCGGGCACGCAGCGGCTGCTGCTATGGGGCGATCCGGAAACGGCCGCCGCCTATGGCCGGGTTTCGAGCTTTTGCGGCAGCCAGGGCGTGGAATGGTTTGAACCGCTTTTCTTCAAGGGCCGCAAAGGCTCCGGCCTGCCCGGCGGCCGCGATGCCTATGCCGATCCCACCCTGCGGCCGGCCGGCGGCGACTTTGAAAAATACGATTCTACCTACCGCATCTGGGGCCGAAACCTCTACAACCCGGATGGCGACCCGGACTCCTGGCGTCGTTCGCTGCAGCATCAGTTTGGCCGAGGCGCGGAAGAGACGGAAGCCGCGCTGGCATCCGCGAGCCGGATTCTTCCGCTGGTGACCACGGCGCATTGCCCGTCGGCGGCCAACAACAATTACTGGCCGGAGATGTACGTCAACATGGCAATCGTGGCCTTGAGCCCGGCGCAACCATACTTCGACACGCCCAGTCCAAAGCGATTCGGCACCGTCAGCCCGCTCGACCCGGAGTTCTTCCTGGGCGTGGATGAATTTGCCGATGAACTGCTGAGACAAGAACCGGACGGGAGGTACACGCCAGCCTGGGTGGCCACCCGGCTGGAGTTGGCGGCGGAAACGGCATCCGCACAACTGCACGGGGCCCGATCAAAAGTGCGTGATCCCCGGAGCGCCAGTTTCCGGCGACTGGCTTTGGACGTCGAAATTCAAGCCGGCCTGGGCCGGTTTTACGCGGCGAAATTCCGGGCCGGCGTGCTCTACGCCCTTTACCAACGCAGCGGTTATCCACCGGCATTGGAAGCGGCGCTCAAAAAATACCATGAGGCCCTTGCAGCATGGGCGGAATTCGCTGAATCGGCGAGGGGCGTTTATGTTCCCGATATCACTTTCGGTCCGGAATCTTTCCAGCGCGGCCAGTGGCTGGACCGGCTGCCCGCCATCGAGGCGGATGCCGCGGACATGGAAAAACTTCTAAAAACGGCATCGGACACAACTCCACTGAAAATGGATCGCAAGATCGTCGAACGAGCCATGCACCAGTCGCTTGCCAGGACAGAGCACGATACCCATCCCTTGCTCACCGGACTGCATGTACCGCCGGCTTCGTTCCAGCGCGGACGGGCGCTCACCGTTACGGCGCGCGCTCCGAAGCACACAGTTTCCGGCCTGCGCCTGCGCTACCGGCATGTCAATCAGGCGGACACCTGGCAGGTGATGGAGATGGAGCGCACCGGGAACGAGTATCGCGCCGCCATCGCCGCGGCTTACACCGATTCGCCATTTCCGCTGCAGTATTACTTCCAAATCCGCTCCCATTCCGGCCTGGCTTGGTCGCATCCCGGCTTGGAAAACCCATGGCGCGGCCAGCCGTACTTTTTCCTGCGTCAGGCGTAATGCCGGTTCAGTAGCTTGTCTCGCAAGCCGCTTCACCCCGCCTCTTCGCTGGGCGCCGGCGCCGCCGGCTGGCGCGACCCGCCACGGACAATCAGCACGACCGCCAGCAGGATCAACCCGCCCGCCACGAACAATTCATGGGAGAAGACTTCCCGGCCGAGGGTGCAGCCGAGCAGCACGGCGATAAGCGGGTTCACATACGCATAGGTCGCCACGCGGGCAGGCGTGGTGGCGTGCAGCAGCCACACGTAACAGGTGTACCCCACCAGCGATCCGGCCACCAACAGGTACAGCCAGGCACCGGCCGACAGCAACGTCACCCGTCCCGGGGAAAATCGCGCCACCTCGCCGCCAACAACTGCCAGAACCAGCAGCAGGCCGCCGCCGGCGATCATTTGCATCGACACCCCCAGCAGTGGCGACTCCGGTTTGTGCGCCTGCCGCCCAAAGATCGACCCAAACGCCCAGCTCATGGAAGCGGCCATCAACGCCGCCACGCCCCAGCCGTAGGCCGGGCCAAAATGGCTTCCGTGGCGCGCCAGCAGCGCCACGCCGGCAAGACCCACCGCCAGTCCCATCCCCACCAGCGGCCGGGGCCGGACGCCCCGGGGCCGCAGCCAGTCGAACACCACCATCCACAATGGCGTCAACCCCACCAGCAACGCCGTCACCCCCGAGGGAATCACCTGCTCCGCCCACGTCACGCCGCCGTTGCCGACCGTCAGCAGCAGAGCGCCGGTGATGATCGCGTCACGCCATTCGAGGCGTGACGGAGAGCCGGCGCCGCGGGCGCGCGCGAACGCATACAGCAGCAGCCCGGCGGCAAGGTTTCGCGTTCCCGCCATCAGGAACGGCGGGATGGATTCCACCGCGTAGCGGATGCCCAGGTACGTCGAGCCCCAGATGACATAGACCGCCGCAAATGCCGCGATCACGCCCCAAACCGGCGGGGTCATGGTTTTGTCTTTCATAGTTCAATTTGCCGGCGCGCCGGCGGCATTCGGGCAAACAAAAACCCACCGCCGGATGCCGGCGATGGGTGATATAAACTCGGTGATTCGTCTCTTGGTTCAACTCCCCATCGCCGGCGTCATTTTAGTGACGACCTGATGCCGCCACGCAGCGCGAATCGGCAGGGCCGCGCGCTTGGGCGTGCAATTCAAGTTGGCGATGAAAGTCTTCATCCGTTCAAAGTCGTGGGCGTAATTTAGCGCACCCGCCTTCCCGGTCAATTGATAATTTTGCCGGGGATCCGTCCGGAGTTCCACGTCTTCACGCGGCAGATTCGGTCAGGCACCAAAGTCCTCACGCAAAATGCGGAACGGCTCCCGCCTGAACGATTCAAATTGATAGCGGAACCCCGACTGGTAACCCAGCGCCGTGCAACCTTTTGTTGCATATGCAACAAAAGGTTGCATCCGGGCGATCAGCAGAAAATGGGGTTGAGTGGACAGGGCGTTGTCAGCGATTATTCTTGCGTATGTCCGAGCCACTCCGCACTGGATTGCCGGAACGCGTCGTTCAGGCCGCCGAGGCCCTGCTGCAGCGCTCCGGCAGCGTCGGCCCGCTCGAATTGTTCCAGGAGATGCGCTGGCTGAACGCGGTCCACTTTGAAGGCTGGCGCAAGGGAAACGAGCACGACCGCGTGCTCGAAGATTGGATCCATGCCGGCGCCGGGAAGATTGGAAAGGCGATTTTCCATTTCCACGAGTGGGTGCGGCAACACGGCTTGCGACCGATCGAAGCCTCCTACACCCGCCGCAGTCCGCGGGGCATTGATCCACTCCAGGTTACCAAGGATGGGAATCCGGAGCGGGAGAAGTTCTATCGCACGCATTACGTGCCGGCGGATTTGTCCGGGAAGAAAGCAGTCCGGCTCGCTGAAAAGCTGAACAAGCCGCCGGACCTGGTGGTGTTTCAAAAGGTGAGCGAAGCGGGCAAGTGCGGCGAATGCGGTGCGGAACTGGACCAGGGCGATTTTCTGTTCATGGAGAAAGGCCAGCCATTGTGCCTCGGGTGCGCCGACCTGGATCATCTGGTATTCTTGCCGGCCGGCGACACGGCCCGGTCGCGCCGCTCACGCAAATACAGTCCGCTGTCGGCCGTGGTGGTTCGCTTTAACCGCCCGCGCAATCGTTACGAACGCCAGGGCCTGCTGGTAGCCGCGGAGGCACTGGCCAAAGCCGAGGCCGAATGTGCGGCCGATGCCCCTGAACGCGCGATCGACCGCCAACAAGCCGCGATCCGAAGGGTGGCCGAGGACCGGGAATTTGTGACCGCGATGACCAAGGCCATTTTGGCGCAATATCCCGCCTGCCCCGCGGCGGAAGCCGGCCGCATCGCCGCACATGCCGCCCGGCGCGGCAGCGGCCGCGTGGGGCGATCCGCCGCCGGCCGGGAACTGGATCCGCAGGCCATCAAACTCGCCGTGACTGCCCACATCCGGCACGAACATACGAAATACGATCGACTCTTGATGCAAGGCACGGCGCGGCTGGATGCCCGCATCCAGATTCGGGACGCGATCGATCAGGTGCTGGTGAAGTGGCGCGACGTTTGATGGCAGCCAAGGTCGCAGGCACTCGGAGCGTGGACGGCGTTGCCCGGGTGATTGTCCGCCGCACCGAGGGACTTGCGGGCAGGCTGCCCGCGCTCCGGTGTGCGGTCCTGGCCAGCGCCGTCACGCCGCATTTTGCGCCGCGGCGGCCTCGATCTTGCGCAGGCGCAGGCCCTTGAAAAACTCGAAGCCTTCGCGGCAGCGGCGGACGAGGACGTCCTTGTCCTCCAGCATGGTCTTGACGATGCGGAGAATCGGTTTCGGCCGGAAGTAGTAGGCGCGGTAGAAGCGGTCCACCTCCTCGAAAATCTTTTCCTTGCTCAGGCCGGGATATTCAATCGTGCTGCTCTGGTAGCCTTCGCCGCCCAGGAGATCGGTCTTTTCCTTTTTGGCAAACCAACCGTTCTGCCGGGCCTGCTCGTACAGTTCCGTGCCGGGATAAGGCGCCGCCAGGCTGACCTGGATGCTGAACACATCGAGTTCCTTCGCGAAATCCAGCGTCTGCTGGATGGTTTCCTTCGTCTCCACCGGCAGGCCGAGAATGAACGTGCCGTGAATGATCACGCCGGCCTGTTGGCAGGCCTTGGTGAACCGGCGCATCTCGTCCGTGGTCACGCCCTTTTTGATGCGGGTGAGGATATCGTCGTTGCCGCTCTCGTAGCCGACCAGAAACAGGCGGAGGCCATTGTCCTTGAGCAGCTTGATGTTGTCGTAATCAAGATTGGCGCGGCTGTTGCACGACCAGGTGAGGCCCAGCGGCGCGATCTTCTTGGCGATCTCCCGCGCTCGCGGCAGGTTGGCCGTGAACGTGTCGTCGTCGAAAAAGTATTCCTTCACCTCGGGGAAAAGCTTTTTGAGGTGGGCCATCTCGCCGGCGACGTTGTCCGCCGAGCGGACGCGGTATTTGTGTCCGCCGATGGTCTGCGGCCAGAGGCAGAACGTGCATTGCGCCGGACAGCCGCGCCCCGTGTAGAGGCTCATGTACGGGTGGTTGAGATAGCCGTTGAAATATTTCTGCACGTCCACGTCGCGGCGGTAGATGTCGGCCACCCATGGCAGCGTGTCGAGGTTCTGGATCAGGTCGCGTTCCGGGTTGTGCTTGATCCTGCCATCCTTGTCCTTGTAAGAAAGCCCGGCGATGGTCGAGAGCTCGCGGCCTTCGGCGACCTCCTTGCAGGTGTAGTCAAATTCCTTGCGGCCCACCCAGTCAATCGCCGGGGAAGCCTTGAGCGTCTCAGTTGGCAGCACGGCGGCATGCGCGCCGACGAAGCCGATCTTCGTGTCGGGTTTCTGCTGCTTGATGGCCTCGGCCACCCGGCAATCGTTTTTCAGCGAGGGCGTGCTGGTGTGGATGATAACATGGTCGAAGTCCTTGGCGATGCGGAGACATTCGTCCTTGCCGATGTCGTGCGGCGGGCAATCAAGCAGTTTCGCGCCCGGGGTCAACGCGGCGGGAATCGCCAGCCAGGTGGGATACCAATAGCTGGTGACCTCGCGCACGGTCTGGTAGCGCGCGCCGGCGCCGCCATCGAAACCGTCAAAACTCGGGGGTGATAGATAAAGCGTCTTGCTCATGATTGAATAGAGTACTCCTCAGTTGGATTTAAAAATGGATCCCGGCCCGGCTACTCCGGCCGGGCGTCCGGCTTCTTCGAATCCTTGATCTTCGCCAACAAATCATCGCGCTCGGACGTGTCGCTTGTGCCGCAGTGACTGCCGACGTGGGCCGCGTGGTCCTCGGGGGTCTCCTCGGCCTTGCGCGAAAACGCCGCCTGCGCGCCGTTCATGGCCGCGCGGGGGGAATTGATCGCCGCCTTGGCCTCGGCCAGATGACCCTTGCCGATCGTGACGCCGTTGAAGGCGCGCTTTTCGAGTTCAGTCGAGTAGGCGACCGGCTTCGGTTTCGCGCCGAAGTTGTACCTGAAATTCTTCCAGTTGTCGCCGGCCTGGTAATTGGTGCCGAGCGCGCCGCTGGGGTCGTAACCGCAATGGACCATGCAGTTTTCGCAGCGCGGGTCGCGGGCGACGCCGTCCACCACGCCGTATTTCTCCCAGTTCACCTTCGCCAGCATTTCCTGGTAGCCGCCGTAATGGCCGTCAGTCATCAGGTAACACGGTGCCTTCCAGCCTTTGATGTTGTAGGTGGGAATCGCCCACGCGGTGCAGGTCAGCTCGCGCTTGCCGGCGAGAAATTCCTGGTAAACCGGCGTGCCGAAAATGGTGAACGCCTTGCCCCAGTCGAGGATCTTCGCAAATTTCTGCCGGGTCATCTTGCGCGTGAGAAAGAAATCCTCCGGCTGCTTGCCCAGGCGCGAGACCATGTCCTTCTTGGCCGCGTCGTATTCGTAGCCGGGCGAAATCGTGTGGCCGTCCACCTCCAGCGAACTGAGGAACTTGAACATGTCCTCGATCTCCTGCACGTCGCTCTCCTTGTAGACCGTCGTGTTCGTCGCGACCTGGAAGCCGAGGATCTTCGCCATCCGGATCGCCTCGACGCATTCCTTGAACACGCCTTCGCGCTCGACGATGAGGTCGTGCGTGAATTCAAGGCCGTCCACATGGACGTTCCAATACATCCACTGGGTCGGCCGGATGACGGTTTTTGCGCGGGCGGCCGGGGTGGACTGGCGGATCGCCTCGGCGTCCTTTTCGGAAATCAGCTTTTCGGCGAGCAGCTTCTGGATTCTTGGCTCCACGGCCGGCGAATAGATCGCCGCGAGGTAATCCTTCATCTTTTTCCGCATGAACATGCCGTTTGTGCAGATGTAAATGACGCGGTGCTGCTTGAGCAGGCCGTCAACGAGCTCCTCGATCTTCGGGTAGATCAGCGGCTCGCCGCCGCAAATGCTGACCATCGGCGCCTCGCATTCCCGCGCCACGTCCAGGCATTTTTCCAGCGGCACCATGTCCTTCAGGTTGGTGGAGTATTCGCGGATACGCCCGCACCCGGTGCAGGTGAGGTTGCAGGTGTGGAGCGGCTCAAGCTGCAACACCATTGCAAACCGGGACGTCTTGCGCAGCTTGTGCTTGATGATATGGGTGGCAATCTTCTTGGTCAGGGCAAAGGGAAATCGCATAGGCTTGTCGGCTTATCGGCTTATCGGACGGAAGCGAGTTGCTGGGACGGAGCGGCTGCCGCCACCGGCGCGGCGGGCACTGGGGGGTCGGCCCTCAGCAACCCCGGCAGGAAAAACGAGGCCGGTGAAACACTGCCGCTGGCGTTGATGCCGGAACAACCGGCGACGGCCAGCATCAAAAACGCCAGCATTGCCAGTCGCAGAAAATTCCCATTTAATCTCACCTGCCCAGTATAAATGAGCCCGATGCGATGGCAACTTTTAATTCCTAAGATGGACATCCTTAATTCCGGGATGCCGCCCGCCGCCCGGAACGGATGGATCGTCGCGCTGGTTCTTTGTGCCGTGGGCGGTGTCCTTTTCGCCGGCGAGGCGCGCCGCCAGGTGTTTGCCGCGCGGGCCGGGGCGGAATACCGCCGCGCGGAGGCTCAATTTAAATCAAACACCAACGACTCCGCCGCCGCCTGGCAGCTGGCCCGCGCCTGCTTCGCATTCAACGATTTCGCCACGAACAACGCCCGGCGCGCCGAACTGGCCAGCCAGGGCATCGCCGCGTGCCGGCAATTGCTCGCGCGCGAATCCAACTCGGCCCCGGGGCATTATTATCTGGCCATCGAGCTCGGCCAGCTGGCGGACACCAAGCGAAATCTGGCCGCCTTCAAGCTGGTGCGCGAAATTGAGCGCGAATTCAAAGCGGCGGACGATCTGGATGAACATTTCGATCATGCCGGTCCCGCGCGCTGCCTCGGCTTGTTGTACCGGGACGCGCCCACCTGGCCGGCGAGCATCGGCAGCCGGCACAAGGCGCGCGAATGGCTGGAACAGGCCGTCAAGGTGGCGCCCGATTATCCCGACAACCGCCTGAACCTTGCCGAATCGTACTGGCAGTGGAAGGAACGTGAGGCCGCCAGCAATGAGTTGAAAAGGCTTGACGCGCTCTGGCCGTCGGCCCGGACAAATTTCACCGGTGAAGCCTGGGAACGCAGCTGGGACAGTTGGACCAACCGGCGCGAGGCGGTGCGGGAAAAACTCGGCGAAGCCGGCCCTCCGGCGAAAACGTCCAGTAATCCGCAGAACTGAAATTTCCTGTGGCGTAATCGGGCGGTTGGGTTACTCTGTGGGACGAAAGTCGACTGGACAAAAAACTGGCATGGCTAAAAAGATCATCGCGGCTCTGGCCGACTCGGGTATGTTTTTGCGGGAATGGTTTGCCGATCCGCAACGGACCGGCTCGGTCACGCCCAGTTCCCCCAAGCTGGCCGCCGCCATGGCACGCTGGCTGCCGTCCAACCCGGAAAGCTACGTGCTCGAGCTCGGCCCGGGCACCGGCGCCGTCACCGAGGCGCTCATCAAACGTGGCCTGCGCGAGGACCGGCTGGTGGCCATCGAACGGAATCCGAAGATGGCGCGCCTGCTCCGCAAGCGTTTTCCCAGCTCCCACATCATCACCGGCGACGCCTGGCAACTGGACGAGCTGTTGCGTGACCGCCCCGAGCCGATTGAATCCGTCGGCGCGGTCATTTCGAGCCTGCCGCTGCTGAATTTTGCGCCCGAGGAGGCCGAGGGGCTCGCGCAAAAGATCCGGGCCATGCTGGAACCGCAGGGCACGTGGGTGCAATACAGCTACCGCATCCACAACCGCCGCACGCGCGGCACCTCCAGATTCCATCTGCTCGCCTCGAAAATCGTCTGGTTCAACCTCCCCCCCGCCCGCGTCAACGTCTATCAGAAGTAGTAATGGCGCGTCCTGCCGGGAACCCGTTACCGATCTCGGTTTTTTTCGTCTTTCAATCGCGCCACCAAATTCCGGAGGCACATTCCGGGAAGTGTCAATGCCAACAATGGGGTGCCGCAGGTTGACTTCGATCCGCATTGACTTGGTTGTGCCGTCATCGGATGCCCAATGGCCGATTAGGTCAGATCAGGGAATGCCCTCCCGGACCTGCCGGGATTTGTCGCGCAGGGCTTTGGCGGCACTGAGATCTGCTTCCATTTTGGCCTGCAAACTCTTCATCACGCCCTCCACCTGGGCGTCAATCTGACCGTTGATTGCGTTCACCAGCGCGGTTGCCCTGACCATATGCATGTCTTGCGGCGCGTAATCGTTGGTCAGAACCGCGAGTTTTTGTTCGGCATCGGTCAAATCCTGCATCAATTTCGTCAGCACCGGGTTGGAATAATTTTGCTGGACGGCAACCCGGCAGTCGTCCCGTTTCAAACCCGAAAGGTGCTCGATTTGCGTCTTCAGTGAGGCCGCCTCGGCCTCCAGTGCGGCCGCCCCGGCCGGCGATTCGGCGGCGGTTGACGCAGCCGAACCGTCCGGATTCTTCGCAATCATGGCCTGCAACCGTTGTTGAAAGCGCGGTTGGGAGGGCACCAGCTCCGTCAGGTTCTGGCGGCTCAACGTGGCGAGCGTCTGCTGATCGGAAAATTCGCGCACGATGCGCTGGTACTGGACAACCGCGTCGTTGGTCCGGCCGAGCTTGCGGTAGCATTCACCCAAACGGAAAATCGCCGTGGCCGCCACCTGCCGGTCCTGGTCAAATTGCGCAACCAGCGACTGGTAATTGGTGATGGCCGCATCAAGGTTGCGGTTGGCCTCCTCCTCGAACAACCCCTTTTGCAGGGCCGCCGTGAGGCTGTTGGTTTGAGCGGAGACACCCGCAACGGCCAGGAAAACAACCCAGATGAAGAATTTCGTTTTCATAAAGTGAATGGCTCCATGCTGCCGGATTGGCCGGTGTGAATTTTCATACTTTTGCAAAATCGGGAAAACATCGAACGCTGAGCATCGAACATTGAACGCCGAACCGATCCCTCGCTCAGTAATTCGATGTTCAGCGTTCAATGTTCGACGTTCGATGTTCATTTTTCTTCCAGTTCCAATTTGTATCCCACCCCATGCACCGTGGTTATCCAGCGCGGTTCGTCCGGGTCCGGCTCCAGCTTGCTCCGCAGGCTGGCGATGTGATTGTCCACGGTGCGCGTCGTCGGAAACGCGGCATATCCCCAGACCACGTCGAGAAACCGCTCGCGCGTGACCGGCTCGCCCTCGGCCTCGGCCATCAGCCGCAGCATGGCAAATTCCTTGGCCGTCAGGTGGATTTCCCTTTTGTGCCGGGCGGCGGTCTGCCGTACCAGGTCAATTTCCACCTCACCCAGCCGCAATCTCCCGGCCGCTTTGCTGTGCCGCTCGAACCGCCGCAGCAGCGCGCGCACCCGGGCGAGCAGTTCGTCGGTGCTGAACGGCTTGACCAGATAATCATCCGCGCCCGCATCCAGGCCGGCGACCCGGTCCTCGATCAGGCCCTTGGCCGTGAGCATGAGCACCGGCAAGGTGTTGGCCAGCCGGCGCAGCTCGGCGCACAGCGCGAAGCCGTCGAGCTTCGGCATCATGATGTCGAGCAGGATGAGGTCGGGCTTTTCGTCCAGCGCCCGCCGGAGGCCGCGCTCGCCGTCCGCCGCCGACAGCACGCGATAGCCCTCGGCGGAAAGCAAATCCGTCAGCGCCGTGCGCATGGGCGCCTCGTCTTCGATGATTAAGATGCGGGACATTTGTAAAATGGAGAGAACATCGAACATTGAACGTCGAACGCTGAACGCTGAACGCCGAAGTGATTCGCGTTCGGACGACCGCACGTTCGATGTTCGATGTTCAGCGTTCGATGTTCGATGTTTCATTTAATATCGGAATTTCAATGACAAACCGGCTGCCTTTGCCGGGTTCGCTCTGGACCAGCACCCGTCCGCCGTGCGCCTCGACGATGTGTTTGACGATGCTCAGGCCGATTCCAACACCTTGGGTCTCGCGCCGCAATTCGGAACCGCGCCGGTAAAACCGCTCAAAAATCTTTTTCTGTTCCTCGGGAGGGATGCCCGGACCGTGGTCGCTGACGTAAAGTAGGATAGGCGTCTCGCCTGTCCGCCGAGCGAAGCGAGGCGAATCAACCGGAGGAACCTGCTCGCGCTCACGCGCTCGCTGGGCAGGCGGGACGCCCGCCCTACTCTCGGGAGTATATTCAATCCCCACCGTCACGGTCTCACCCTTGGGCGAATGCTTGACCGCATTGTCAATCAGGTTAACCAGCGCCTGCTGGATTGCCCGGCCATCCACTTTTAATTCAATGTTCGACGTTCGACGTTCGATGTTCGATGTTTCCAATTTTAAAGCGACCCCTTTCTCCGCCGCATACGGTTCCATGAGCCGCACCGTGCCCTGGACCAGCGCCACCACGTCCGTCGGCTCGAACTCGTATTGTTTGCGGCCCTGCTCGATGCGGGAAAAGTCGAGCACGTTTTCGATGAGCGCCGAAAGCCGCCGGCATTCCTGGACGATGAAGCCGAAATATTCCTTCTGCTTTTGCGGTTCCGGGATTTTGCCGCCTTCCAAATTCTCCGCCATCAACCGCACCGACGCGATGGGCGCGCGCAATTCGTGCGAGACGCTGGAGACAAAGTTGGATTTCAATTCACCCAGCCGCCGTTGCTGCCGGAACGTCCGCCAGGCGGTCCACAGGCCAATCAAGGCAGCCACCGTCGCGGCGGCCACCAACGAACCAAACCAGAACACCCGGGCGCCCTGCCGCCGGTAGAGGGTCTCGGGGCTGGTCAGATAGACGTTCACCGCCAACAGCTCCGTTCCGGCCTCGGATTTCACGGCCGAGGCCAGGATGTTGGTGGACACCCTGCCGAAATAGTCCTTTCTCTCTCCACCGCCGGGGCTGTGCGGATTGTACCAGCCGACATAGTGCCACACACGGAGATCGGGTGCAAAGGCGCCGGTCATCTTGCGGTTGGCAACCTGGATTTCTACGCCAAAATACTCAGGGATCTGCTGCTTTTCATTCTCACTTCCAATCAACAGTGAACCGATCTCGGATTCACCCCGGCAGAAATACCAATGATTGGTTTCGTGGTCCTCAAACCCGATGGCCAGCCAGTCCCGGTCCAAGGTACTGCCTCCGGCCATCGAACGCGCCACGATCGAGGTGGCGTTTGAACTCCAGATTGAACCGGAGGCACGGGCGGCCACCACAAAACTCCGGTAAGTATTTTGCGCGACCTCTGCGTTTGAGCCCGGGACTTTCGGCACGCACAGGAAATCCGGGGTGGCAAACCAAAAAAGGCGGGGAAACGAAATGGTTGCTTCCGTTGTTCCGGTCCCCCGCCGCAAGGTTTCATCGCCCGCCGTTTGATTCCCGGCATTTGCGCTGGTTGAAAGCAAAGGAAACAAGGGGCGTGCAGGATTGGCCTGGGCACAAAAATGCTCCCGGGCAGCCGAATACAATTGGCGCACTGTTTCGAAGCCCTGCCACCTGCGCTGCCACTGCCCGAACTCCTGGTCCTCAATCAACTGGGCGTCCGACCGGGGCGGACGAAGCCGAACACCCTGCACCGTCTCATACTCTTCCCGTTTCTGAAGTTGCTCGTGGCGATACGTTTGCGGAAGCATCTCTTCCGGCCGGCTAAGATCCCCCTCAATGCAGCCCAAAAGAAAGGGCGACAATAGAGTCGGATGATAAACCAAGTTGGAGCAAAGCGTGTCCAGGGGAACAAAGTGTTTGACGGAAAAAGAAAGCAGAACGGGGTTGATATCGTTCCGCGGGACGGAGACGCGAGAATAAGTCAAATAACGCGAAGGTCCCTGCGGATGCGGCAAGATCTCGAACAGCTTCAACTGCGCCAGGGACCAAAGGGGCAGCCCGCTTTCACCCAAAGCATTCGTATATTTTTCCGTCACCAGACTTAATGCCTCGGCTGCCTCCAGGAGTTTTCCCTGTTGCATCAGTCGCAAACCCTGACCGTAGCTGGCTGCCGCCGCAAAATTTTCCGGCGGGTTGGAGTCAATGAACTCTTTGCAGGCCCGGTCGAGAACCTCCGGTTTTTGGGTGCCGGCATCCGCAGCTTGCAGAGTCGCCCACAACCGCGCCTGTTCAGCGTTCAATTCTGCCGGGTAGAACGGATGCGGCGTGGGAACGGGCGAATAAGGCGGCGGAAAAACCAGGCGGCCGGCTTCATCCACCTGAAAGGCACGTTGGTTGAACGGGTTCGGGCTGTTCGCCATGAGTTCAGTCCAGATTTTGGCCGCCAGGTCGTCCGCAATGACCTGGGCCCGCTCGGCCGCGTCATGCTGGGCAAGAACCTTGTCCTGGCGCAGTGACATCATCCCCACCACCGCCAATACCGCCACCGGCAGCAGGATCAGCAGTCCCTGCCAGAAGAAGGTTGGTTTTTGCGGCGTGCGGAGCGCGGTCATGGGCTTTTGTTATGGACCCAGCCTACGCCGCCGGCAAGGGCCAGTTGTCACGGTTTTGCAAAATAAAATTATGCCGGTGCGCCCGGCCAACGCCCAGGAGAGGTGGCCCCGCAAACTTCAAGCGGGCGGTTCCAGAAGTTGGAACCGCCCGCCTGACAGCTTTTACTTTCCCTCCTTGTCAGAAGTCAAAAATGTCAATTCTTTATGTCCCAGTTTGCACTGCGGGTGAGATTCAGTTGTCACAGTTTCGCAAAATCACCCGCTTGAATCCGCTGCGCCCGCTGGTGCGTTCATCAGCAGCACCCTTCACGACATCCCGGACGCGGGATGATAAAATTTACTTCGCTTTTTGGAATCGTTGCAGCTGTTTGACCAGCGCGCGCAATTGCTCGCCATCCCGGCCCTTCATCGCCGGCATCTGCGCCGCCGTTTCTGCCACCAAAAGGGCATCTGCGCCCCGGTCCTGGGCCAGCAGGAAGTTGACGTAACGGAACACGGCCTCAGATGAATACGGGCACAAGGCCCAGGCTTGGCGAAAGGCGAAATCCGCCTCCTGCACCATGCGCTGCTTTTCCGCCGCATTGGCCGGGTGCTCCACGCGCCAGGCATAAAGTCCGGCGATGGAACTCCGCAGCTTGGAAAACATCTGGTGCGAATAGGCGTTCTGGATGAATAGCGGGTCGCCGGTAAAACCGGTGAAATCCCGCTTCCCAAAGGTTTTTTCGGCAAACGCAGCCACTTCCCCGACCGAGGTGTCAACATTCAACCAGCCCCCAATCATCGGCGTCACATAGTTGGCCCAATATTCATGGTCCTGGCTGGCCGTCTCCTCGGACAGTCCGGCCAGCGGCTGGCGGTTGAGCTTCAGGATCAGGCCGTGCGGCTCCAGATACGGGTACATCCAGTTCAGCGGAAAACTTTCCTCGACGTAAAATTCGTGGCCGGGGGTTTTGTCGAAGATGGTTTTGACCAGCAGCCCGTTGATGTTCATCACCGCTATCTGGCCGCGGACCTGGGGCTTGCCATCCACCACGTGCACATCTTCGCCCGGCATGAGTTTTCCCTGCTTCATCCGCGTTTGCACGTCTTCCACGTAGTCCTGGAAACAGCGCTGGGCGTCTTCCGGGGTCGGAACGTAAATTTTCCCTGCGTACATCGCGCGCAGGTAGTCCAGATAGGTGCTGTCGGCCAGGGCATTTTGCGTGAGCACAAAAATGGGATCGGCATCCACCTGCGACTTGCACATGGCCGTGACCAGGAATCTTCCCGGATCCGTGCCGCCGAAATAAATGCCGCCCGGTGGAATGGATTGAATAATGTCGTTGCCGAACATCGCGGAGTATTTTTCATCGCCCACGCCGAAAGCATCCAGCGCGCCCCAGGTCTCCAGCACGTCCTGCCACGCCGTGCCATGCAAACGCTCATTTGTTTTGCCGGAGTGCTCGTATTGTCCCGCGTGCTGGCGGAATTCCACGAACGTGTTGCTGACTGTCGGCCAGTCGCCCCTGGCCGCCGCCGCAAAAAACGCCTTGAATTCCGATGGCACTTCGTTCGTCGCCGCGTTCGCTTGCGCCTCCTTTTCCGCCACGAACGATTTCAACCGGGCCGCCACTTCCGGATTTTTAAGCGATGTCATCGACTTCATTGGTTTCTTGCCGCAGCCGCCGAGGAACAATCCGCCGCCAAGAATAACCGCCCCGAGGAATTTGATTGTCGTCTTCATAGGTTTGCCATTTTCCAAGCTTCCATTGAATAGACACCAACCCGTTCAAATTTGTATAAACCATCCGCCCGTCCCCGGCTGAGGAAAAGAACCAATTTAGAATTGTTCTAAATCTTGACAAGCTCCGGGTTCGTACCTATTTTGCTGGCGGCATGAGTGTGGTCGAGAAGAAAACGATGAACGGCGACCTGAACCAGCGCCTGACCACGGGCGGGTTCCGGTCCACGCCCCAGCGCGAGCACGTCTATAACGTGTTGCTGCAGAAGCGCGACCATCCCACCGCCGAGGAGGTGTTCATCCGGACCAAAAAGATCATGCCGGAGATTTCCATGGCCACGGTTTACAACTGCCTCGACGCACTCGTAAAGTGCGGGCTCGCCCGGCAGGTGACGCTGGACCGCGGCGCGACCCGGTTCTGCCCGAACATGAGCGAGCACTGCCATTTTTATTGCGACTCGTGTGACACGGTATTTGATGTGGACCTGCCCGCGAAGCCCCAGCCCGGCGTCACGCTGCCGAAAGGCTTCAAGGCCGAACATTACGAGATCGCCATCCACGGCACCTGCCCGGATTGCGCGAAACCCTGACGATTCAACGATTTGACGAACCATGAGCACCGCCACCGAAACCATTGAGGGCCTGGTCAAACAGGAATATAAATACGGGTTTTACACCGACGTGGAAACCGAGTCCGCGCCGCCGGGCCTGAGCGAGGACACCATCCGGATGATCTCCCGCAAGAAGAAGGAGCCGGACTGGCTGACCGACTGGCGGCTCAAGGCGTTCCGCTACTGGCGAACGATGGAGGAACCTGCCTGGCCAAAGGTTCACCACGAAAAGATCAACTACCAGGACATCGTCTATTACTCGGCGCCCAAGAAAAAGGGCGACGGCCCGAAAAGCCTGGAGGAGGTCGACCCGAAGCTGCTGGAAACCTACGAAAAGCTCGGTATTCCGCTCCGCGAACGCGAGCGGCTCGCCGGCGTGGCCGTGGACGCGGTGTTTGACAGCGTGTCGGTCGGCACCACGTTCAAAAAGCAGCTCGCCGAAAAAGGCGTCATCTTCTGCTCGTTCAGCGAAGCGGTGCAGGAACATCCAGACCTGGTGAAGAAATACCTCGGCATGGTCGTGCCTTACACCGACAATTTCTTTGCCGCGCTGAACTCCGCCGTCTTCACCGACGGGTCGTTTTGCTACATCCCGAAGGGCGTGCGCTGCCCGATGGAGCTTTCGACCTATTTCCGCATCAACGCCGCCAACACCGGCCAGTTCGAGCGCACGCTGATCGTCGCCGACGAGGGCGCGCACGTGAGCTACCTGGAAGGCTGCACCGCCCCCATGCGCGACGAGAACCAGCTCCACGCGGCCGTCGTGGAACTCATCGCGCTGGACCACGGCGAAATCAAGTATTCGACCGTGCAGAACTGGTATCCGGGCGACGAAAACGGCAAGGGCGGCATTTACAACTTCGTGACCAAGCGCGGCCTGTGCAAGGGCCGCAACTCGAAGATTTCCTGGACCCAGGTCGAGACCGGCTCGGCCATCACCTGGAAATATCCCAGCTGCATCCTGCAGGGCGACAACTCGGTCGGCGAATTCTATTCCGTCGCCGTCACGAACAATTACCAGCAGGCCGACACCGGCACCAAGATGGTGCACATCGGCAAGAACACGCGCAGCACCATCGTGTCCAAGGGCATTTCCGCCGGGCACGGCCAGAACAGCTATCGCGGTCTGGTCAAGATCCAGAAAAGCGCCGCGAACGCGCGCAACTTTTCGCAGTGCGATTCAATGCTGATCGGGTCCAAGTGCGGCGCACATACTTTCCCCTACATCGAGGTGAAAAACACGTCGGCGAGCGTCGAGCACGAGGCGTCCACGTCCAAGATCGGCGAGGACCAGATTTTTTACTGCAACCAGCGCGGGCTGGCCACGCAGGACGCCGTAAACATGATTGTGAACGGGTTCTGCAAGGAGGTCTTCAAGGAGCTGCCGATGGAATTCGCCGTGGAAGCCCAGAAACTTTTGGGCGTGAGTTTGGAAGGCAGTGTGGGCTAGAATTCAACCGCGGATAAACACGGATGGACACGGATAGGTTGAGGCGAATTGTACGGCACCGCCCATTTTGGGCTGCGGCGGGAAGCGAAGCGCCACGCCGCAGCCCAAATTCTTTATCCGTGTTAATCTGTGTCCATCCGTGGTAAAAGTAATTTTTAGAAAATGAGCAATCAACCGATTCTGGAAATCAAAAACCTCAGCGCGGGCGTTGAGGGCAAGCAAATCCTCAAAGGCATCAACCTGGTCATCAACGCCGGCGAAGTCCATGCCGTCATGGGGCCCAACGGCAGCGGCAAGAGCACGCTGGCCGCGGTGCTGGCCGGCCGCGACGGCTACGAGGTGAGCGGCGGCGAGGTGATCTACGACGGCAAGGACCTGCTCGACCTCGACCCCGAGGAACGCGCCCGCGCCGGCGTCTTTCTCGCCTTCCAGTATCCGGTCGAAATCCCCGGCGTCAACAGCACCTATTTCCTCAAGGCGGCGCTGAACGAGGTCCGCAAATCCAAGGGCGAGACGGAACTCGACGCGATGGAATTCCTGAACCTGGTCAAGGACAAGATCAAGCTGCTCGAGCTGAACGAGGACCTGCTGCGGCGCTCGGTGAACGAGGGCTTCTCCGGCGGCGAAAAGAAGCGCAACGAGATTTTCCAGATGGCCGTGCTCGAACCCAGGCTCGCCATCCTTGACGAGACCGATTCCGGCCTCGACATCGACGCGCTGCGCATCGTCGCCGGCGGCGTCAACAAGCTGAAGCGGCCCGACAGCGCGCAACTGGTCATCACCCATTACCAGCGGCTGCTGAATTTCATCATCCCGGACTTCGTCCATGTGCTTTACGACGGCCGCATCGTGAAATCCGGCGACAAGCAGCTCGCGCTCGAACTCGAGGCAAAGGGTTACGACTGGATTATCAAGCCGGCCTAGGTAGACTGGCAGCATGAATCTGGACCCAGCCCAACGCCAAAAAGTCGCCGCGTGGATCGCGGAAGGCGCAAAGCTTTCGGAAATTCAAACCCGGCTGGCCTCGGAACTCAGCCTGAAGCTCACCTACATGGAAGTGCGGTTCCTGGTGGACGACTTAAAACTCACGCCCAAGGACCCGGAGCCGCCCAAGGTCGTTGCCCCGCCCGCCGCCAAAGCGCCGGAGCCCAAGGCCGCTGCTCCCGAAGCCGCGACGGCAAAACCGGCCGGCGGCGTTTCCGTGACGGTGGACAAGATCACGCGTCCCGGCTCGCTCGTCAGCGGCAAGGTCACCTTCAGCGACGGCCAGGCGGCCGACTGGTATCTTGACCAGACGGGACGGCTCGGGGTCGCGCCCAAGCAACTGGGCTACAAGCCGACGGCGGCGGACGTGCAGCAATTTCAGGCCGCACTGGAAAAAGAAATCACCCGGATGGGACTCTGACCGGCCATTGCGTGGCGGGGCAACAACAAACGCTTTTCGGCATGGCAAACGGCCCGCCATCGCCACCGCCGCCCCCTCTCCTTGAGTCGCGCCCGTTTCCAGGCACTCGCGCTACCCTTACAACCTTTTGTTGCATATGCAACAAAAAGTGGGTCGAAGAAACTTGGTCTTTTTTTGGGTTCCGGGACGGGGGTTGGACGGTTCCAGAGACTGAGGGGACGGCTGATGTATATTTCTTCAACCAGGGCAACCCAATCCACTGATAAAACCGCCGGTCGGCGCGCACACAAAACTGGTTGACCTTTGAAAACCGTCCGACCAGCTTCCTGATTCAAGGAGCGCGGCATTTATGCCGCTTCATCGTCCCTTGCCATTGGCACGGTGAAGCGGGCTGAAGCCCGTGCTCCAAAGCCAAATCAGGACATTGCCGGACTCTGACCAATCTTGCGGCTGGCCTCGCGAGTTGGCACATTGAGGCGACATGCGTGAAACATTCCGGGTTTGGGCGGAAAGCC
>Ga0265338_10003667_pt1 | contig 21400 bp, 18 predicted proteins | sample 42126metaG_FD_193579 | JGI IMG/M metagenome (GOLD analysis project Ga0265338, IMG submission 193579) | Rhizosphere microbial communities from Carex aquatilis grown in University of Washington, Seatle, WA, United States - 4-21-26 metaG | ecosystem: Host-associated > Plants > Roots > Rhizosphere... | reverse complement strand
GCATCGCGGGCATGTCCACAGACACCACGGAGCAGACGCGTCTGCACGGCGGCCGGCTGATCGCACGGCGCCTCAAGGCCCATGGCGTGAGCAAGCTGTTCACGCTCTCGGGCGGCCACATCTTCCCGATCTACGACGGCTGCCGCGAGGAGGGCGTCGACATCGTCGACGTGCGCCACGAGCAGACCGCCGCGTTCGCCGCCGAGGGCTGGGCGAAGGTCACGCGCACGCCCGGCGTGGCGGCCGTGACGGCCGGCCCGGGCGTGACGAACGCGCTCAGCGCGGTCGGCTCGGCGCAGTCCAACAACTCGCCGGTGCTCGTGCTCGGCGGCCGCGCGCCGGCGCTGCGCTGGGGCCGCGGCTCGCTGCAGGAGATCGACCACGTGCCGTTCGTGCGCCCGCTGACGAAGCTCGCGGCGACGCCCGACTCGACGGCGGAGATCCCCGGGATGGTGGACGAGGCGCTGCGCGTCGCGATGACGCCGCACTCGGGGCCGACGTTCCTGGACTTCCCGATGGACCACGTCTTCAGCGAGGCGGAGGAGCCGGAGAGCGGCGCTTCGCTGCTGAAGGCCTGGCGCGGAGCGGGCGCCGACGGCGGCGCGATCGAGCGCGCCGGGCGGCTGCTGGCGCAGGCCGAGCGGCCGGTCGTGATGGCCGGCACGAACCTCTACTGGGGCCACGGCGAGGTCGCGCTGCGCGCGCTGGCCGAGCAGCTCGGCGTGCCGGTCTTCCTCAACGGCCTCGCGCGCGGCTGCGTGCCGGCCGACCACGAGCTGTTCTTCTCGCGGGCGCGCGGCGCGGCGCTCACGAACGCGGATGTCGCTTTGGTGATCGGCGTGCCGATGGACTTCCGCCTCGGCTTCGGCGAGTCGTTCGGGTCCGAGACGGAGATCGTCGCGATCGACGTCGCCGAGCCGCTGCGCGAGCACCCGCGCGCGGTCGCCGCCGAGCTGTACGGCGCGCTGCCGGCGACGCTCGACGCGCTGCGCTCGGCCGCCGTCTCGGATGGCGGCGGCGTGCACCGCACGCGCGCGTGGGTCGAGCAGCTGCGCAACGTCGAGTCCGAGAAGCACGCCGCCGAGGCGGCCGAGCTCAACGATGAGCGCGCGCCGCTGCACCCGATGCGCGTCTACCGCGGGCTGGCCGAGGTGATCGACCGCAATGCGATCGTCGTCTGCGACGGAGGCGACTTCGTCTCCTACGCGGGGCGCGTCGTCGACTCCTACGAGCCGGGCTGCTGGCTGGACCCGGGGCCGTTCGGGTGCCTGGGCAGCGGACCGGGCTACGCGCTCGCGGCGAAGCTCGCGAGACCGGAGCGCCAGGTCGTGCTGCTGCTCGGCGACGGCGCCTTCGGCTTCTCCGGGATGGAGTTCGACACGCTCGCGCGCCACGGGGTGCACGTCGTCGGCCTGATGGGCAACAACGGCATCTGGGCGCTCGAGAAGCACCCGATGGAATTCCTCTACGGCTACTCGGTCGCGGCCGAGCTGCGCCCGGCGACGCGCTACGACCAGGTCGTGGAGGCGCTCGGCGGCCACGGCGAGCTGGTGGAGCGGCCGGACGACCTGCGCGGCGCGCTGGAGCGCGCGTTCGCGGCGAACGTGCCCGCGCTGGTGAACGTGCTGACGGATCCGGACGTGGTGTACCCGCGGAAGTCGAACCTGGCCTGAGGCCGCCGGCACCGCAAGGAGACGGCTTTCGCCGTCGGCAAGCGGAACCGCTTGGAAATGGGTTTCGGCCTCCGGCGATCGGAACCGATCGCCTTCGGACGACGTCACCGCGCCAAAGAGAAAGCCGCCCACATCATGTGAGCGGCTTTCTCAAAGTGGCCCCATCAGGACGGGCAGGGGTACGTGCCGTGAAAGGGCCGTATCGGTTGGCTCGGACGGCGGGAGGCGCCGACATGCGGCTTCGCCCGAGCCTATGAGCCGAGCAGCGGGGAGACGTTCGCACGCGCCCCAGTGCCCGACCCGGCCATATTCCTAGGGTGTCATGAGCCGGACAATCGAACATACGTCCAGCTCATTAGTCAAAGTGATCCAAAAAGCAGGCAGATGCGAATGTCAGCTCCCCGATAAACGGTGCTTTCCGCGGGGAGCGCGAACGCGCCCAGACGGTCAGCGTGCGAGCCGTTCGGCGCGCGTCAGCGCGACGCCGTGCAGCAGATCGTGCTCTGAGACCTCCGCGCGTCTGAGGCCGAAGGCGCGCAGGACCTCCACCAGGATCGCGGCACCGGCCACGATCGTCGGCGCGCGGTCGGGATGCAGGCCGCGGACGTTGCGCCGCTGCGCGAGCGGCATCTGCGCCAACCGCGCCAGCAGCAGCTCGACCTCGGAGCGCTCGAGCACGTAGCCGTGGACGCGCCGCGGGTCGTAGGGGTCCAGCTCCTGGTCGATCGCGGCCAGCGAGGTCGCGGTGCCGGCGACGCCGACGGCGCTCGCCGCGCTCGCGCGCACCGCCTCGGGCACACCCGCCTCGATCGTCGCGCGGACGTCGTCGGCGAGCTGCTGCAGCTCGTGCGGCGGGGGCGGGTCGTCGTGCAGGTGGCGCTCAGTCTGGCGCACGACGCCGGCCTGCAGCGAGACGTGGAACGAGGGGGCGCTTCCGCCCGCGGGGCCGACGATCAGCTCAGTCGAGCCGCCGCCGATGTCGCACACGAGCAGCGGCGTCGTGTCCTGCGGGTCGCGCCCGTGCGTGGCGCCGCGGAACGTCAGCCGCGCCTCCTCCTCGCCCGCGATCGTGCGCGCGTCGAGCCCGTAGTCGCGCGTGACGCGCTCGGTGAAGTCGCGGCCGTTGGCCGCGTCGCGGGCGGCGCTCGTGAGCACGGCGACGCGCGCGCCGGACGGCACGCCGGCGGCGTCGAGCGCGTCGCGGTAGGCGTCGAGCGTCGCGAACACGCGCTCCATCGCCTCGTCCGCGAGGCGGCCGGCGGCGTCGACCCCCTGGCCGAGGCGCGTGACCTCCGAGCGGCGCGCCAGCTCGTCGATCGCGCCGTCCTCGACGTCGGCGATCAGCAGGCGGGTGGAGTTGGTCCCGATGTCGACGACGCCGACGCGCATGCCTGCCGATCCTACGGGGCTTGCGGGGGTCGCGGTGGCGGGGCGGGATGCGGAAGCGACTCGCCGGCCAGCGCGGCGAGCACGTTGTCGACGGCGAGATCGGTCATCGCGGCGCGCGTGCGCGGGGTCGCGGAGCCGACGTGGGGGACGACGAGGACGTTGGGGGCTTGGAGGAGCGGGTGGTCGGGCGGCAGCGGCTCGGGGTCGGTGACGTCGAGCGCGGCGCCGGCGATCGTGCCGGCGTGGAGGGCGTCCGTGAGCGCCTGGGTGTCGACCACCGCCCCGCGCGCGGTGTTGACGAGGATCGCCGTCGGCTTCATGCGCTGCAGCGCCTGGGCGTCGATCAGGTGGCGGGTCTGCGGGGTGAGCGGGATGTGGAGGGAGACGAAGTCGGACTGCGCGAGCAGCTCTGGCAGAGGCGTGCCGCCGCGGCTGGTGCTGCGGAGGATCTGCATGTCGAAGCCGGCGGCGCGGCGCGCGACCGCCTCGCCGATGCGGCCGGCGCCGACGATTCCGAGCGTGGTGCCGACGATGTCGGCGCCGAGGCAGCCGTCCGGCTGCCAGGTGCCCCACTCGCCGTCTCGGACGGCCTGGGCGCATTGCGGGATGCGGCGCGCGGCGGCGAGCATGAGCGCGAACGCGAGGTCGGCCGTCGCGTCAGTGAGCACGCCCGGCGTGTGGCCGACGGGGATGCCGCGCGCGCGGGCGGCCGCGAGGTCGATGTTGTCGAGCCCGACCGCGTAGTTGGCGATCACCTTGAGGTGGGGGTTCGCGTCGAGGAACGCGGCGTCGATGCGGTCGCTGAGCATGCAAATCAGCGCGTCGGCCTGCCGGGCGCGCTCGATCAGGGCGGCTTGTGGCGGCGGCTCCGGCTCGGGCCAGACATCGACCTCGTGGCCGGCGGCGCGCAGGCGCTCGAGGCCGTCGCCGAACGTTGCGCGTGTGACGAAGACGCGGGCCATGCGGGGATCGTATGCGGCTCTGGCCGCCCCGTGGCCGCCTCGTCGTCGCCTTCGAGATCGGCGCCCGAAGCGCTATACTGCTTCGTCCACGCCGCGGGGTGGAGCAGTCTGGTAGCTCGTCGGGCTCATAACCCGAAGGTCGCGGGTTCGAATCCCGCCCCCGCTATAGAGAAAAGCCCCGTGAGAGCGGGGCTTTTGTCGTTCTGGGGGTGGTGCTGGGGCGCTGTGGGGCAACGGATGGGGCAACGTCAGAGCCCGTCTCGCGAACCCGGTGGCGCAAGAGCACACCAATCGTGAAACGGTAGGTGCCGGTGACGCTGCAAGGAGGTGCACCGATCTCGGAAGCGGTTGAGGAGGCTCTTACGGCGTGCGCGGCCCATGGCTTCGCTCGCCTGCGGTGGCCTCGGGATGTCCCGCTGGGGGAGCTTGCAAGTGCTGCTCGCATGCGCGTAGTTGATCATCGCCTTCTGCGTGCGCGTGAGCGGGAGCACGCACGCCCAGGCACCCTCTCGGCTCGTTTCGGACGTGAGGCCTTCCCATGGCACACCGATGGTGCACACCTGGGGTTGCCGCCACGGATCAGCTTGATGCGCGCGCTGGAGCCGAGTGTCACGCCAACGCTGGTGCTCGACCTCCAACTACATCTGGAAAGCGCCGACGATCTTCGAAGAGGTCTGCGGCGGGGTGTTTGGACTGTGCACGGCGGCGGGCGACCGTTTCACGCCCCTGCGATCAGCAGCCACGGACAGATTCGATTCAACGCCGCGATCATGACGCCAAGGACGTTTGAGGCTATGGAGGCGCATGCAGCGCTGGAGTCGCTCCTCGCCGCTGCCTCAGGCACTCCGTGTACGTGGTCTGATGCAGACCACGTACTCGTGATCGACAATGCCCGCATGCTTCATGCTCGGCCGCCGGTCGAGGACGAGGCGCGACGACTGGAGAGGACGCTCTGTGAGTCACCCCACGGCCTGGGACTCTGACGGACTTCGTGCAAAGGCGACGATCTACTTCGATCGAGCGTTCGGCCACGATCATGACGACCCGCTCTTTGCATTCTGGTGCCACCTGGCGTTGGAGCAACTTGCTCGTGCCGCTGTCGCGAAGGTCAACCCTGCCTTGCTGGCGGGTAGTCGACGTCAGGATGCACTGCTCTACGGACTGGGTGTCATCGACGCAGATCCACTCCAGATTGAGTCTGCCGGCAGCGGCACCGTGTATCAGCTTTGTGAGCGTCTGGTGGACGGATTCGGTGCCGCAGAGCAAGACGCCTGCGAAATGGCCCGACGTCGGCGGAACGCTGAGCTCCATTCTGCTATCGCGGCTATGGAGGATCTTCCACGAGGCTGGGTTGGGCGCTTCTTTGCCGCCTGCCGCGTGCTTGGCCGCCACCTGGGACTCGGACTCGAGGATCTTCTTGGCTCAGATCGCGCGCAGCTCGTTGAACGGCTGATGGTCGAAGACGCGGAGGACGTGCGGCGCGCTGTGCGTCAGTCACTTGACGCTGCCCGTGGGAGGGCAGCGGCACTGTCGAGCGCGGCGCGTCGTGAGCGGGAGGAACAAGCGCGCGAGAAACTCCACCCCCTTACCGACCCGCTCGCAGTCGCCTTGCCGGCTCGCGCACAGGTAGCTGGACCCCGGCTCCTGAAGGAGGTGCCTTGCCCAGCTTGCACGACCGTCGTCGGTCTTCGTGGCGACATCGTGGCGCGCAACCCCACGCGCATCGATGAGGACAATCAACTTGTCGCTACGCAGGTAGGGGTTCCTGGACTGCTGCAGTGCCCCGTATGTGGGCTTCGCCTTGAGGGGGTGGCAGAGCTTGCCGTCGCAGGGCTCGGAGATCCAGTGACGCTGACCGAGTATGTCGACCCCGTTGAGGCGTTCGACATCGACCTGAGCGAGTACCACGACGAGTTTCTTCGTGGGCTTGCCGAGGATTCCAAGTACCAAGATGAATAGGTTGGAGGCGCCGCTAACCGTTGGTCGTCGGCTGTCGGAATGGGTAAATATCGAGGCAGAGCAGTGAGTCTCGTGCCGAGCGCGAACGCTCTGGTTTCGGACGGAATGCGTCGTGCGCGTCCGGCTAGGCTCGTACCGTGGCTCTGTGACTGACCAGATCTTCAGCGCGCTCGTGGCTGGCGGGGCCAGCATCGTCGGAGGGCTCGTTGTCGCCGGCTCGAACTACGCGCTGAATCGCGCGCAGGCACGAGACGCTCGCAGAGATGCTATGCGACGGTCCATGACGCGCTTCCTGGCGCTTCTGAACCGCGTTGATCACTTGCTGCGAGTCGAGCCAAGACCACGGTATGGGACGGTGCAGTCGTCGCGTCTGTGGTCCGCGTTGCCGCATCTCGACTACGCACTCGGACGGCTGAACACTCGTCTGCTGAACCCGGGGCTCGATCGTCTTGTCGAGTCGCTTTACGAAGCGCTGGCAGACGCAGTCGTCAACCTGCCGAGCGATGTGTTGCCGGCTATGGAGACCGTTACGACTTTGATGGCCAACAGTACCCACGATGCTGATTGGTGGCGCAGATGGGAGGAGGCGAAGGGCAACCTTGTGGTCGTCTTCCGATCGGCAGCCGGACAGAGCGTCGGTTTGCCTAGATCGCGGTGACCCCCCCGTCAAGCACCGACCTGCTCCTGGTGCGTAAACCCGATCCGTTCTCCATCCTGTACGGTCGCGTTCCGCCGAGCCTGAGATCCGTTGCCGTCGCCCGACCCAGCCCAACCCGTTCCCGTCCTGTCGCTTTCGAGTGTCGGGCGGTGGTTCTGGCGGGGGTCGGTGAGAGTGGAGGTGCTGCGCGGCGTGTCGCTCGAGCTGGCGGCTGGCGACTTCGTAGCGGTGTGGGGCAGACTCGGCTCGGGGAAGACGACGCTCCTGCGCGTCGCGGCGGGTCTCGACGCGGCTGATGAGGGCGTCGTGCGGTTCGGGGGCCGGCCGCTTGGCGAGCTGTCGCGCGACGAGCTGCAGCACGTGCGGCGGCGCGAGATCGGCTTCGCTGATCGGTCGGGGCCGCTGGAGCCGGAGCTGACGATGCTCGACTACGTCGCCTTTCCGCTGGTCGGCGTGGTGTCACGCGTGGAGGCACAGCGGCGTGCAGCCGGGACGCTTCACGAGCTTGGGCTCGATCCTGAGTGCAGAGACCTGACGTGGGCGGAGCTGACGGACGGCGAGCGGACGCTGGTGTCGCTCGCGCATGCGGTCGTGCGGCGGCCGAAGCTGTTGCTGGTCGACGACCCGACGAGCAACCTCGGCGTGCACGAGCGGGAGCGGACGATGGCGCTGTTGCAGCGGCTGGCCGTCCGGGACGGCATGGCGATCCTCATGACGGCGCCGGACATGGCGGCAGCGCTCGGCGCCCATCAGGTCCACGTGCTCAGCGGTGGCGAGCTGCTGCCTGCTGGGCCGCCGCCTGAAGACAACCTCGTTCGCTTTCCCGACGCGCATGCTTGAGCTGCGCGACGTCGTGAAGCACTATGCCTCCGGCGGGGGCGAGGTGGTGCGGGCGATCGACGGCGTCTCGCTGACGATCGCGCGGAGCGAGCTGCTCGCTCTCTACGGCCCGAGCGGGTCGGGCAAGTCGACGATGCTGCAGATCGTCGCTGCGCTGCTGCAGCCGGACAGTGGGCAGGTGCTGGTCGGCGGGCGCGACGTCTCGGCGCTGGCGCCGCGCGAGGCGGCCCGCTATCGCCTCAACGAGGTCGGGTTCGTGCGGCAGTCGCTCGACCTGCTGCCGGGCGTGAGCGCGCTCGACAACGCGGCGCTGAAGCTGCTGAACACGCGTGTCGGCGTGCGCGAGGCGCATCGAGCGGTGACGCCGCTGCTGCAGCGGCTCGGTCTTGAGGAGCGGCTGAGAAGCCGCGCGGAGCGACTGTCGATGGGTGAGCGCCAGCGCGTGATGATCGCGCGCGCCTTGTCGACCGGTCCCAAGCTGCTGCTCGCCGACGAGCCGACGGGCAGCCTCGACTCGCAGCGCAGCCGCGAGGTGCTCGAGCTGCTCGTCGAGGTCTGTCGTGAGCAGGACGTCGCGGTGCTGCTCGTGACGCACGACCCGCAGGCGGCCGCTTTCGCCGATGCCGTGCGTGCGCTGCGCGACGGTCGCCTGGTCGACTACGAGCCGGATGCGGGGCTTGCGCCGAGCGCCGGGCGGTAGCGTCGCACGCTCGTGCGGCTGTCGAACCTCCTGCACCTTTACCGCATCCGCGTCCGGGCGCGGCTCGTGCAGGAGCTGCTCGCGCTCGTGGGGATCGCGGTCGGGGTCGCGCTGCTCTACGCGGCGTCGGTCGCGAACACGAGCCTGACCGCGTCGGTCGAGCGCCTCACGGTGGGGATCGTCGGCGACGCGCGCTTCCAGGTCGAGGCGCGGTCCGCGCAGGGGTTCGACGAGCGGCTGCTCGCCCGCGTCGAGCAGCTTCCGGGCGTGCAGGCCGCGGCGCCGATGCTAGACGTGCAGGCGAACGTCGTCGGTCCCGGCGGGCGCGTCTCGGTGCTGCTCGTCGGCGGCGACCCGCGCTTCGCGCGCCTCGGCGGCGCGTTCGTGCAGGAGTTCCGCTCGCAGGAGCTCGCGCGCCAGCGAGCAATTGGGCTGCCGGCGCCGCTCGCGCACTCGCTTGGTCTCTCGATTGGCAGCGCGGCCACGCTGGAGATGGCGGGGCAGCGTCGCGAGGCGCTGGTCGGTGCGCTGCTGGATCGGCCCGACATCGGCGATCTTGCCGCCAGTCCGGTCGTGATCGCGCCGCTCGCCTACGCGCAGCGTCTCGCCGGCCTGCAAGGCCGCGTGACCCGCATCTACGTCATGCCGGAGCCTGGTCGAGCGCGGGAGGTCGAGGCCGGGCTGAGCCGTCTCGGCGGCGATCGTCTCAACGTGCGTCCCGCGCGCTTCGACGTGGAGCTGTTCGACAAGGCCGCGCAGCCGACACATGCCTCGACGACGCTCTTCTTCGCCTTCAGCGCGGGCATCGGCTTCTTGTTCGCGTTCAGCGCGATGCTGCTGACGGTGCCGCAGCGCCGGCGGCTGATCGGCGACCTGCGCGCCGACGGCTACGGGCCGCGGGTCGTGCTCCAGATCCTGCTGCTCGACGCGCTCGTGCTCGGCGCGGTCGCGTCCGTTGTCGGGGTTGGCCTCGGCGAGTTGCTGTCGCGCGAGCTGTTCGGCCCGACGCCCGGCTACCTCGGATACACGTTCCCGATCGGCTCGCAGCGGATCGTGACCGCGCACAGTGTGCTGATCGCCGTCGCAGGCGGGCTGCTGGCCGCTACGGCCGCGGTCGTCCTGCCATACGGGCGCGTGCGGCCGCGGACGCGCCGCCGGGATCAGCGCACCGGACCGATCGCCGTCGCGCTCCTGGGCTGTGCGCTGCTCGCGCTGGCGGTCACGACCGTCGTCCTGGTGGTCGCGCCCCAGCTCGCGATCCTCGGAATGGCAACCCTCACGCTCGCGGGGCTGCTCCTGCTCCCAGTGGCGATCGGTGGGCTGCTCGCGCTGCTCGAGCGCCTGACCTACCGCTGGAAGGACGCGGCGCCGTTCATCGCCCTCGTGCAGCTTCGCTCGCGCGAGCATCGCTTCCGCGCCGGTGCGATCGCGGCGACCGGCACGGTCGCGCTCCTGAGCTGCGTGGCGATCCAGGGCGCGCGCGACGACCTCCAAGCCGGCCTCGACGCGGCGGTCCGCGACATCGACTCGACCGCTGAGGTGTGGGTGACGGCGGCCGGCGCGAGCAACACGTTCGCCACGACATCGCTCCCGGCGAACGTCGGCGAGCGTCTCGCGCCCGTGCCGGGGGTGAAGTCCGTGCGCAGCTACCGCGGCTCGTTCCTCGACTGGGGCAACCGCCGGGTGTGGGTGCTGGCGCCGCCGGCGGGTGTCGCTCAGCCGGTGCCGGCCAGCCAGGTCGCCGACAGCGGGGATCGCGCTCGAGTCGCCGACCGGGTCCGCGCAGGCGGATGGGCTGTGCTCTCGCGCCAGCTCGCGGAGGATCATGGCCTCGGTGTCGGCGACCGCTTCACGCTGCCGGCGCCGGCGCCGCTCGAGCTGCGGGTGGCGGCGCTCAGCACCAATCTCGGCTGGCCGCCGGGCGCGATGATCATCAACGCCGACGACTACGCGCGCGGTTGGGGAAGCGCTGCCGCCAGCGCCTACCAGCTGACGCTGGCGCCGGGAGCCTCGCCCGCACGCGTGAGTGCCGCGGCACGGCAGGAGCTTGGGGGCGCCAACTCGCCGTTCGTCGTCGAGACCGCCCACGAGCGCGAGGAGCGTCACTACGCGTCGACCCGCGACGCGCTCGCGCGCCTGACGCAGATCCGCACGCTCGTCCTCGTCGCTGCAGTGCTGGCGATGGCCGCTGCGCTGATCGGACTGATCTGGCAGCGACGGCCGCGTTTGGCGCGGCTGAAGGCCGACGGCTTCGGCGACGCCGAGGTGCGACGCGCGCTCGTTATCGAGGCGTTGGTGCTCGTCGGCGGCGGGGCGGTGCTCGGCGCTGTGCTCGGGCTCTACGGACAGGTGCTGCTCGACCGCGCGTTGAGCGCGATCACCGGGTTTCCGGTGTTCGTCTCGGTCGGCGTCGCCGGCGCGATCGCCGGGGCGGCGCTGGTTACGGGCGCGGCCGTTGCGATCGTGAGCGTGGCGGCTGCGGCTGCGGCGGGCGCCGATGCTGCGGCTCCGGCGGCGGCCGATCTTCGGAAAGCCGACAGTTCGCACTGGCGCTGACTATTCAGGCTCCTGTACGGTGCCGTTCTTAAGGGGATGGCGCTCTCGCTCAAATACGTGGTGTTGGGGATGGTGGTCGAGCGGCCCGCCTACGGCTATGAGCTGTACAACCGCGTCGAGACGCTGCTGCCGTTCTACAACTACACGGCCAGTGCGGTCTACCCGGCTCTGGACCGGCTCGAGGGAGCCGGCCTGATCGAGCCGGCCGGGGCGAAGGAGCGACGCGGCGGCGTGCGCGGCAATCCGCGCGTCATGTACTCCGCGACGCCGGCCGGGGTCACGAGACTCGAGACTTGGATGTACGCGCCGACGGCGCCTGAGAAGAGCCGGGACGTGCTTCTCGCCAAGCTGGCGATCGCACGCGCGCAGGACGTGCCGCGCCTGCTGGAGATGGCGCGCAACCAGGAGGCACAGGTGCGCCGGCAGCTCGGCGGTCTGCAGGAGGCGCCGAGGGCTGCGTGGACTGGGCAGGGCCGGGTGCCGTTGCCGCTTGTGGGTGCAGCGCTTGCCCGCTCGTCTGAGGCCCGGCGGCTGGCGGCGGCGATCGAGTCGCTTCAGGAGATCCGGGAGGCCCTGGAGCACGAGCTGCGCGGCGCGCCGCCGCCACGACGATGACGTCGCTGCTGTCGCTGACCGACGTCGGCAAGGCGTTCTGGCGCGGGACGGTCCGCGTCGAGGTGCTGCGCCGCGTCTCGCTCGAGCTGGCGCCCGGCGACTTCGTGGCCGTCTGGGGCGGCCTCGGGTCGGGCAAGTCGACGCTCCTGCGCTTGGCCGCCGGATTCGACGTCGCCGACGAGGGCGATGTGCGCTTCCGCGGGCGGCCGATCGCCGCGCTGTCGAGAGGCGATCTCCAGCAGCTGCGCCGCCACGAGATCGGCTTCGCGGACCGGTCGGGTCCGTTGGAGCGCGAGCTGACCGCGCTCGACTACGTCGCCTTCCCGCTGATGGGCACGATGCGCCGCGCGGAAGCGAGCCGCCGCGCGATGGACGCGCTGCGACAGCTCGGGCTCGAGCCGGCGTGCGGCGCGATGCGGTGGCGGGAGCTGACCGACGGGGAGCGGACGCTGGTGTCGATCGCGCACGCAGTCGTGCGGCGTCCCAAGCTGCTGCTGGTCGACGACCCGACCAGCAACCTCGGCTTCCACGAGCGGGAGCGGACCGTCGCGCTGCTGCACCGTATGGCGTCCGAGCGGGACATGGCCGTGCTGATGACGGCGCCCGACTCCGCGGCGACGCTCGGAGCGCACGAGGTCTTCACGCTCAGCGGCGGCGAGCTGCTGCCGGCCGCACGGCCTCCTCGCGGGGACCTGATCCGACTGCCCGGCGCGTAGCGCCGCCGGACGCCGGTGCGCTTCTCGAACCTGCTGCACCTGTACCGCGTGCGCGTGCGCGCGCGGCTGGCGCAGGAGCTGCTCGCGATCGCCGGCATCGCCGTCGGCGTGGCGCTGCTCTACTCGGCGTCTGTCGCCAACACGAGCTTGACCGGCTCGATCGAGCAGCTGACCGGGGCCGTCGTCGGCAAGGCGCGCCTCGAGCTGGCCGCACGCGCCCCGCAGGGGTTCGACCAGGCGCTGCTGGGCGAGGTCCAGCGGCTGCCGGGCGTGCGCGCAGCGACGCCGGTGTTCGAAGCGCCGGCCGTCGTCGCGGGTCCGGGCGGGCGGCGCTCGGTGGAGCTCGTCGGCGGCGACCCACGCTCGGCCAGCCTGAGCGGCCCGCTCCTGCGCCAGTTCACGGCAGAACGACTCGCGCGGGCGCGCGCGGTCGCGCTGCCGGCGCCGATCGCGCGCGAGCTGGGCGTCTCGCTGATCGCGCCGGTGCGAGTCGAGGCCGCCGGCCGCGTCACGCAGGCCCCGCTCGGCGCCGTCCTGCACGTGGAGGACGTCGGCCCGCTGGTCGACAGCCCCGTGGTGATCGCCCCGCTCGCGTTCGCGCAGGAGCTGGCCGGGCGCGCGGGGCGGCTGACGCGCATCTTCGTCCAGCCGCTGCCGGGGCGGGACGCCGAGGTCGAGGCCGGCTTGACGCGGATCGCCGGCGGCCGGCTGAACGTGCGTCCGGCGCGCTTCGACGCCACGCTGTTCGACAGAGCCGCGCAGCCCTCGCGCAACTCGTCGCAGCTGTTCTCTGCCTTCAGCGCGCTCGTCGGGTTCGTCTTCGCTTTCAGCGCCATGCTGCTGACGGTGCCGCAGCGGCGGCGCATGATCGCCGACCTGCAGATCGACGGCTACGGGCCGCGGGCGATCCTCCAGGTCCTGCTGTTCGACGCGCTCGTGCTCGGGCTCGCCGCCTCCGCCCTCGGGCTGCTGCTCGGCGAGGAGATCTCACGACACGTCTTCCGGGCCGATCCCGGCTACCTCGCCTACACGTTCCCCGTCGGATCCCAGCGAGTCGTCACCTGGCAGGCGATCGCGCTCGCGCTCGGCGGAGGCATGCTCGCCGCCTTCGTGGCGGTCCTGAGCCCGTTCCGCGACGTCCTCCGGATCGGCCGGCGGCGCGCCGGGGGCGGTACACAGCGGACGGCGGGCATGCGGTTCGCTCCGCAGCTCGGCGGCGCGGCGATCGCGCTTGCAGTGACGACGCTGATCCTGCTGCTTGCGCCGCAGTTCGCCGTCGCCGGCATGGGGACGCTGACGATCGCGCTGCTGCTCGTGCTGGCGCCCGCGATCGCGGCGACGCTGCGCGGGCTGGAGCGGGTCACGCAGCACAGCAAGAGCGCGACGCCGTTCCTCGTGGTGACGTCGCTCAGCTCGCGCGCGAACCGCTCCCGTGCGCTCGCGGTTGCGGCGACCGGCGCGATCGCCGTGATGAGCAGCGTGGCGATCCAAGGCTCTCGCCAGGATCTGCAGCGCGGCCTCGACGACTCCGTCCGCCACGTCGACTCGATTGCCGACATCTGGGTCGCACCGCGCAGCGAAGCGAACACGTTCGCCACGACTGCGTTCCCCGTCGGGCTCGCGACCAAGCTGGGCGCCGTGCCGGGCGTCCGTGCCGTGCGCGCCTATCGCGGCGGGTTCCTCGACTGGGACGATCGGCGGGTGTGGGTGCTCGCCCCGCCGCGCGAGGCCGCGCTGCCGATCTCGCGCGGCCAGATGACCGACGCCGAGCTGGCTCGCGCGCGCACGCGCATCCGCGGCGGTGGCTGGGTCGTGCTCTCTCGCGCGCTCGCGGACGCCCACGGCCTCAAGGTCGGCGACGCGTTCACGACGCCGACCGCCGTGCCGACGCGGCTGCGCGTCGCGGCGCTGAGCAGCAACCTCGGCTGGCCGTCGGGCGCGATGGTCCTCAACGCCGACGACTACGCGCATGCCTGGGGCAGCACCGACCTGAGCGCCTACCACCTCATGCTCGCACCGACCGCCAGACCGGACGTCGTGCGGAGCGCGGTCGCGCGGGTGCTCGGTCCGGACTCCTCGTTCGCGGTCGAAACAGCCGCGGAGCGGGAGCAGCGGCACTACGCGTCAACCCGCGAGGCGCTGTCCCGTCTGACGCAGATCCGCACGCTCGTGCTCGTCGCGGCAGTCCTCGCGATGGCGACGGCGATGGGCGGCATGATCTGGCAGCGACGGTCCCGCTTCGCCGGACTGAAGGTCGACGGCTTCACCGACCGGGAGGTGTGGCGCGGCCTCGTCCTCGAGAGCACCGTGCTGCTCGGCGCCGCGTGCCTGCTCGGCGCGGTCTTCGGCCTGTATGGGCAGGTCGTGTTGAGCCGGGCGCTGGCGACGATCACCGGCTTCCCGCTCGTCTTCTCGGTCGGCGCGCTCGTCGCCGTCGGCAGCTTCGCGCTGGTGACGCTGATCGCCGTGGCGATGATCGCGGTGCCCGGCTATCTCGCCGCGCGCGTCTCGCCTGCTGTCTCGTTGCAGGACTGAGCGCTCCTAAGCTCGCGGCGTGCCGCCAGATTCGGGCATCGACCCGATTCCGCTGACCCCTGCGCAACTCGCCGCACTGGGGTCGGCCGCCGCACGCGAGCTGCTCTGGGGACTGCGCGGCGTCTCGCGCGAGATCGCGAGCTGGCGGGCGCGTGCCTCGGAGATCCCCTGCTCGAACGCGCGACGGGTCGCGCTCGAGGCGTTGCGGGCCAAGCGCGGCCACATCGACGGTGCGGCGCTGTTCTGGATCCTTTCGCCGAGCCCCGACCCCGGTCTGCTGCGGCTGCTCGTGGCCTACGACGTGCTCTGCGACTACCTCGACAGCCTCACCGAGCGGGCTGGCGCCGGCGACGCGCGGCTACTGCATCGTGCGATGACCGACGCGCTCGAGCCCGGCGGTCCGTCGCGCGACTACTTCGCAGGCGCCGCCGGCGCGGGCGACGGCGGCTACCTCGACGCGCTCGTCGGGACGTGCCGCGCGGCGTGCGCGGGGCTGCCGTCGTTCGCGGTCGTGCAGCCGCACGCGCTGCGCGAGGCGGCCCGGGCGAGCGCCGTCCTGCCGCTGAACCACCTGCCCGACGCGCAGCGCGACGCTGGCCTGCAGGCGTGGGCGGCGTGCGAGCTGCCCGGTGAGCACGAGCTTGCGTGGTACGAGCTGGGCGCCGCTGCGAGCACATGGTTGGCGGTGCAGGCGTCGCTTGCGCTGGCGGCGAATCCCGCGTGCAAGGAGGCCGAGGTCGAGGCGGTGTGCCGCGCGTACTTCCCGTGGTGCTCGCTGGCCGGCACGATGCTCGACAGCTACGTCGACGAGGCCGACGACCTAGCCGCCGGCGACCACCGCTACGTCGCCCACTACCCCTCGCGGACGATCATGCTCGATCGGCTGAGTATGGCCGTCGAGCGCGCCGCGCTGGTGGTCACGCGGCTGCCCGACGGACAGCGCCACGCCGTGATCCTCTCCTGCATGGTCGCGATGTACCTCTCCAAGGACAGCGCGCGCACAGCCGGGCTGCGCGACTCGACGCGCCGGCTCGCAGCCAGCGGCGGCACGCTGACGCGCGTGCTCGTGCCGATCCTGCGCGCATGGCGCATCCGCTACCGGCAAGTCTCGGCGTGAGGCGCGGGTTTGTCGGCAAAAAGCTGCTCAGGCGGGTAGTCCAGCTCGTCGGCGAGCAGGAGCACGATGCTGAGCCGTGGATCGACACGGCCGCGCTCGATGCGGCCGAGCATTTCCGAGTTCAAGCCGGCACGGCGCGCGAGTTCGGGCTGCGAGAGACCGACCTCCTCACGCCGCAGACGCAGACGCTCCAGCGCGGTGCGGCGGGGAGACTCGATGGTCGTGATCCGTGCGGCCAACCGCTCCTCGCGATCACCTACTGGGATGGGAGCACTGAGGCGCCAGAGCGCCTCCCTCGTCGCCTGACGGTCGCGCAGGGTACTCGCACCTCGACTGCGTCTCTCAGGCCGGTCGGCCTCCTTGATCAGCCCCAGGTCGCGCAGCCGGCGGAAGTGCCGGCGCATCACGCCGGCGTCGATCTCCCACGGTCGTGCCAAGTCGGCTGGAGAGACGGCGTGCGAGCGCAGCATTTGGCGGAGGATTCTCACTCGCAGCGGATGCGCGAGCGCGGTCGCCCAGATCGGCTCTGCGCGGATCTCTCTCATGGCTTCCAGCCGTGCCCCAACTCGTCGATCGCGCTGGCGAGGCGGGCGAGCTGCTCGGCCGTGCAGTCGGCATAGTCGGATTCGGGTGGGATCTCGGCGAGCTGGAGCGCGAGGTTGACGAGCTGTTCGCCGGCGCCGCGGAAGGCGGAGAGCATCCGGCGCGGCGTCCAGCCCGTCCAGCTGTCGCGGATGTCGACGACCCGCAGCGCCTCGGCGAGCGCCGGCCATCCGGCTGCGACATCGAGCACGCGGGCGGCGACGAGCACGCGCTCATGGTCGAGGATGCCCTGCGCGAGGTCGGCTGCGGCCGCCTCTCGAACGTCGTCGTAGGCGATCTCGACATCCTCGTCCGGCAGACGCTGCGCGAGCAGGCGGATCTGCTCGGCGATCTCGGCGCTCTCGGCCGCGCGTGCCGCGAGCTGCTCGATCTCTGCTGCGGTGATCGTGGCGGACGAATCCGCGGGCAGCTCGGCGCGGGCCTCGGATGGGAGCAGGCGCATCGCGCCGAGGTGCAGATGCTCGGCACGGCGCATCAGCTCGGCGATCTGCACGAGCTGCCACGCAGGCGCGGCGTCGGACGTCACTCGCCGGCGCCCTTCCACGGTGGCTGCGTCGTTGCCCGTGCGGCGCGGGGGGACGGCCCGCCGGCTCCGACGACTCTTGACGGGGGAGGTCGTCGTCGAAACCGGCGGGCACGGTGCACGCGAGCGTGGCAGGGGGCACCTGCTCGGTGCACGGTTGGGGACGCGAAGCGGTGCATAGGCGTAAGCGGGGAGGCCGGGCTTGGGCGGGCGGGACGCACCGGTGCCGCCAGACACGCCCCGCCCACAAGCTCTCCTCCCATCGCGACGCACCGTATGCCGGGCCGGCGCGGCGCGGTAGTTACGGGCGACTACTTGGGTGTAGGCATCCGGGGCGGCCGGGGCCGCTCTCGCAGGATCACGCGGCAGCCGCGGTGCGGCGTGACGATCACGCTGCGCCAGCGCGGCCGCTCAAGTGCCGGGTGCGTTGGCTCGATCGCGTAGCGCGAGAGGGTCGCGGCGACGATCGTCTGCAGCTCGAGGAACGCCAGGCGCCAGCCGAGGCAGCGCTTGCGGCCGCCGCCCCAGGGCAGCCAGGCGGCGCCGTCGGGCTGTGCGTCGAGGAAGCGCTCCGGCCGGAAGCGATGCGGGTCGGCGAACAGCGCCGGGTCGTGGTGCAGCAGGTAGAGGCAGACGAGCAGGTGCGCCGGGGGCGTGTGCGTCCAGTCGCCGATCTCGATCGGCTGCTTGACCGCGCGCGGGATCGCGAACAGGAACACGGGACGGTGGCGCAGCGCTTCCTGGATCGTGGCGGTCAGGTACGTGACGTCGCCGGCGGCGAGTTCGGCGTAGAGCGCGTGCTGGATGCGTGGGTCGTGGGCGATCAGCTGGAAGGTCCAGGCAAGCTCGGCGGAGGTCGTCTCGTGGCCAGCGAGGATGAGCGACATGAGGCTGTCGCGGACTTGCGCCGTCGGTAGGGGCTCGCCGCCTTCGTTCCGTGCGGCGAGCAGCAGGTCGAGTGCGTCCTCGTTCCTGCGGCTTTCGCGTCGGCGTTCCTCGATCAGTCGCAGGAGCGTCGCGTCGACTTGCGCCCGCTCGTGCAGGAAGCGCTGCCAGCGCGCACCGAGCCCGGGCACACGCCGCGCGGGCGGCAGCGTCAGCAGCACCCCGTCGGAGACCGACAGCATCGACAGCAGCTGCGCGTGCAGGCCGGGCGCGCGCTCGTCGACGTCGCGGCCGAGCAGCGTCGCGAGGATCACGCGCAGCGTCAGAGCGCGCAGACGGGGGTGCAGCGCGATCGGCGTGTCGGTCGGCCAGCTCGCGATCTCTCGCTCGGCGAGCCCGTGGACCATCTCGCCGTGGCGGGCGGTCGCCTCGCCGGTGTAGAGCCGGGCGAGTCGCGCACGGCCGCGCCGGTGCGTCTCGCCGTCGGCGAGCATGAACGAGCGATCGCCGACGATCGGCAGGATCGTCTGTCCGCCCTCGCCCGGTGCGAGCAGATCAGGCGGGGCGGCGAACACGGCGGCCACCTCGTCGGGATCGGCGATGAACGCGAGCGGCGGACGGGCGAGCGCCTTCAACGCGAAGCGCGATCCGTACCGATCCCGCATCTGCTCCAGCAGCCCGAACGGATCGTGGAACATCCAGGCGGTCTGAGCCGCGGACGGAAGCGGAGGGCTCGGCGGGAGTCCCACGCGAGCGGTAGACGGGGCGGTACGACTGACACTCGACACCACGCGCAATCTCCCAGATCGCGCGGACCGGGTTCGCAGCCTGGAAACGTCACTGTGTACTTCGATACGGGCTGCGTATAAGGTGGGCAGGGGCGCGACTGTCGGGGGCACCAAGCAAGGGAGGCAACGTGGTGACAAACAACCTCGCTCGAACCGGCGCACGAGCCGCGCTGCTCGCGCTCGCTGCACTCACGATCGGACTTTGCGCGACGGTGAGCGTCGGGGCCGCACCCGCAGCGCACGCCGCCCGGCACTCGCTGCACGTCAACGACACCGGGCATCTGCACCTGACGCGCAAGTCCGGGTCGACGCTGTATGAGAGCGGCTCGGCGAGCGGTTCGCTTCCCGGGTCGATCACCGCGGTCTTCCATACCAGCGTCACGAAGGTCACGGGCACCGTGACGTTCCACGCGAGTCGCGGGTCGATCACGATGAGTGCGGTGGGCTACCCGCAGTCGGCGGGGACTGTCGCGCGGTTCAGCGGCAGCATCGCGGTCCGCAGCGGCACGGGCGCGTATCGCAGCGCGCTGGGCAGCGGAAGCTTCTCGGGAACGGTGAACCGGCGCAGTTGGGCGGTCAGCGTCCATGCCGTCGCGAACCTGACGTACTGACGCGAGCAGGGCGCAAGGTGATGGGGGCTCGGGGCGCGCTCGCTGCGCTGCTGGTCGCGGCGAGGCATGCGCGTACACTCGAAGCCATGACGAGTCCGCTCGATAGCCGCAACCCACACGGCATCCGCGTCGCCGCTGATCGCGCTCCGGTGCGAGCCGACGTGAAGGCAGCGTTCGCCAGAGGGTCTCGCAAGGCCGCGCGAGAGATCGCGGTGCTCACGAAGCCGCGGTCGGCCGGTAGCGCGCACCGCTCGGCACGTTCGTAGCTCCTGACGGACCTCCAAGTAGTCACCGCCGAGAGATCTCAGTGCTGGCATGCGCGAACAGCGCTGCGACGACCTTGGGATTGCAGTCGCTCACCTTGCTCGCTGGTCGTGGTCCTGGCTGGGGAGACTCGGCGGGGAAACCCACACGAAGGGCTGGAGTGACGGTACGACTGACGAACGTCACGGCCAAACATCGAGCCTGTGGCTCGCCACGAGCTTGAGCTCGAGCGCAGGTGCTGATCCGTTTGCTCAGAGGACAAGGAGAGTCTCCATATAGTCACCGTCGCGCGAGCGGGGCCAGAGGTTCGGTCAGGCGCGCCGGGATTGCCTGCGGCGTCGAGGATCTCGCCGGCTCGTCCAGGTTTCGATTTATCCCCGGCGCTGATGTTTGAAGCGTAGATCGTGCGATGAAACGCGCGCACCGCGTGGCGGTGCGCTTCTGCCCGCTACGGAGGCGAATTCGCTGTGTCTGACCGAACCTTCGACGTTGGTTGAGGGCGGCGTGACCGAACTCGTGGCCCAGCGCCACATCTGCTGACCCGAGAAGTTCAGAGGGGCGATCTATGGCCAGGCGGCACAGAACATGCAAAGCCCCGATCTCTCTTGGAGGACAGCATGCCAGCTTCCGACAAACCTCGACCTCAACTGCCCGAGTCCTACGTTCAGATCTGGGAGCCGGTCGACATGCCGACGCCCGAAGACCCGCCGATCGCTGCGGTGCAATCGCAGGTGCTGGAGTTCGTCGGCCAGTCGTTCGAGCTGGCGCCCGACGTCGACCTCAACGAGAGACAGCCGGCGACGAAGATACTTCTGGAACTTGCTCGTCTCGACACCATCGTCTCGCTTGGAGAGCCCGTGCCGCCCGAGGTTCGGACGGTGTTGCCGCGCGAGTCGAACGGGCACAAGGCCGCACTCGCGTGGCTCGATCGCTTCGGGTGCTTGACCACGGAGCAGCTCCGCCGTGCGGTTTGGCCATGGGCGAGTTTGGAATGGATGCAGAAGATCCTTGGCGAGTTGCTGCGCGCGGGCCTCGTGGAGCGCCGGCGCGCGCAGCTCAAAGCGGGAGCCGGGCGCAGACGTGGTGGCCGGGCGCCGTGGATGTGGTCGCTGACCGCCGCCGGTTTGCGTCAGGGAAAAGCGTGGCGCATTCCCGATGACGAACTGACGTGGAGTGCCCTTTGCCAGCCGCAGATTCCGGAAGAGCGACGCTGGCGTCGCAGCGAGGCGCGGTCCTGGAGCGGCCTTGGACACGACCTCCACACAGCAGAGTGGGCAATGGCGCTCTGCCGGCTCGCAGCCGACTGGCGAACGTTCGGGGTCTTGGACGTCCTGACGCCGCGCTACCGAGAAGGACAGCTGAGCCCGCCGAGGAAGCAGGCGATCTTCGGCGCGCGACAGTACGGGGTGTCGCTGGACGCAGTGGACTTGGACCGCGGCTGGATCTTCGACGGGATCTCGACCGGCCCGTTTGTGGGAACGATCAAGCCCGATCTCACGCTGCGACTGTGGATAGAGACAGGGAAGCGAACCGACTGTGAGTTCGACCTCCTTGTTGAGCTCGACCGCACGAGAAGAAGAGCGAAGAACACGAGAAAGCTCATCGCCTACGACGAGTTCCTCACGGGGTGGGCCCTGTTGCATCCGCGGGTGAAGAAGCAGGGGCGGCCGGTGGTGATCTTCGTCTGCCCTGACGAGACCTGTCGGCGCGGGCTGATGGAGGCGGCCGACGAGCTGGTGGTCGGTCGCATCGGCCAGGTCGGCATGCCCGCTCACCACTGGCGTTATCCCGGCCGCGAGCATCTGCTGTTCACGACCGAGCAGCTGATCCATCACGGCTCGCTGCTGGCGTGGAGACTGCCGGTGCTTCCGCCCGACGTGCGCGAGGCTGACGGCAATCGCACGTTCGATGAGCAGCTGGTGACGATCCTGCCGGTGGACATCATGCCGCTGGATCCGCCGAGTCCATGGGGAGCGTGAGCGGCCGTTCGTCGACTAGGGGGAGCG
>Ga0265338_10003666_pt1 | contig 21402 bp, 19 predicted proteins | sample 42126metaG_FD_193579 | JGI IMG/M metagenome (GOLD analysis project Ga0265338, IMG submission 193579) | Rhizosphere microbial communities from Carex aquatilis grown in University of Washington, Seatle, WA, United States - 4-21-26 metaG | ecosystem: Host-associated > Plants > Roots > Rhizosphere... | reverse complement strand
CTCGCGGACGTGGGTGTGTCGATGAACAGCGAAGATTTCAGTCGCGGCGGCTCAACAGGAACGAACGGGGTGGCTTACTTTCGTTTGCCACCGGGGCAATTCAGCGTGTATGCAAATAAACAGGATTGGTCTCAAGTGCAAACGCAGGCCAAAGTGACGGATGGACAAACAACTCAAGTCACAATTGAGTTGGGTGCGCCGTTCAAAGTCACAGGCGTCGTGCGCGACGCTTCGGGCGCGCCGGTTGCAGGCGCGAGTGTCGGGGTGTTTCCGGATTACGCGAATGACAGAACGGGCACAAAAACCGACGCGAACGGACATTACGAATTAAGCTGGCAATTACCTTCCTGGGCCGGATCGCAGAACCAGAGCTTTCATCTGCTCGTGCGTCATCCGGAACGAAAGCTAGCGGCCATGCAGGAAATAGAAGAGACAACAACAAACCTGGATGTGACTTTGAAGCCGGCGATGAGCGTGTCTGGTCGCGTGCAGGATACCAGAGGCAAAGCGGTCACAAACGTGATGGCTTATATCATGCTTCATCTGGAAAACTCGAGTTTTACGATCAGCCGCCGCCAGGACATTCATTCCGATGAACAGGGCCGTATTCAAGCGGATGCATTGCCGATGGGGGAGCGTTACGGCTGGTATGTTTCCGCCCGTGGATATGGCAACGCGCAACAGGAAATGGATGCGGCAGACCCGAAGGCGGACCACTATGATTTCCCGACACTCGTCCTCAAGATTGCCGACCGCAAACTCGCGGGCCGCGTGTTGGGGACAGACGGCAAGCCTGTCGTCGGCGCCCAAATCTGGATGAACGGCGAGGGCCAGCCGAATGGCAACGCGACCACCGATGCCGACGGACGATTTGTTTTTGATGCGGTCTGCGAGGGTGCGGTGCAGGTGTCCGCCAATTTGAAAGGCGCCTCCGGTTCAGCGGAAGCTATGGGCGGCGATACGAATGTGGTCATCCGTTTCGATGCCAGAGCCCGTGTTACTTATGCGGAGGCGTCACCACAAACATTGACCGGCACCGTTTACGATCCTTCCGGCAAACCCGCCGTTGGCGCGCGAGTCGTCGTGACGCCGACTTGGGGGACGGTGGACATCGCCAAGACCGATGCCAACGGCGAGTATTCCGTCAATTGGCAGCCGGAGACTGGAATGCGCGATGCGAAATATTTCGTCATCGCGCGCGACGTCGAAAGGAATCTTTCCGCGATTGAAGCCATTGGCACCAATAAAACAAGCATGATCCTGCGGCTGGGGCCAGGATTTTCCATTTCGGGAACCGTGGAGGACGCGAAAGGCGTGCCGCTGACCCGCGCGAACATCAATCTAAACATGATGGCCGGGAACATGGGCGGCATGGTGGAATACCAGCCAATCAAGATGAATTCCGATGGAACATTCACCATTCCGGCGCTGCCGATGGGGCAGCAATACCGCGTGTATATTACTGCAAGCGGCTATGGCTCCGCGAATAAAAGCGTCGGGAAAACTCAAAGCAAGACCAACAGCATCCAGTTACCGCCGTTCAAACTGAAAATCGCCGACCGCCAACTGGCCGGCCAAGTGTTGGGCACCGATAACAAACCGTTGTCCGGCGTGCAGGTCAATATCAACGGCAACGGCCAGCCGAATGGCAACACGAGAACGGATGCGACCGGACATTTCAAGTTCAAGGTTTGCGACGGGCCGATACGCATCTTTGCCTATTCGCCTTCAGGCTCGGGTCGAAACAACTCCGCCAGCTGGCAGGCGCGCGGTGGAGAGACAAACGTGGTTGTGAAAATGGGAGTGCAACAGCAGCAACGTCAAACCGTTGAAAGAGAAACTCCGCTGAAGCCCCAGCCATGGACATTGAGCGCCCTCTCCTCCTGGCCGGCCAATCACAAGACAGGCATGATCATTCTGCTCTCGCTGCAAGCCGCGGTGCTTTTGGGAACCGGCGGCGGAGTCTTCTGGTTCACGCGCAAGCGGGGGCAACGCGAAAATTGATGGCGCAACCTTAAAAAGGCGCCCGACGTTTGCAGGAATTGAAGTGGTAAATTCGTCGTTGCAGGAAGGATTTGTTCTGCTATTCTCATCTTTCGTTTTTTAGCGTCAATTTAACCAAAGAAAATTTATGTCACAGCATCGCAGTCTGCGCGCGGTATCCAAGCTCGGCGGCAAGCGCAATGTCCTCAAGCGCTTCGAGCGCACCGAACTTCTCAAGAAGCGCGGCCAGTGGAAAGACGGCGACCGCATCACCGGTCTCCGCAAAACGAAGCCCGACGTGTAATTCAATTGCGGAATTCGGAATGCGGAGCGCGGAATAAAAGCCGCGCGTTGTCAGGTTTTCCGCGCTCCGCGCTCCGCACTCCGCATTTTGAATATTCGTTTGCAAAAGTTTCTGGCCGAGGCCGGCGTGGCCTCGCGGCGCGCGTCGGAACAGTTCATTCTGGACGGGCGCATCGCGGTCAATGGCCGGACCGTCCGCCAGCTTGGGACGAAAGTTGATCCGGTCCATGACGAGGTGGCTGTGGACAGAAAGCCGGTCCGCGTCCGGCGCAAGCTTTACGTGGCGTTGCACAAGCCGGTTCGCTGCGTCTGCTCCCACGCGGATGAACTGGGCCGCCCGACGATTTATGATTTATTGCCAAAGGAATGGCAAATTGTCCATTCCGTGGGCCGTCTGGATTTCAACAGTGAAGGATTGATTTTTCTGACGAATGATGGACAATTCGCATTGCGGCTGACCCACCCGCGTTTTGGCGTTCGCAAGAAATACGTGGCGACCGTCGAGGGCGAGGTGGGCGGGGAAATGTTAAAGCGATTTACGCAGGGCATTTTCGACGGCGGCGAGAAATTGAAGGCACTGTCGGCGCGGCTGGTTTCAGGAAACCGGTCGCGGAGCGTGGTGGAACTGGAATTGGGCGAAGGCAGGAACCGCGAGGTGCGGCGGCTGTTTGAATCGCAGGGGCTGGTGGTGAAACGGTTGCAGCGGACGCAGATCGGGAAAATCAAACTGGGCGAGTTGAAGCCAGGCCGATGGCGGACATTGACAGAAACAGAAATTAAAACTTTACTTTCGGAATCATGAAAACGAATTACTGGCTGGTTTTGGGAGCGATGCTCGCAACAAGCGCCATCGCGCAGAACAACACGAACACGCTGCCGGAAATACCCGCGCCAGTCACTTCGCCAACAGCGGAAGGCGCAACTACTGCGCCCGCCGCAGCCGCTGCGCCGGCGGCCGCGCCCGTGAAGCCCAAGAAGCGCGCCGCTGCGCCCGTGAAAGCCGTGAGGTTGAAAGAGCCGGCTGTCGCGCTGGTTTCCGGCACGGCGGAAGTCACGGTGAGTAATCTCATCGTGCGCGGCCAGGCCGGCCTCAAGGGCGAAGTGGTCGCGCACCTGTTCAAGGGTGACGCGGTAACGGTTTTGAGCCAGATCAATCTCGACAAGCACGCGGCGGACGAGCCGGCGCAATGGGCGAAAATCGCCCTGCCCTCCACGGTGCATGTGTGGCTCAACGGCAAATTCATCGACGCATCAACCAAGGTTGTTTCGGCGAAGAAACTGAACCTGCGCGCCGGACCGGGTGAAAATTTCAACGTCGTTGGCCTTCTCGAAAAGGGCGCGCCGGTCAATGAAGTTGAAACGAAAGGTGATTGGATAAAAATTGAAGCGCCCACGAATGCCTACGCCTTCGTCGCCGCGATGTATTTGAAACAGGAAGCGGCGGCCCCGGTTGAAACGAACGCCGCGCCGACGGTGGAAGCCGCGCCCGCGCCAACGCCGACGCCGGTCCCCGAAGTGCAACCCATTGTCACCGAACCCGCTCCAGCGCCGGCACCAACTCCGGAACCACCCGCGCCCGCACCACCGGTCGTTGACACGAACCTACCGCCGCCACCGCCGCGCATCGCGACGCATGAAGGCGTTGTCCGCCACGTCAGCAGCCTGATCACGCCGACGGAGTATGAATTGTATGACCCCACCACGGACAAAAACGTGAATTTTCTATACACGACGACGACCAACCTTGATTTGAGCCGCTACGTCGGCATGAAAATCATCGTCACCGGCGAAGAGGGGCTTGCGGCACGGTGGAAGGATATTCCCGTTCTGACCATCCAGCGCATCCTGGTGATTGACACAAATGCCGTCCCAAAAGTCATCTACCGAAGCCCCAGGGCGGGACAACGTCGTTGACGGCCGCGCCATCGCCGCGCAAATCCTGCGCGAACTGGCGCAGCGCGTCGCGGAGTTGAAGCAACGCGGCTTGACACCCGGCCTCGCGTTCGTGCGCGTCGGCGAAGACCCGGCATCCAAGGTTTACGTCAGTCGCAAGGAAAAGGCCTGCGCCGAACTCGGCATCTTTTCCGAAATGCACGTCCTGCCGGAAAAAACCTCCGAGGTGGAACTTCTTGCGCTGATTTCAAAATTGAATTTGGATTCGCGCCTGCATGGAATCCTCGTGCAGGCGCCGCTGCCTAAACATATCCGTGAATCGAAAATCTATTCCGCAGTGTCGCCGGAAAAGGATGTGGACGGTTTTCACCCGGTCAACGTCGGCAAATTGATGCTTGGCGACGCGACCGGCTTCCGGCCCTGCACCCCGGCGGGCATCTGCGAATTGCTCGCGCGGTCGAATGTGAAGACCGACGGTGCGGAAGTTGTCGTGCTCGGTCGCGGCAACATCGTCGGCAAGCCGATGGCCGCGATGCTTTGTCAAAAGGGCAAAAACGCCAACGCGACCGTGACAATTTGCCATTCAGGGACACGCGACATCAAGGCGCACTGCCGGCGCGCTGACATTTTGATCGCCGCGATGGGAGTCGCCGAATTTGTGAAGGCCGACATGGTCAAGCTGGGCGCGACGATGATTGACGTGGGCGTCAACCGCGTTGACGGCAAGCTTGTCGGCGATGTAGATTTCGCCGCCGTCCAGAAAGTTGCCGGCAAAATCACGCCAAACCCCGGCGGCGTCGGCCCGATGACAATCGCCATGCTCATGCAGAACACCGTGAGAGCCGCTGAACTAAAAATTCAAAATTAAGAACTTAAAACTAAAAATGAACGCTACCCGAATTTTACCCGATTTGCAGGCCTCGCTGTTGTGCGAGGAAGTCCGGCAGGAAGCCAACGGCAATCTTTTCCTGATCGGCGTCATCAACTTCATCCGTGTGCCGCAACTACCGATTGTCGCCCCGCGGCTCTGCGTCTTCAACCGCTGGACGGCCGGACTCGGCCAGTTCAACGAAAAAATCCGCATCATCGCCGCCGACCAGACCACGGTCATCAGCAAAGCGGAGACGAAGTTCGAATTGCGCGATCCGGCGCATTGTGCGACCGGTGTCATGGTTTTCGGCAACGTCGAATTCAAGGCCGCCGGAACCCATTTCGTGGAGGTGATGGTGGACGACGTAATGAAGCTGCGCTATCCCGTGCCGGTCATCCTCGCGCCACCGCCACCGGCTCAAAATCCGCAAAGTCCGCCGGAGGGAAAAAAGGCCTGATTCGTTGCTGGCAGTCTGGATTGATTATCAATCGCACTTGGAACAGCGGCTGTGGCTGGAAACGAAATTAAATTGATACGGAACCAATTCAAAAACTTGAAGCATCTGTCGTAAATGTCACGCCGGGCACCACTTGACAGAGCAACGGTCGGTTGAGTCGTTAGCTTATATCGCCGCTCCAGCTGCAAAATGGGCGTGCTAAAGTTCCCGGCCACCTGATATTTTGCGGCGGGTTCCATGCGCAGACCAACGACGAAATCCAAACCCGCCCCGGCGAGAACGGCCACTCCTGTCATGGCCCGGCCGCGTTTTCCGGTGTGGCTGATGGTTGTGCTGCTGGTGCTGGCGACAATCGCGCTCTACTGGCCGGCGATGCGGTGTGATTTCATCAACTGGGATGATCCGGACTGTGTCACTGCGAATCCCCACGTTCAGGGCGGTTTGACGTGGGAAGGGGTGAAATGGGCGTTTTGCAACACGGAACAACACGCCGATTGGGCGCCGCTCATGTGGTTGTCGCATGAACTGGCCTGCCAGATGTTCGGATTGAACCCTTGGGGACATCACCTGATGAACGTGCTGCTTCACGCCGCCAACACCGCGCTGGTGTTTCTCGTGTTTCGACGAATGACCGGGGCAACATGGCGAAGCCTGATGCTGGCCGCATTGTTCGGGTGGCATCCGCTCCGGATGGAATCGGTGGCCTGGGTCACGGAGCGCAAGGACGTGTTGAGCACCCTCTTCGGGATGCTGACGCTGTGGGCGTATGTGAAATATGTGGAGGCCGGCCAGGTCGGAAATTCAAAATCGAAAGTCTGGTATGGTGCAGCCTTGGTGATGTTTATGTTTGGCTTGATGAGCAAGGCGATGCTGGTGACGATGCCGTGCGTGTTGCTACTGCTGGATTACTGGCCCTTGGAGCGGTTCAAACCCGGCTGCATGTGGCAATTGGTAAGGGAGAAAACCCCGTTTTTTGCGATGGCGGCGGCGGCAAGCGTCGTGACTTTTGTCGTGCAGAATCAGGGCGGCGCTGTGATGGCGGTTGAAAGCCTGCCGCTGGGTGCGCGCGTTGGGAACGCCCTGATTTCGTATTGCCGCTATCTGGGGAAGACCTTCTGGCCGACTGATTTGGCTGTTTTCTATCCGCACCCCGGGTATTGGCCGCTGGGGCAGGTGGTGCTGGCGGGCTTGTTGTTGTGTGGCATTTCGGCGCTGCTGTTTGTGGAGCGGCGGCGTTATCCCTTTATGCTGATGGGATGGCTGTGGTTTGTCGGGACGCTGGTGCCGGTAATCCAACTCGTGCAGTCAGGTGGACAGGCAATGGCCGACCGTTTCACTTATATTCCGTCGCTGGGAGTGTTGATTCTCACAATCTGGGGCGCGCACGAGTTGACCAGAGGCTGGCGTTCCCGAAAGATAGCATTGGCGGTGGCGGGTCTGGCGATGATCGTCCTCTGCCTCGTGTTGACGCGGCAACAGCTCGGGTATTGGAAAGACGATGAAACACTTTTCCGGCACACACTCGCAGTCACGGAGAACAATTACATCGCCCACGACAAACTCGGCATCGCCCTCTTCAATAAAGGCCGAACTGACGAGGCGATCAATCAATATCAGGAAGCCATCCGCCTCAAACCGGATTACGCCGAGGCCCGTAACAACCTCGGCCTTATTTTCCTCAATAAAGGCCTGATTGACGAGGCGACCAGTCAATTTCAGGAAGCCATCCGCCTCAGACCGGATGCTGTTGAGGCCCACTGCAACCTCGGAATCGTCTTCGGCGGGAAAGGCCAAATTGACGAGGCGATGAGTCAATTTCAGGAAGCCATCCGCCTCAAACCGGATTATGCCGAGGCCCACTACAACCTCGGCGTCCTCTTCGGCAGGAAAGGCCAAATTGACGAGGCGATGAGTCAATTTCAGGAAGCCATCCGGCTGAAACCCGATGATGTTAACGCCCAAAAGAACCTGGCGAAGGCTTTGGAATTGAAAAGTAAATTAAATGTGCCGACATCCGGCCCCGCAAAGCCGTGATGCTGGAGCGATCGTAATGAGCCAATGCCGATCCGAGCGAGGCTGTCTGAAAGCATTTTCAAGCCGGTTGCTTCAGCAAAGTTCAGCGCTTTAACGCGTAAGTCATTTTGAGTATTCTGCGGCTGGATGAGCGCGCTCGCTGAATCAACTTTCGCCTGGGAACCGCTGACGCCGCGCGGCGCGGCGTCGTTCGCGCGCGCAAAATTGGGACGACTCCTGCTCGTGCAATTCATTGTCGCGCTGCTTGGCGCCGCTTCAGTCGTCTGGTTTTTTGACGACGGCTGTTTCCCGGTCATTGACGCGGCGATTAAAAACCTGCCCGCCGCCGGCGAGATCCGCTCCGGCAAACTGGACTGGCATGGCGACTCGCCGCAATTGCTCGCCGAAGGAAAATTCCTGGCGTTCGACGTTGACCTGAATCATTCCCGCCAGATTCATTCCACCGCCGACATCCAAATTGAATTTGGCAAAGACTCGATCCGTATTTTTTCGCTGGTGCCCGGCTATTCGGAATTTTTTTATGTTCCGGACCGGCCCGCGCCGTTCAACCGCACGGAACTCGAACCGCTCTGGGGCGCGTGGGGGACGGATATTTTATTCATTGCCGCCGCGGCAGTAACGGTTGTTTTGCTGGCGAGCTGGTGGCTTCTGGCGACGCTTTATTTTCTGCCGGTCTGGCTACTTGGATTTTATGCCAATCGCGATATGAATTTCCGCACGAGCTGGAAATTGTCCGGCGCGGCGCTGATGCCGGGCGCGTTGCTGATGGCCGCTGGCATTTTACTCTACGACTTCGGCTTTCTTGATCTGGTTTCGCTCGGATTCGTTTTTGCGGCGCATTTTGCGCTGGGCTGGATCTATTTGCTTTTGAGCCAGCTTTTTCTGCCGCGGATTCCCGAAATGAAGTCAAAAGGAAATCCGTTCAAATGAATCGTGGGAGTTCAGGCTTTGGACTGTTCCTGCAAACAAGCTGAAGCTTGAACTCCAGCGCAAAACATTTAGCCTGCGTCCATGTCTCGACTGCCGTTTGAACTGCTCCTCGCGCTGCGCTATCTGCGGCCCAAACGGACGTTTGTTTCCATCATCACACTCATCTCCATTGTCGGCGTCGCGCTCGGCGTCGCGGTCCTCATCATCGTCATCAGCGTGATGAGCGGGTTCGACCACGATTTGCGGGAGCAAATTCTCGGCTTCAACGCGCACCTGAAGGTTTATGCGCTCGATAAAACCGGAAGACCCGCAATGGTGGAAAATTACGCGGACGTGATGCGCCTCGTCTCATCGAACCGGGATGTGCGCGGCGTCGCGCCATTCGTGCTCGGCCAGGTGCTCGTGGAAACGCAGCCGGCAAATACGAATGCCGGACAGTCGTTCACCGCTGCGCCGTGGATTCGCGGTGTTGATGTGAACGCGGAAAGTTCCGTGAGCGTCCTTCCCAAAAGGATCATCGCCGGCAGTTTCGACTTGAGCGGGTGCGGATTGGTCATCGGCAAGGATTTCGCAGAACACATGAATTTGTCCGTCGGCGACCGTGTTTCGATTTATTCACCGGCTGATTTGAAAAAAATGAAGGATTTGCGCGGCAAGGCAAATGAAGAAGCGATTTTACCGGATGACTACACCGTAACGGGCATTTTCAGCACGGGCTATTTTGATTACGATGCAAATATCATCGCCACTTCGCTCGAAAATGCTCAGGATTTGTATAACTTGGGCGACTCGGTTCACGGATTGTTCGTGATGTTGCGCGACCCGTATCAAGCGACCGAAGTGCGGCACGAATTGGAGCAGACGCTTGGACAAAATTACGGCGTTACCACCTGGATGCAGGATAATTCGGCGATTCTAGGCGCGCTGATCGTTGAAAAAAACGTCATGTTTTACCTGCTCTTTTTCATCGTGCTCGTTGCCGCGCTGTGCATCTTGAGCGCGCAAATCACGTTCGTTGTCCAGAAAACGCGCGAAATCGGGATGCTCAAGGCGCTCGGCGCGACGAACCTCCAAATCTCCGGAATCTTTTTGACACAAAGCGCAATCATCGGCGCGCTCGGCGTGCTCGCCGGTTATGGTCTGGGCGTTCTCGCGGTGGTCTATCGCAATGAATTTCTCGAATTTATGCGGTGGGCGACCGGCTGGGAACTTTTCCCGGCGTCCATCTACGAGTTCAGCAAACTACCGGCGATCATCGACGTCCGCGATATCGCCGTGATTTGCATCAGCTCGTTTGTCATTTGCATTCTCGGCGGCGTGCTGCCCGCGATTCGCGCCGGCCGGTTGAAACCCGTGGAGGCGCTGCGCTATGAGTGAACCCCTGCTTTCCGCGCGCGGCCTCTCGAAGAGTTACGCGATGGGCAGACGCACGCTCGAAGTGCTGCGCGGCGTCGACCTCGACGTGGCGCGCGGCGAATTTCTCGCGTTGCGCGGCGCGTCCGGCGCGGGCAAAAGCACCCTGCTCCATTTGATCGGTGGACTCGATTCACCCAACGCGGGCAAAATTTCATTCGCCGGCCAGAATCTCGCTAGTTTTTCCGAAAGCGAATTGACGCATTTTCGCAACCGCCGCGTCGGGTTTGTGTTTCAGGCGTATCATCTGCTGCCTGAACTCACCGCGCTTGAAAATGTCTGCCTGCCTGCCCGCGTCGCCCGCGTGCCCGCCGCGCAGGCCGCGACGCGCGGACGCGAACTTCTTGCGCGCGTCGGCCTGGGGGAACGCACCGACCACAAGCCGTTTGAGCTTTCCGGCGGCGAACAACAACGCGTCGCCATCGCCCGCGCGCTCATCAACGAGCCGGAGTTGCTGCTGGCCGACGAGCCGACGGGTAATCTCGATTCCCGCACCAGCGGCGAAATCATCGCGTTGCTCAAAACTCTTCACGCCGATAAACAAACCACGCTCGTCATTGCCACGCACGATGTGAATGTGGCAGGCTCGGCCCCCAAGGTGATTGAACTCGTGGATGGAATGATTAAAACGTGAAGTGAATTAGTCATCGAGGACGAGGAGGAAAAGATGAGCCGCGAATACTGGGAAGCCCGTTATCAATCCAGCGACATGCCATGGGAAAAAGGCGCACCCTCGCCCGGCCTTGAGGATTTTCTGGCGGCGCACCCGCATTTGCCGCACGGAACCGTCTGTGTGCCCGGCTGCGGCACCGGCCACGATGTTCGTGAATTTGCGCGGGCCGGGTTCGACACCACCGGTTTCGACATTGCACCAAGTGCGATTCAACTTGCCATAGAGAAGACGAAGGCTGCCGGACTCAAGGCGGAATTCCAGCTCGCTGACTTTCTCCGTGACGAGCCACCAAAGAAATTTGACTGGTTGTTTGAACACACTCTCTTCTGCGCAATCAAACCACCGGAGCGCGACGATTACGTCCGCGCGGCGTTGCGCTGGCTGAAGCCGGGCGGCCAATATCTGGCGGTGAATTATTTGATTCCCGATGAAGACGGCCCGCCGTTCGGCACGACACGCAACGAATTGTGGCGGCTGTTTTCGCCGCATTTTGAACTGGCCGAGGAACTCGTGCCGCGTTCCTATCCAAACAGGACGGGACTGGAATTATTGCTGTGGTGGCGGCGAAAAGTCCGTTGATAATTTCCCGTCCGGCCTTAAATTTTGCTGTCATGCTTGAAGATCGAGATTACATGCGCCAGCCGGCTTATTATGAGTCGCGCGCGTCGTTCACCGTCGCGCTGCTGATCGTCAACGCGGTGGTCTTTCTCGTTCATTTGGTGGCGTCAAATTCTCCTCCTGCGGCTGAAATTGAAAGTAGCTATTTCGCCTTGAGCCTTGATGGGTTGAAACACGGTTTCGTCTGGCAGTTGCTGACGTTTCAATTCATGCACACCGGCTGGATGCACCTGATATTCAATTCGCTGGCCATTTATTTTTTCGGACGCCCGATGGAAACCGCGCTGGGTCGCCGTCACTTTTTGACGCTCTACTTAGCCAGCGGAATCATCGGCGGCCTCGTGCAAATGCTGTTTGCGGCGCTGATCCCGTCTTTTGGCGGCGCGGTCGTCGGCGCTTCGGCGGGCGCGTCTGGTCTGGTTGCGGCCTTTGCCATCCTGCACTGGACAGAGCGGTTCAGCCTGCTGATTTATTTCATTCCTGTAAACATGACGGGCAAAACCCTGCTCGCGGTCAGCCTCGTGCTGGCGTTCGTTGGCATGTTGACCCCCAACAGCGGCATTGCTAACGCCGCGCATCTCGGCGGTATCCTGACGGGCGGATTTTACGTTCGCCTGTTCATTCAAGGCCAGTGGACGCGCTGGAGATTTCCCGTCCACCGCGCCGCGCCGCGCGAACTTGCCGTCAGGCGCGCGGGCAAAAGCGCGCGCTGGCATTCGGCAACGGGCAAAACAGACGATGAGTCCACCGATGAATTTCTGAAGAACGAGGTGGACCCGATTCTCGAAAAAATCTCCGCACACGGCATCCACAGCCTGACCGCGCGCGAACGCGAAATTCTTGAAAAAGCCCGCACGAGAGTGGCAAAGCATTGATGGTTGGCATCGTTGCAACGTTTCAACGATTTGCTTATTCTCATCCCATGATTACGCGCTATTCCCGGCCGGAGATGCGGGCCATCTGGACGGACGAAAACAAGCTCCGCCTCTGGCTGCAAATCGAGTTGCTCGCCAGCGAGGCGCTCGCCGCCGAGGGCATCGTCCCCAAGACCGACCTCGCCAAGATCAAGGCCGGCGCGGACCAATGGCTCGCCGACCTCCCCGGCCTCGTCACCCGCCAGCGCGAACTCGAAAAAACGCTCAACCATGACGTCATCGGCTTCACCACCGCCGTCGCCGAGAAAATCAACGACGATGCCAGCCGCTGGTTCCATTTCGGCCTCACGTCGAGCGATATCGTGGACACCGCCTTCGCCGTCCAGATGGTCCAGAGCGCGGACATCCTCATCGCCGACGTGAAGAAACTGCTGCCCATCATCGCCCGGCGCGCGAAGGAACATCAAATGACGCCGTGCATCGGCCGCAGCCACGGCATCCACGGCGAACCGACCACCTTCGGCCTCAAGCTCGCGCTCATGCGCGATGAATTTGGCCGTGCCCTCGAACGCCTCCAACGCGCCCGCAAAATCGCCGCCGTCGGCAAACTTTCCGGAGCCGTCGGAACAAACGCGCACCTTTCTCCTGACGTCGAGAATTTCGTCTGTAAACAACTCGGCCTGCAACCCGCGCCAATCGCCACGCAAGTCATCCAGCGGGACATCCATGCCGAATTCCAGACCACGCTCGCCCTCGTCGGCGCGAGCATCGAGCGCTGGGCTGTCGAATTCCGCCATCTCCAGCGCACCGAAGTCCTCGAAGCCGAGGAGCCGTTCACAAAAGGACAAAAAGGCTCCAGCGCCATGCCGCACAAGCGCAATCCCATCACCTGGGAACGGCTCACCGGCCTCGCCCGCGTCCTGCGTGGTAACGCAATTGCCGCCCTTGAAAACGTCGCCCTTTGGCACGAGCGTGACATTTCACACTCGTCCGTCGAGCGCATCATTTTCCCCGATTCCTGCACGCTGCTCGACTACATGTTCGGCCTGCTCACGCGCCTGATGGACGGCTTGAACGTTTATCCGGAGAACATGAAACGCAACCTCGGCCTTTCGCTCGGCATGTGGAATTCGCAGACCGTGCTGCTGGCGCTCATCAAAAAGGGCCTGACGCGCGAAGCCGCCTACAAGCTCGTTCAAGACAACGCGATGAAGACGTGGGAAGTGAAACACGCCGGCCGCGATGACGCCAATTTCGTGGAACAACTGAAGGCCGACCCCGCAGTGGCAAAACATTTCAAGAAAGGCGAACTGGAAAAGCTCTGTTCCCTTGATTTCCACCTCAAGTAAGTGAAGAACCGGTTCAAGAAACTCGGGCTTTGAGCAGCCGCGAATCAAAACACATGAACCCTCCTCGTTGCATCGTCATTGCCGGGCCGAATGGCTCCGGCAAAACGACCTTCGCGCGGGAATACCTGCCAAAGGATGCGGGTGTGATTCATTTCGTGAACGCCGACCTTATTGCTGCCGGATTGTCCCCGCTGCGGCCGGAACTGGCGGCGCTTGCTGGAGGTCGCCTGCTGTTGGCGGAACTGGATCGCTTGGCCAAAGCCCGGACAGACTTTGCGTTTGAAAGCACATTAAGCGGGTTAGGATATGTCACGCGGTTGAAAAAATGGAAAGCCACCGGCTACCGCATCGAGATGGTATTTCTGCGACTGCACTCGCCGCAACTGGCCTTGCGCCGGATTGCTGTTCGGGTGAAACAAGGCGGACACGATGTTCCGCGCGCCGATGTCTTGCGTCGCTTTGCCCGCGGCTGGCGGAATTTTGAGGCCAGCTACAAACCGCTGGCGGATGCTTGGGCGGTATATGATAATTCCAGAGACCAGCCTCAATTATTGGAGACAAAACGATGAAAGCAAAGAATGGCAGGCAGGAAGCGTTTGCGACCACGGTAGGCCGCGCCCTCCGGCGTGCAGGCATGGCAGCGCGTAAAACCGCCCGTGCGCATGGCACGCCTATTTATGTCTGGCGTGGAGGCAAAGTGGTGGCGCAGAAACCCTGACACCGGTCACGACGGTGAAGAATAATTTCAAAGAAGTGAAAAACCGGTTCAAGAAACTGGGACTATAATCAACCGCCATGTATTCACCAGCCACCACCCGTTACGACTCGCCTGAATTCTACCGCCGATGCGGCCGCTCCGGCGTCAAGCTCCCGCTCATTTCGCTCGGCCTCTGGCACAATTTCGGCGCGAAGGATTCCTACGACAACGCCCGCGCCATCGCCTGCCGCGCGTTTGACCTGGGCATCACGCATTTTGACCTCGCGAACAATTACGGTCCGCCGGACGGTTCGGCGGAGGAAACATTTGGCCGCATCCTGCGCGATGACCTCGGCAAGTGGCGCGATGAAATGATCATCACCACCAAGGCGGGTTATTACATGTGGCCGGGGCCTTACGGCGAATGGGGTTCGCGCAAAAACATGCTGGCGTCGCTCGACCAATCGCTCAAGCGGACGGGGCTGGCCTACGTGGACATCTTTTATTCCCATCGCCCCGACCCCGACACGCCGCTGGAGGAAACGATGGGCGCGCTCGCCCACGCCGTCCGCAGCGGCAAGGCGCTTTACGTCGGCCTCTCGAATTATCAACCGGCGGAAACAACGCGTGCGGAAAAGCTGCTTCGCGACATGGGAACGCCGTGCCTCATCCATCAACCCCGTTACAACATGTTCGACCGCTGGGTTGAACCGCAACTGCTCGCCTCGCTGGAGCAGAAAGGCATCGGCTGCGTCGTCTTCTCGCCCCTGGCCAAGGGACTGCTCACCGACCGTTATTTCGAGGGCGTTCCCGCCGATTCCCGCGCGGGCCACGACACCCGGTTTCTCCGCCCCTCCGACATCACCGACTCGGTGCTGTCGAAGACGAAAAAGCTGCACGACCTCGCTCAGTCGCGCGGGCAGACGCTGGCGCAAATGGCGCTGGCGTGGGTGTTGCGGCAAAAAGCCGTGACGAGCGCGCTCATTGGCGCGAGCCGCGTGAGCCAGGTGGACGATTGCGTGGGCGCGACCCGCAACCTGTTTTTCTCAAATAATCAACTGGCGCAGATTGATTCCATCCTCTCGCAATAGCACAGGGCAAAGCATTTCAAGGAAGAGAACAACCGGTTTAAGAAACTGGGCTTTAACCATGGATGAACCCGGGTAAAACTCTTTTGCCCGGAGCGGGCGCTGTGATTATTCTGCGTGCATGGCCTTTCGGATTCGAGAGAGTGTGAAGCGCGGCCAAATTATCCGGGCCGCCGAGGTGGATTTGCCGGCCATTTCCGAACTGGCGGGCGTGATCTGGCGCGCGTGTTATCCGGGCATCATCACGACCGGCCAGATTGATTATATGCTGGCCCGGATGTATTCGCCTGACGTGTTGCGCGATGAAATCCGGTCCCAAGGAATCCACTACGACTGCTTGTTTGTGGACAGCAAAATGGCCGGTTTTTCGTCCTACGGCCCGACGGAGGTAGGGATGCCGCGCCGCGGCGTCCCCGATGGCCATCCGCAAGGATCGGCGCAGTGCGCCGTCCCTACCTTCAAATTGCACAAGCTCTACCTGCTGCCGGAGTTGCATGGTCGCGGGTTGGGCAGCCGCCTTCTACAGCATTGCGAACGCGAAGTCCGCCACCTCGGCGCGCGGTGGTTGATTCTCGCGGTGAACAGACGCAACGCCAAAGCCATCGCCGCCTACCAAAGAAATGGTTTTGTTATCGTCGATTCCGTGGTCACCGACATCGGCAATGGTTTTGTCATGGACGACTACATCATGGCGAAAGATTTGGCCTGATGGAAAATGTGCGCGTGCCGCCGTTCAGATAATTTCGATCCCGACCGGACAATGATCGCTGCCGGTCACTTCCGGTCGGATGAAGGCGCGCTTGAGGCGCGGGCGCAGCGCCTTTGAAACGAGGAAGTAATCAATGCGCCAGCCGACATTGCGGGAGCGCGCACCGCTCATCACGCTCCACCAGGTGTAATGTCCCCCGCCCTTCTCGAACTCGCGGAAGGTGTCGAGGAAACCGCCCTTCACGATGGCGTCGAAGCCCGCGCGTTCCTCGGCGGTGAAGCCGTGGTTGTGAATGTTGGCCTTGGGATTGGCGAGGTCAATCTCCGTGTGCGCCACGTTCAAGTCGCCGCAGAAAATCACGGGCTTTTTCTTCTCCAATTTTTTCAGATAAGCCAGAAAGTCCCTGTCCCATTTCTGGCGGTAGGTAAGCCGCGACAAATCGCGCTTGGAGTTCGGCACATAGACGTTCACCAGGAAGAAATCGGCGAACTCGGCGGCGAGCACGCGGCCTTCCCTGTCATGCTCAGCAATGTCAATGTGCGGGATGACATTGAGCGGCCGCGTTTTGGTGAAGATAGCCGTGCCGGAATAGCCCTTCTTTTCTGCGCTATTCCAGTAGGTCGTGTATTTCGCGGGCCAGAGCTGTTCCACCTGATCGGGCGTGCATTTGGTCTCCTGCAGGCAAAGGACGTCGGGCTTCTCGGCGTCGAGAAATTCCAGAAAGTTTTTCTTCAGCACGGCGCGCAGGCCGTTGACGTTCCAGGAAATCAGTTTCATGCGCGGGCATATTAAGCCACAGATGAACACAGATGAAACACAGATTTGAAGCGGTCTCCTCCTCGTCCTCCTCCTCGTCCTCATAATCGAAAACTTCTCGAGGATGAGAACGAGGACGAGGAGGATTGCGATTCGTTGACGATGCGGAGGCGTATGACTACTTTGCTGGCGACCGGAATGAAATATCTGACAAAATGGAGCGGTTTGATTCTCCTGTTCTGCGCTACCGCGCAAGGCGCGTCCGCCAGTGAACAGTGGCAGGATGCGCTGGGGCGGATGCCGCTGGCTGCTCCGACGACGGAGTTAAACCGGATGAACTGCGTGCCGCTGATGCTGGACGCCTTCCAATCGAACGGCGTGGTAAAGGCGCTCATCTTCATGCCGGGCGCGACGGACGAGCTTTATTTTTTCCGGCGGGCGCGCGCGACACTGACAAACGCGACTCCTTCCCTGCTCGATGCGGTGACAGCGCTGACGAATCAAACCCACATCCAAGCCACGTTCCAGCCGCCGTTCTTGTTGCTTCACACGACCGAGGACGCGCTCGACGGGTTCGCCAGCATCAAAAACGAGTCCACGGCGGCGAAACTGCATCAGCGGCTTGTGCCGGGCCGCGTGCAGCTCGAAGATGCCGATTGGGGAGTCGTGCGCACCGCGCTGAAGGGGAAGCTAAGCATCGGCCTGCGCCCGTTTGAGAACGATACGGAAACATGGCATTTTTACCCGCACAACTTTGCAACTTGCGGCGTCACGGATTGGGAGATGCTGGAAACGCTGGCGCGCGCGGGCAAATCCACTTTCACCGCGAACTGGCTCACAGCGACTTTTCAGCCGGACCGGCGCGAAGGGGTCGCGCCAAAACTGGAAAAGTTTCCACTTCGCTAGGGTTCCGGCGTGAACGCAAGCGCGCTCAATGGCGGAAGGTAAAATTCCGCCGAATGCTGCTGGCCGTGGCACGAAGTGTTGCCGGCCGTCACACCGCCCAAATTGCCCTTGTTGCCACCGCCATAAATCCCCGCATCGCTGTTCAGCACTTCGCGCCATTTGCCCGCGCGCGGCAGGCCGATGCGATAATTCGGACGGGGCACAGGCGTGAGATTGAGTATGACAGCAACCTGTTTTGAACCGTCGGCGGTCTGACGCATGAACGAAAGGATGCTGTTCTCGCGGTCGTTGCAATCAATCCACCAGAAACCGGCGTGTTCGTAATCCGCCTGCCACAGCGCAGGCGTGGCGGCGTAAAGCTTGTTCAAATCGCCGACGAATTTTTGCAGGCCGCGATGGAACGGCCCGGCGTCGAGCAGCCACCAGTCGAGTTGCGCGTTCTCGTTCCACTCGGCGCGCTGGCCGATTTCTCCGCCCATGAAGAGCAGTTTTTTGCCGGGGAACAGCCACTGATACGCGAGTAGCGCGCGGAGATTGGCAAATTTCTGCCAGTCGTCGCCGGGCATCCGGCCAATCAGCGAGCATTTGCCGTGGACGACCTCGTCGTGCGACAGCGGCAGGATGAAATTTTCGTTGAAATGATAGAGCATCGCGAACGTGAGGTCGTTCTGGTGATATTTGCGATGGACCGGTTCGTGTTTGAAGTAGCCGAGCGTATCGTGCATCCAGCCCATGTTCCACTTGAACGAGAAGCCCAAGCCGCCGAGATACGGCGGGCGCGTCACGAGCGGCCAGGCGGTGGATTCCTCGGCAATCGTCATCACGCCGGGGAATTCCGTGTGCGTGATGTGGTTGAACTTTTTCAGAAATTCAATCGCCTCCAAATTCTCGCGCCCGCCGAACTGGTTGGGAATCCACTGGCCCTCCTTGCGCGAATAATCAAGGTAAAGCATCGAGGCCACGGCGTCCACGCGCAGGCCGTCAATGTGAAAACGCTCGCACCAGAACAGCGCGTTGGCGACCAGAAAATTGGAGACCTCGTTCCGGCCAAAATTGAAGATGAGCGTGCCCCAGTCCTGGTGCGCACCCTTGCGCGGGTCTTCATGCTCAAAGAGCGCCGTGCCATCGAACTTGGCGAGTGCCCACTCGTCGCGCGGGAAATGCGCCGGCACCCAGTCCACGATGACGCCGATGCCGGCCTCGTGCAGCGCGTTGACGAGAAACTGGAAATCATCCGGCGTGCCGAAGCGGCTGGTCGGCGCGTAAAAACCGGTGACCTGGTAACCCCACGACGGATAAAATGCGTGCTCGGCCACGGGCAGAAATTCGACATGCGTGAAGCCGAGGCGAGTGACGTATTCGACGAGCGGCTTGGCCAGTTCGCGGTAGCTCCAGGATTCGTTCGCCGATTTTTTCTGCCACGAACCGACGTGGACTTCATAGACGCTCATCGGCAAGCGCAGCGCATCACGCTCGCGGCGCTTCTTGAGCCAGGCGTCGTCTTTCCACTTGAATTTTTTTGTGTCCCAGACAATGGCGGCCTGCTTGGGCGCGACCTCGAAGAAAAACCCGAACGGGTCGGTGTTCAGCTTGATGTTGCCGTGCGCGTCGCGGATCTCAAATTTGTAATGCGCGCCCTGCCCCACGCCGGGAATGAAAATCTCCCACACACCGGATGCGCCGAGCAGCCGCATGGGATGAACACGCCCGTCCCAATTGTTGAAATCGCCGACGACGCTGACGCGCTGCGCGTTTGGAGCCCAAACCGCGAAGCTGGTGCCGTGAACGCCGTCAATTGTCCGCAGTTGCGCGCCGAGTTTCTCGAATATTTTTCGCTCGTCGCCCTTGCCGAAGAGGAACAAATCCGATTCGCCCAGCGTCGGCAGAAAGGAAAAGGCATCGCGCGTGCGGCGCGCACGGCCCTGATGGTCGGTGATGACAAGGTCGTAGGCATAGACCTTGTTCGCCGATTTGGTGACGCCTTCAAAAATGTCGGTGTTCGGAATCCGCGCGAGTTCAATTTTCGGTTTGTCCTTTTCGTGCGTAGGATGGATTTCGACCTTGGCGGCGTCCGGAAGCAAGGCGCGGGCAACAAGGCCGGACTTGTCGCCTAGCGGGTGCATGCCCAGCAGCGTGTGCGGCGACTGGTGCGTCAGCTCAACCAGACTGCGGAGCTCTTCGCGCGAAAGAATCATGGCGGGGGAGGCTAGCAGATGGTTTTGAGCAAGGCACGACAAAGTATTTCCCGCGATCTTGAACCGCGCATTCACGCGCCAGCACCTTCAAGTTCAGGATGAGAAATGATTTGCATTGCCAAAAATCGCCTTGACTCGGCGGGCGGTTGCGAATCCCCTAGTTGCACCGCAGGACATTTTGGCAACGGGAATTCATTTCAATGCAAAACGCGAAACAAATGCCGCAGGCCGGACCGATGGACGGGCTGATTCAGGAGAGCCAGTTTGTCGGCTGGGTATACCAGATGGATTACGAGCAGGCGCTCATCCTGACCAGCGACACTTGGAAGCTGCGGGCCAAGGGCGTGCCACTCCATTGTTTTCTGGTGGCGACGGCGGGGGCCAAAAAGACGGACGCGCCGCGTGAAATCCTGCTGTTGCGCGTGACCGGCCCGGCGGCGCTGCCGCAGGACAACGAGGCGGCGCGGGCCAAAATCGAGGCGTGCCAGGGCCGCGCCGCGGACCAGGCCCGCGACGACGCGAAGGACGAATTCCAGTATGGCGGGTTGAGGTGCCGGGTGCTCGGCACGTTTTATGAGCGGGACGGCCGGCTGCGCCTCGGCAGCGACATCGAATCCTATGCCAGCGCGGCGCAACTGGCGGTATACCGCCCCATCGGAGCGGCGCTGGAGATGATTGTCAATTACATCAGCCCGGAGCGCGCCACAGCCGCCGAGGAGGAAGCGCGGCGGCTGGGATTGAAAGGCGAACTGCCGCGATTCCCCGTCGGCACGGTGCGCTACGCCTCCACGGATCGGCTGCACCGCGGCGACGCGGCGGAGCCGGCGACGTTTCACCTGAACGCGGTGGACTTTCTGGCGCGGCGCACGGCGGTGTTCGGCATGACGCGCACCGGCAAGTCCAACACGGTGAAACAACTGGTGTCGGTGGTGATGCGCACCGGCATGGAACGCGGACTGAAAATCGGACAAATCATCTACGACCTGAACGGCGAATACGCCAACGCCAACCAGCAGGACAAAGGCTCGATTGCGGAGGTTTATCCGAATGACACGATCCGGTATCGGATGATCCCCACGCCGGGCTTCGAGCCGATGTTGAACAATTTTTACCGGCAGATTGCGGAGGGGCACAACACGCTGCGGGGATTGATCGAGGGCAGCAAGCTGATGCGCTCCGCCGACGTGGAGGCGTTTTTGAGCATGGATTTTGAGGAGCCGCGGAAGGAGGACAGCAGCAGCGACCACGATTACCAGCGCCAGCTGGCGCAGCACCGGCTCAAGCTGGCGGCCTACCAGACGATGCTCACCCGCGCGGGTTATGAACCGCCGTCCGACTTTGAAATCCGCTTCGAGGTCAATCCCGGCATCCGCCAGAAGGTGAATCGCACGGTGGACCCGGCCAACGGCCTCACGCCCGCGCAGGCTTACGACTGGTTTTATCTGGCGCGGAACATCCAGGACGAGTTGATCACCATCGGCGGCGCGTCATGGATCGGGCCGGACACGAACGTGCTGATGAACCTGTTGCTCCAGAAAAACGACCAGGGCGGTTATATTCCAGGTTTCAGGCTGCTCCAGCCGTTCAAGGATTATCACGCGCCCAGCCGCAGCACGGACGTCTGCAATGAAATCTACGATCATCTGAAGGCC
>Ga0265338_10003664_pt1 | contig 21402 bp, 23 predicted proteins | sample 42126metaG_FD_193579 | JGI IMG/M metagenome (GOLD analysis project Ga0265338, IMG submission 193579) | Rhizosphere microbial communities from Carex aquatilis grown in University of Washington, Seatle, WA, United States - 4-21-26 metaG | ecosystem: Host-associated > Plants > Roots > Rhizosphere... | reverse complement strand
GAGCCTGGGCATCACGAAGCTGCGCGGTACCTGGAAAACCTATCGCGGCACACCGCTGATGCCGACATATCACCCGGCGTACCTGCTGCGCAACCAGGCCATGAGCGAGAAGCGCCGGGTCTGGGAGGATATGCTGGCCGTGATGGAAAAGCTCGGCATGCCCATCAGTGAAAAGCAGTGGAATTATTTCTTAAAAGGGTGAGGCTTTGCGGATTTCGCGGTTTGCTTCGATCTCATTTTCCGCTATAACCAGCTCCTCATGCATCAAATCATCCAGAGTTTGAGTGATTGGTACTCCAGCGTGCTGGACCAATGGGGTTATTGGGCGGTCGGCCTCTTGATGGCCATCGAAAGCACATTTTTCCCAATCCCCAGCGAGATCATCATCCCGCCTGCTGCCTATAAAGCGTGGAGCAATGGCGGCTTGGAATTTCTGGGTGCGCACATGTCTGGTTGGCCGGCAGTGATCCTGCTCGTCATAGCTGGTGCACTGGGGTCGTGGTTCGGCGCAGCAATTATGTATTGGGCGGCGCGGCTGGCGGGTCGTCCGCTGGTGCTGCGCTATGGAAGATATTTTTGCATCCCAGCGGGAAAAGTGGAAGGCGCGGAACGCTGGGCAGCGCACTACGGCGCGTTTGGAATTTTTGCATCCCGCTTGTTACCAGTGGTGCGCCATCTCATTGGCATCCCCGCGGGCATCGTGCGGATGAATTTTTGGCGTTACTCACTTTACACGCTGGTCGGCGCAGCAAGCTGGAGCGCGGTCTTGTGCTGGCTCGGCGTGAAAGTTGGTGGCCAGATCAGCAAAGGCGAAATGCATAAGGTCACTTTTTCGCTGCTCGCTTTCCTGGTGGTGCTCGGCGGACTGTATTATTTCTTCGTCCATAGGCACATGAAGGAAAAGTCCGAAGTCAGAAGTCAGAAATCAGAATAAACGATGTTCGGAGCGCGGCTGTGCTCCGTTTCAAATCCGTGTGCATTCGTGTCCATCCGTGGTAAAAAAACTTTGCGCCGTGGTGGCTTTGCGTTGAAATTGCCCCGTGCCTGCGACTGAAGCCATCCGCAAAAAAACCGGCGAACTGCCGCACAAACCAGGCGTGTACCTGATGCGCGATCGGTTCGGCACGGTCATTTATGTCGGCAAGGCCCGCGACCTGCGCAAACGCGTCAGCCAATATTTCCATCCGTCGCGGCGGATGGGCTGGGACCTGAAATTCAATGCGCTCGTTGAGGCCATCCACGATTTCGATGTGCACGTCGTCCGCAGCGAGCCGGAGGCGTTCCTGCTCGAGGGCAAGCTCATCAAGGAATTCAAGCCGCGCTACAACATCAGCTTCCGCGACGACAAACGGTTCCTGATGCTCAAGGTGAATTTAAACGACCCGATCCCCAACTTCACCTTCACCCGGTTCCGGAAGGACGACGGGGCGCGGTACTTCGGGCCGTTCTCGAATTCGGGCGCCCTGCGCAACACCCTGGCGCTGGTGCGACGGCAGTTCAACCTGCGCGGTTGCCGCGCGTTCACGCCGGGTGAGGCGGATTATAAACATTGCCTATACGCGCACCTCAAATACTGCACCGCGCCGTGCGTCGGGAATGTCACCCGCGGGCAATACCTGGAGCAGGTGCAGGCCGCCTGCGAATTCATCGAAGGCCAGTGCCAGGAAATGAAGGGTCAACTGGAGGGGGAGATGAAAAAGGCCGCGGCGGCCCAGGATTACGAAAAGGCCGCCGGTTTGCGCGACCTGATCCGCGATCTGAAGGAGACGACGAAGAAGGAACGGAAATTCGAGCGCACACCGTACACGTTGCCGCGGGCGCTGGACCCGCAGCACGATCTGGCCGAACTGGCCCGGGTGCTGAAATTGGCCGCGCCGCCGCAACGCATCGAAGGTTTCGACATATCGAACATCAGCGGGACGTTCGCCGTGGCGTCGCTGGTCAGTTTTCGGCACGGCCGGCCCGACCGTGCGAATTACCGCCGATTCAAGATCAAGACGGTTGAAGGCCAGGACGATTTTGCGAGCATGGCGGAGGTGGTGAGAAGGCGTTACACACGGTTGCTGAATGAATCCAAAACCCAGAATGGCCTGCCCAAAGACGAGGGTGGTGAAGCGATTCCGAAGGAACTTCAACAGGTGGTGAATGAGACGAGCCGGAAAATAAGGCGGGGAATTCCCGTCAGAAATTACGAGTTAAAATCCTCCCATTTGCCGGACCTGATTCTGATCGATGGCGGCAAGGGGCAGTTGGGGATGGCGGTCGGAGAATTGAAGAAACTGGGCCTCGAAAAGATTCCGGTGATTGGTTTGGCCAAGGAATTTGAGGAGATTTATGTGCCGGGCGAAAGCAAACCGCTCCGACTGGGGCTGGATCATCCGGCGGTGAAACTGCTCCAACGCATCCGCGACGAATGCCATCGCGTGGCGAATTCCTACAATGCCCAGCTTCGTATCAAGCGCATTTCCGAAAGCGTGCTGGACGAGTTTCCCGGCATCGGGGAACGGCGCAAGGCGGCATTGTTGAAAAAGTTCGGTTCGGTGCAACGGTTGAGAATGGCGACCTTGGAACAGATCGCCGCGGTGACGGGCTTCGGCGGCAAGGCGGCGAAGGAATTAAAGACTTTTCTCGCCGCGCGTGGCTAGGCTTTGCGTTTCCTGAAAGTGAAAACGGCCACACTTCCGCCGCCGAGGGTCAAACCCAACCCAAGCAGAAGCAGGCATATTTCATTAAGAGTCATGGCGCCTTCGTGCCGATATTGCGCAACCGCCGGCATGACAAACGCCATACCTACAAGGATGCCGACCATTCCCGCGCTGATGATGAGGATTCGTTTCATCTGCTTCCTTTCAACTTTTTTGAATTCGCCGGTCAGGGATTGAGCGTCCCCGATTCGTTGAATGGAAACTTTCAAAGCATAGGCCGCGTCCAGTCCCAATTGCATCTGCCGTTGAATTTCCTCCCGCAGATGACTTTCCAATTCGTCCAGCGGCACGGGCGATTTGATTCCAACAGCCAACATTTGCCGCCGCCACTCCGCGATGGATTGTTCGAGGTTAAACATATTGTTCCTTTCGCAGGCCGGCCAATACCGAATGGACCAGTGACCATTGTTCGTGGTGTCTGGCCATGGCCGTTTTGCCGTCCTTTTTTAGCGAATAGTATTTCCGCTTCCGCCCGGTTTCGCTTTCGCCCCAGCGCGACTTGATCAGGCCCCGGTGCTCCATGCGGTGCAGCACCGGGTACAACATCCCGTCCGTCCATTGCAGCTTGCCGTCAGAACGGGCTTTGACCTCCTGGATGATGGCGTAACCATAGCTCTCGCCCTTGGCCAGCAGCGATAAAATCAGCGGTTCGGCCGACGCCGCCACGAGTTCTTTTCGAATCATAGAGGCACGATACATAGGGACTATATGTATGTCAAGGGCGTAAATGGCGACGAAAGAATTACGTGCCAATTGGCCAAATTCGTGGCTAGAATTCGGGCATGAACATTCAGGTGGCCGTTCTTTGCGATGCCGCGACCAGCGACAATGAAAAATTGAACCTGCTCGGCGCCTTCGACACGATTTTCGCGCCGCAAATGCCCGCCGTGCATCCGCAATGCGCCGTGGCGCTGCGCATCACGTTTTTTGCCGGCGACGAGGGCAAGCACACCCTGCAGCTGAACTTCATGGACGCGGACGGACGGTCCATCATGGCCAATTTCCCGCCGGTGCCGGTGGAAGTCGTGCTCCCCGAGGACATCCACTTTGTCACCCGCAATTTCATCGTGAACATCCAGCAGTTGAAATTCGCCGAAGTCGGCTTGTATTCCGTCGATGTGCGGATCGACGGCCAGTCGGAGGCCAGCATTCCCCTGTCGGTCAAAAATCTGCCGGTGCGGCCGGCGGCGTAAGGAGCATTTCGTAGGAGTCGAGGTAACGAGACTCGAATGAAACCAAGGATTTCGGACGGAAAGCCAGAGTCTCCTTACGTCGTCTCCTACAATCGAAAATGACTTTGGGCTTTGCACTTTCGTGTTGAATCTTAATAATTCACCGCATGGCAAATTCAAATAACGAACCGATTCTCAATCTCGAGCTGCCGGGCATCAGAAAACTGCGCAGCGGCAAGGTCCGCGATATTTTTGACCTCGGCGACGCCCTGCTGCTGGTGGCCAGCGACCGCATCTCGGCTTTCGACGTCATCATGCCCAATGGCATCCCGCGCAAGGGCGAGGTGCTTACACAAATCTCGCATTTCTGGTTCGAGAAATTCTCCGCGCTCGTGCCGAACCACCTGCTGGCGAAAGCCGACGACCCCTTGCCGAAAAATTTGCAGCCGTTCGCGGACAAGCTGGCGCGCCGCTCGATGATCGTCAAAAAGGCCAAACCACTGGCCATCGAATGCATCGTGCGCGGCTATCTGTCCGGCTCCGGCTGGAAGGAATACAAGAATTCGCAGACGGTCTGTGGCATCAAGCTGCCCGCCGGCCTGACCGAATCCGCCGAACTGCCGGAGCCCATTTTCACGCCGTCCACCAAGGCCGAGGCCGGCCACGACGAAAACATTTCGTTCACCCAGGCGCAAAAAATCGTCGGCGCCGACCTGGCGCAACAGGCCAGTGATTTGAGCCTGAAAATTTACAAGGCCGGACGCGATTACGCCCGCCAGCGCGGCATCATCATTGCCGACACCAAGTTCGAGTTCGGCCTGAGCGACGGCAAGCTCATCCTGATTGACGAGGTGTTGACGCCGGATTCCTCGCGTTTCTGGCCGGCCGACCAATATTCGCCCGGCAAGGGCCAGCCGAGCTTCGACAAACAATTCGTCCGCGACTATCTGGAAACGCTCGACTGGAACAAAACCCCGCCCGGCCCGAAGCTGCCGGATGACGTCGTGGCCAAAACCAGCGCGAAGTATCTTGAGGCGTACGAGCGGTTGACGGGGAAGAAGCTGTAACAAAATGTAGCCGCCGACGTGAGGAGGCGGACTCGGATACTTACGGTTGGTTTGGCGACGCGTATTCCGGACGCGACTCAGCCTCGCGTGCGCCAACGTAGAGTTTCCAGAATATTTCCCAGAAGTTTTCCGCCAGCGGATACAAGGTTGGATATCCCGGTACGACCGCGCCCAAGAATGGCCAGTCTCGTTCCTGCTCCACAAGTTTGTCTCGAACCGGATTGGCCAGCGTGTAGAAACAGAAACTGGCAAAGGCATTACGTTTTCGTTCTTCCTCAAGCAGAACATGGTCGTGGGGTTGATGCTGCCATTCGCGACCTGCGCCTAATGCTTTTTCCAAATGTGTGCGCAGGAATTTCATGGCGTTCAATTGGTCTGATTCGCGGCGCAGTCCCATCCAGATCAGATGAAGATGGTCTGGCATGAGACAATAGACCGGGCAGATCAAGTGTTCGCGCACGGCGGCGTGGAGAAGCATTTCCCGGAAAATGGCATGAAAGGCGGGTGTAAGCCATCCTCTGGCGCGGGCTTCAAGTGTATTCGTCCAGAAAACAACCGCGTGACCTTGATAATGATGTCGTTCCAGACGGGGTAAATTACGCTTGCGATCGAAGCTCATGTCTTTCGTATCTCGCGATATAAGGCAATCGTCAAGTTTCGATTGTAACCGACGATTTGGGGACTGGTGTAAAGGGTCCGCCTCGTTACCTCGGCGGCTACGCGACGCATTTTTTCCGTTTCCCTTCGCGCCTTCGCGCCTTTGTGTTAAAATTCCATCATGCAGGCCAAGCGGTTGATTTCAGCGCATCCATCCTCCGCAGTAATGCTACGGAGGACAGGTCGCGGAGCGGCGGAAAATCCGCCGAACCGGTTTGAGAAAATCCATCTCGAGCCGGATGCCGATCAGTCTTCATTTCATTCCGACTCGACAAGCTGGAATCCTGACGAGGATGGCCAAGGTGGCCGTCCGCAAGGACCGCGCACGCAGTTTTTCAAGGACCACAGCCGGACCGTCATCGCCCGCAATGACAGCCCGGATGTCGGCTTCAGCGCCAGCCTGAACCCGTATCGAGGTTGCGAGCATGGCTGCATTTATTGCTACGCCCGGCCGACCCATGAATATCTTGGTTTTTCCGCCGGGCTCGATTTCGAGAGCAAAATCATGGTCAAGGAAGATGCGCCGGAATTGTTACGGCAGGAGCTGATGTCATCGCAGTGGCAGCCGCAGGTGATTTTCATGAGCGGGGTGACGGATTGTTACCAGCCGGTGGAGGCCAGGTTGAAACTGACGCGGCGGTGTCTCGAAGTGCTCGCCGAATTCCGGAACCCGGTTTTTATCATCACCAAGAACCGGCTCGTCACGCGGGACATTGATTTGCTCTCCGAACTGGCGCGGCACGGGGCCGCGGCGGTCTGGCTATCCATCACGACGCTGGATGCCGAATTGCGCAAGGTCATGGAACCACGCACGGCGCCGCCGGCAGCGAGGCTTGCGGCCATCCGGGAACTGGCGCAGGCCGGCATTCCCGTGGGGGTGAATGTCGCCCCTATCATTCCGGGCCTGACAGATCATGAACTGCCCGCCATTCTGCAGGCGGCGGCAGAGGCGGGAGCAAAAGCTGCCGGATACACGGTAGTACGCCTGCCGTATGCCGTCGCGCCGTTATTTGAACAGTGGCTCACAACTCATTTCCCGGATCGGAAGGAAAAAGTGCTGAACCGGTTGCGTTCGTTGCGCGGAGGGAAATTGAACGACCCACAGTGGGGAACGCGCATGCGTGGAGAAGGCATTTTTGCCGGACAAATTGCGCAAATGTTCGAGGTGGCGCGGCGCAAGGCGGGGATTAAAAATGACGACAGGGAACTTTCCACGGCTGCATTTCGTCGTCCCCCTGGCGCGCAACTTTCGTTATTCTCCTGACGTGCAAGATCTCGTCGAAGATTTTCTGCAATACCTCCGCCATGAACGCGGGCAGGCGGTGCACACGCAGAAGACCTACGCTGCGCTGCTGCACAAATTCATTATCTGGGCACAGAAGCACGGGCTGAACGACTGGAAGGCCGTCGAGTTGAAGCATCTGATGTCGTTTCTGCAACACGAGCGCGAGCGTCCCCTGGCCGATGAGCCGTTGGAATCCACCAAACGTTTGAGCAGCGAGAGTGTCTATCTGGAGATTGCCGCGTTGCGGGCGTTTTATCGCTATGCCGAGGCGGAAAGGTTGTTGCCGGTCAATGTGGCGGAGAATTTGTCGCTGCCGCGCCGATGGAAACGTCTGCCCAAGGCGCTCTCGAACGAGGAAATCGGAAAACTGCTGGCCGTGGCATCGCAGGAAACGCCCGAATTCCTCTGCGACCAGGCGGTGCTCGAACTGGCCTATGCCTCCGGTTTGCGGCTGGCGGAACTCTGCCATCTGCGTCTCGAGCAGTTGCACCTCGACGCCGGGTTCCTCAATGTCATCGGCAAAGGAAACAAGGAACGCGTGGTGCCGGTCGGGAAGAAAGCCATCGAAGCGCTGAACCGTTATCTGGAAGCCGGCCGGCCGAAGCTCGTCACCCCGAAATCGCCGGCGGCGGTTTTTCTGACCCGGCGCGGCACGCCGTTTGCCACGGTGACGTTATGGCTGCGGATCAAAAATCGCGTCCTCCGCGCCGGCGTTTCCCGCAATATCACCCCGCACATGTTGCGGCACAGCTTTGCGACCCACCTGCTGGAGCATGGTGCCGACCTGCGGGTTATCCAGGAGCTGCTCGGCCATGCGAACATCAGCACCACGGAGGTTTACACGCATGTCACCGGGAACCGGCTGCGGGACATCCACAAAAAGTTTCATCCGAGGACGTGAAAGTAGGAGACGACGTAAGGAGTCTGGGATTTACTCGGGTCTCGGGTACGGACTAAAGTTGAGTCGGTTTGGGTCTCGTTACCTCGACTCCGACCCAGAAATTGATTTTTATTCAAAATCGTAAACCACCACCTTTTTGACCAGACGCTTCACGTATTTCTCGACGAACTCGAGATGCTGCGGGTGTGTTTGATACGCCTGTTCCGCCTGCTTGCTCGGGAAAGTGATGTTCAGGCCGACCTGGTAGCTCTGTTCGACCACCGGACGCGGGCTGGGCGACATTTTGCCGACATGAAATTGCAGCACGCCGGGGATGGTCTTGAGCAATTGGTTTGCGCCGGCAATCAATTCATCCGCGGCACCCCGGTTGATGGGGACGGTCCAAAAAATGACCACATGTGAAAACATGGGCGGATTGAATCATGAACGGGACGGGGCACAAAGTTCAAAATTTCTGCTTCGTGCCCTTATGCGTTTTTGTTTAAGCTTTTCCCGAATGAGCAAAACCGCATTATTGTTTGCCGGACAGGGCGCCCAGGCTGTCGGCATGGGCAAAGACCTCGCCGAAAAATTTGCCACGGCAAAAGCCTGGTTTGACCGCGCCAACGCGGCCGTCGGTTATGACCTCGCCGCGATCTGTTTCAATGGCCCGGAATCGGAACTGACCAAGACCGAGAATGCCCAGCCGGGTATTTTTCTCGTGAGTTGGGTGGTGTTTCAATTGCTTAAGGAGCAGGCGCCAAATCTCAAATTCGAGGCCACCGCCGGCCTGTCGCTCGGCGAATTCACGGCGCTCACGGCGGCAGGCGCCATGAGCTTTGAGGACGGCCTGCGGGTCGTGCGCCAGCGCGGCCGATTCATGCAGGAAGCCTGCGATGTGACCAAGGGCGGCATGGCGGCGGTCATCGGGCTGGATGAGGCGCCGACCCGCGAAGTTTGCGCCGAAGCCGGCGTGGTGCTGGCGAATTTGAACTGCCCTGGACAGTTGGTGATTTCCGGTGAATCGGACAAAATTGCCAGGGCCGTCGAAGTGGCCAAAGCCAAAGGCGCCAAGCGCGCCATCGCCCTGCCGGTGGCCGGTGCCTACCATTCGCCGCTCATGGCCAGCGCCCAGCCGAAGCTCCAGGCGGAACTGGCCAAGGTAAAACTGGTGTCTCCGGTTGTGCCGGTGATTTCGAACGTTACCGGCCAGGCTCACGGCGGGGTTGCGGACATTTCCGCCCGTTTGGTCGATCAAGTCACGTCGTCGGTACTGTGGGAAAAATCCATGCGCCAGCTGCTGGCCGACGGATTCACGCGGTTCATCGAGCTGGGGCCCGGCACGGCCCTGAGCGGTTTCATGAAGCGCATTGATAAAAATGCCCAGATGCTCAACGTGGCGGACGTGGCGAGCCTGGAAGCCACGGCCAAAATTTTAAACGGGTAGCTGCGTTCGTGAGAACGCGGCGAATATGGCCGCGCTCTTACGAGGCGCGGCTACGAAAATTTCGTGCATTCGTGTGCATTCGTGGTTAAACAATTGCCGTCATGAGTCAACTCACCAATCAAATCGCCGTGGTCACCGGCGCGGGCCGCGGCATCGGCCGGGCCATTGCCTTGAAATTTGCCGCCGAAGGCGCGGACGTTGTGTGCGTTTCGCGCACGGCGGAGAATTCCGAGAAGGTGGCCAGTGAAATTCGGGCGCTCGGCCGCAAAGCCTGGGCGCACGCCGTGGACGTGGCCGACGCCGCTGCCGTCAGCGCCACTGCCGAGAAAATCCTGGGCGAAACCGGCAAGGTGGACATCCTGGTCAACAATGCCGGCGTCACGCGCGACGGTTTGCTGATGCGCATGAGCGATGCGGATTGGGACGCGGTCCTGGATACGAATTTGAAGGGCGCCTTTCTGGTGACCAAGGCATTCAGCCGGGCCATGATCAAGGCGCGCACCGGCCGCATCATCAATGTCTCGTCGGTCATCGGCCTGATCGGCAACGCCGGGCAATGCAATTACGCCGCCAGCAAGGCGGGTCTGATCGGGTTCACGCAGTCCGTTGCCAAAGAGCTGGCCGGCCGTGGCATCACCGTGAATGCCATTGCCCCGGGGTTCATTGAGACGGACATGACCTCGGAATTGAAGGCAGAGATGCGGGAGGCCATTCTGAAGCAGATCCCGCTGGGCACCTTTGGCCAGGCGGAAGACATTGCCGGTGCGGCGCTTTATCTGGCCGGTCCGGCCGGACGTTATGTCACCGGGCAGGTGCTGACGGTGGATGGCGGGATGGTCATGTGAAAAAATATCGTGAATCAAGACTTGACGATTCCTGCGTTCATGGCATAGAGACAGGTCAAAATTAACTTATGGCTGACAAACCTATTGACCAACGGGTAAAAGACATCATCGTCGAACAACTCGGCGTGAAACCGGAGCAGGTGACGCCGGAGGCAAAATTCATTGAAGACCTCGGGGCGGATTCGCTCGACACGGTCGAGCTCATCATGGCGCTCGAAGAGGAATTCAGCATTGAGGTGCCCGACGAACAGGCGGAAAAACTCCTGACGGTCGGCGATGTGATCAAATACATCGAAGAACACCAAAAATAGTTGTGGGTTTTATCACTTCGGGGCAGTTTCGACTGAACTCAGCGAGCTGCCCCTTTTAATTTATGCCAAGCCATTGGATTGACCGACGAGTGGTCATCACCGGCCTGGGAGTGGTCACCCCCCTCGGCCATCAGCTCGACGTTTTCTGGAACAAACTCGTGGCCGGCCGGTGTGGCATCGAACGCATCACCGCGTTCGACCCGACGCCCTTCGACACCCAGATTGCCGGCCAGGTGAAGGACTTTGATCCGGCTCCGGCGTTTCCGTCGCCGAAGGAAATCCGCCGGACGGACCGTTATTCCCAATTCGGTATTTTCGCCGGGCACCAGGCGCTGCTCGATTCCGGCCTCAACCTGGATCAGGAGAACCGCGATGAAATCGGCGTCATCATCGGCTCGGGCATCGGCGGCTTGTCCACCACCACCGAGCAACTCAAGATTTTGCTGGAGCGCGGCCCGGGGCGGCTCTCGCCATTCATGATCCCGATGCTCATCAGCAACATGGCTTCCGGCATTTTCTCGATGTACAAGGATTTGCGCGGGCCGAATTTTGCCACCTGTTCGGCCTGTGCCACGGCGAATCATGCCATCGGCGAAGCCTGGCGTTCCATCAAAATGGGCGATGCGCAGGTGATGTTCGCCGGCGGTGCGGAAGCGACCGTGGTCCCCATCGGCATCGGCGGATTTTGCGCCATGCGGGCCATGAGCACCCGCAATGACGATCCCCAACGCGCCTCCCGCCCCTTCGACAAGGACCGTGACGGTTTCGTCATGGGCGAAGGCGCCGGCGTCATCGTGCTGGAGGAATTGGAGCGCGCCAAAAAGCGTGGGGCGAAGATTTATTGCGAAATCATCGGTTATGGCAACACAGCCGACGCGCATCATCTTACCGCGCCGGCCCCCGGGGGTGAAGGCGCGGCCCGCTGCATGAAGATGGCCTTGCGCCAGGGCAACCTCAATCTGGAGGACGTTTCCTATATCAATGCCCATGGTACTTCCACGCCACAGGGCGACGTTTGCGAGACGCAGGCCATCAAGACCGTTTTCGGCGACCACGCCCGAAAGCTGGCGGTGAGTTCCACCAAGGGTGCGACCGGCCACATGCTGGGCGCCGCCGGCGCGGTGGAAATGTCCGTCTGCGCCCTCGCCATCAAGAACGGCGTCGTTCCGCCGACCATCAATCTGCAAACACCCGATCCTGAATGTGATCTCGATTATGTGCCGAACACCGCGCGCGAAATGCAGGTCAACGTCGTCGTGAACAATTCTTTCGGTTTCGGCGGCCACAACGCCAGCATCGCGGCGAAGAAATTTGCGGGCTGAACCGTGAACTTCCTTTCGCTCATTGAAGCGAAGCGCGAAGGGAAACTCCTCGCGCCCGATCAAATTGAGAATTTCGTCCACGAATTTACCGCCGGGAAGATCCCCGACTATCAGATGGCCGCGCTGCTCATGGCCATCTATTTCCGCGGACTGACCACCGCCGAGACCACGGCGCTCACGCTGGCCATGCGCGACTCCGGTGATGTGCTGGAATTTCCGGAGGACACCCGCCCGCTCGTGGACAAGCATTCCACCGGCGGCATTGGCGACAAGGTATCCCTCCCGCTCGCACCGCTGCTGGCGTGCCTCGGGTTCCGCGTGCCGATGATTTCCGGGCGCGGCCTCGGCATCACCGGAGGCACCCTCGACAAGCTGGATGCCATCCCCGGTTTCCGCTCGTTGCTGCCGGCGGAAAAAATAGTTAAACAGGTTCAACAGGTCGGGTGCGTCATTTGCGGCCAGACCGATCACATGGTTCCAGCCGACAAAAAGATTTATGCGCTCCGCGATGCCTCCGGCACCGTACCCAGCATCCCGCTCATCACTGCGTCCATTCTTTCCAAGAAACTGGCGGAAAGTCTGGAGGCGCTCGTGCTGGATGTGAAGTTTGGCTGCGCCGCGTTCATGCAGACAAAAGCTGAGGCGCGCAAACTCGCAAAAGCGATGGTTACGCTGGGCAATGACTGTGGCGTGAACACCCGGGCGATTCTGACCAACATGAACACGCCGCTGGGTCGCACCGCCGGCAATTGGCTGGAAGTAAAGGAAAGTGTGGCGTGCCTCGAACCCATCTCTGGTGGCCGCCGACGTGAGTCGGCGCATACTTTCCCAAAGAGCAGTCAGAGCGGACTAACGTCCGCGGCTACGGAAGAAGGGCAGGCCAGCGACCTCCGTTCGCTGGTCCTCGACTGTGCGGCACATCTGCTGGTGCAGACCAAGAAATCAAAATCACTCGCCGCGGCGCGCAAACAGGCCGAAGACTGTTTGAACTCCGGCGAACCGCGCCGCAAATGGGATGAAATGATCGTTGCGCAGGGCGCCAATCTGGCGGCATTCAACCAAAAGCTCGCGCTCGACCATGCCGCTTCCGCTGTCATGGAATTAAAATCGCCGCGCGCCGGATTTGTTTCGCGGTGCGATGCGCGAATCATCGGCGAAGTCATCCGCGACCTCGGCGGCGGCCGGCTCACAAAGGAATCTGCCATCAACTATGACGTGGGAGTCGATCGCATGGCCAAACCCGGCGAAGCCGTGCAAAAGAATTCCGTCCTCGCCCGGATCCACGCCGCCAACCAATCCCAAGCAAAGTCTGCCTGCGCCCGGCTCAAGACCGCATTCGAGTTTTCCGCACGGCGTCCCGTTTTGGCCCCGCTGGTTACCGGCGTGATCACGGCTTGAAGCGGAAGGACTTCGCCCGGGAATTTCTTTTGTGTTCCGAAAGCCGGCCCGCTAGCCTCCGACGTTGAACCATGAAACCGCACAGCACGCTGCTTTTTCTCCTGTTGTCACTCGCAAATCTGGCGGCGGACCCGGTGGTGAAGCCAGGCCACGCGACGGTTTCCATCGTTGGCGATGAATTCTATCTAAACGGCAAACCGACTTACGCCGGGCGCATGTGGAACGGGCACAAAATCCAGGGATTGCTCCTGAATGCCCGCGTCGTCCAGGGCATCTTCGATGACCGTGACACCAACACGGTTTTGCGCTGGGCCTATCCCGACACCGGCAAATGGGACGCGGAGCGTAACACACGCGAATTCATCGCCGCGATGCCGGAATGGCGCCGACACGGCGTGCTGGCGTTCACGATCAATCTCCAGGGCGGCATGCCGGTGAGCGGTGCGAACGCCCAACCCTGGTTCAACTCGGCGTTCGAAGCCGACGGGACGCTGCGCGCAGATTACCTGGCCCGGCTGGAGCGCATCATTGACCGGGCGGACGAACTCGGCATGGTCGTCATCATCGGCTATTTCTATTTTGGGCAGGACGAACGGTTGCCGGATGAGGCGGCCGTGGTGCGTGCGACGGACAACGCCACCGCCTGGCTGCTCGGCCACGGCTGGCGCAACGTGCTGGTCGAAATCAACAACGAATGCAACGTGAATTATGAGCATAAAATCCTCCAGCCTGACCGGGTCCACGAACTCATCCAGCGCGTGAAGGGAACCATCCATGACGGGCGGCGACTGCTCGTTGGCACCTCGTACGGCGGCGGCACCATTCCGAAAGAAAACGTGGTCCGCACGGCGGATTTCCTGCTGGTGCATGGCAATAGCACTCCGGACCCAAAGCAGATTGCTGCCATGGTCCGCCGGACGCGCGCAGTACCCGGATACGCCCCCAAGCCGATTTTATTCAACGAAGACGACCACTACAATTTCGACCGTCCGACGAACAATTTCACCGCGGCGATTGGCGAATACGCCTCCTGGGGATATTACGACCAGGGCACGAACAACTACGTGGACGGTTATCAATCGCCGCCGGTGAACTGGGGCATCAACACGGAACGAAAGCAGGGCTTTTTCAAGCGGGCGGCCGAAATAACCGGCGAAAGGGGAAAATAGACCGGATGCGAACGGCGCCGGCTCAGCCGATCTTTTCCCAGATTGTGATTTGTGGGAAGGCGGTGCAGAGTTCATCCACGCGCGGCAACAGTTTCTGGATGTGCAGACTTTTCAGGTGCGCGTCGAGCGCAGCCTGGTCCGTCCAGTTTTCATGGAAGAGAAATTTCGCCGGCTCCTGGGGGGATTGGTGGAGGTCGTAATTCAGGCAACCCGGCTCCTGGCGCGTCGGGACCAGCAACCCGGTGAGCGCAACGCGCAATTCGGCCTCCTTGCCGGGCCGGGCCTGGAAGGTGGCAACCACTGTCAGTGTTTTCATGATGGAGTTGAATGTCAGAAACCGGCGATTCGTTTGAATCAGGCCAAACTGGCCAAAATCTGTTCCGCCGCGGCGTGCGGATTTTCCGCGGCGTAAATCGGCCGGCCAATCACCAGCCAGTTGGCGCCGGCGGCAATGGCTTCGCGTGGCGACAGTGTGCGTTTCTGGTCGTCGGCCTTTTCCGATCCCGTGCGGATGCCGGGTGTGACCAACTGGACCTGGGCGGGCAGGATTTTTCGCAGGGCGGCAATTTCCAGCGGTGAACAAACCAGCCCGCGCAATCCGGCCTTAGTGGCTACAGCCGCCAGGCGGCGCACCTGGTATTCCACGTTGGCATCGAGACCGATTTCCTTCAACGCGCCGGCATCGAGGCTGGTCAGCACCGTCACGCCCAGCACGAGCGGAGGGGTGCGGCCGGCCTTCCATGCGGTTTCCGCCGCCGACTGTTCCGCGGCCTTGAGCATTTCCATGCCCCCGCTGGTATGCACGGTGAGCATCTGCACGTCGAGCTGCACGGCGGCGGCGACGGACTTGGCGACGGTGTTCGGGATGTCGTGAAATTTCAGATCCAGAAACACCAACGCGCCCCGTTCGCGAATCCGGCGCACGATATCCGGTCCTGCGCCCGTGAACAGCTCGCTGCCAATTTTGAAACCGCCGACCACCGGAGCCAGTTGCTCCGCCAGTTTAAGCGCGGATTCCGGGGCCGGTACATCGAGCGCGACTATGATTGGATTTCGCATGGCGCAAATGATTTAACCACAGACCTGTCCGCCGTAGCAACACTGCGGAGCGGGAGGGGGTGGGCCAGTTTGATCTGTAGTGTCGGCTGTCTCAGCCGACCGTGCGCTGAGGACAGCGCACACTACAGCAAACTGACCTCCACCGAATTGCGGCGCGTTTTGACTTTGCCTGAAAAATTTCCTACCCTGCTCGCGATGAAAATTGTCCGCCACACCGACGCAAATTTTGCCGCCCGGCTCCGTGAAATCACCGCGCCGTCCAGCCTGTTCGACGAGGAAATCGAGCAGCGCTCCCGTCATATCGTGGAGGCGGTGCAAGCCCGCGGTGATGCGGCGTTGCTGGAATTTACCGAGAAATTTGACGGGGCAAAACTGGCCGCGGACCGGCTGGCGGTGACGCAGGCGGAATTGTTCAATGCTTCGCTGGCCGCGGATGAAGCACTCCGCGCCGCGGTGGCCGAGGCGGAGGCAAACATCGCCATGTTTGCCCGAAAATCATTGCGCAAAAACTGGCAGACGAAAAATTCACACGGCGCGACGGTCGGCGAAAAATTCGATCCGTTCCAGCGCGTGGGGGTTTACATTCCCGGCGGCAAGGCACCGCTGGCCTCGACCGCATTGATGACCATCACGCTGGCGAAGGCGGCCGGTTGCCCGGAAATCGTCGCTTGCACGCCGTGCGGGCGGGATGGTTCCATCAACGACGCGCTGTTGTTTGCCACGCGGGCGGCGGGGGCGACCGAGATTTACCGTGTGGGCGGCGCCCAGGCGATTGCGGCTCTGGCTTGCGGGACCAGGACCATCCGTCGGGTGCAAAAAATCTTTGGTCCCGGCAACGCGTATGTTGTCACCGCCAAACGCCTGCTCGTCGGCCACGTGGCGATTGATCTGCTGCCTGGGCCGAGTGAACTGCTGGTGCTGGCGGACGAAACAGCGAACCCGAAATTTATTGCCGCCGACATGCTGGCCCAGGCTGAGCATGGTTCCGGCCACGAGCGGGTCTGGCTGGTGACAACCTCGGACAAGATTTTGTCGGCGGTGGAAAAGGAAATTGCGCGGCAGTTGCCGAAGCTCGCGCGGCGCGACTACATCAAGCCCGCTTTGCACAACAACAGCTGGCTGATCCAGGTGGAATCGCTCGCGGACGGCGTGGTACTGGCCAACCGGCTGGCGCCCGAGCATTGTGAAGTGATGACCCGCAATCCGCGCCAGGTTTCCGAAGGCATTTTAACCGCCGGCGCGATCTTCCTGGGGCCATGGTCACCGACGGTTTTGGGTGATTATGTGGCCGGGCCGAGCCACACGCTGCCGACCGGCGGCGCGGGCGCGTCATTTGCCGGGCTGACGGTGGACCAGTTCCAACGCCGCACCAGCGTGGTGGAATACAACCGCGCCTCGCTCAAAAAGGCGCTGTCGGCCGTGAAGAAATTTGCGGAACTGGAAGGCCTGGGTGCGCATGGGCGCTCTGCTGAAATTCGTTCCGCAAAATGAAAAGCCCCCAAAAATTGGTTCGCCCATTAGTGCGCCGGTTGCACCCTTATATTTATGGCGAGCAGCCGAAAATCAAAGGGTTGATCAAGCTCAACACCAATGAAAATCCCTATCCGCCGTCGCCCAAGGTGCTGGCGGCGGTCAAGGCGGCGGTGGACGGGCGGCTGCGGCTGTATCCGAATCCGACGGCACTGGCGCTGCGCGAGAAGCTGGCGAAGCTACACGGTTGTCAGACGGACAACATCATCGTGGGCAACGGCTCGGATGAATTGCTGGCGCTGGCGACGAGAGCGTTTGTGGAGCCGTTTTCGGAGGGCGGAGTACCACGACGCCCAAATCAAAAGACGTCAGGGGCTCGCAGCGCTCGCCCCTCCGAAATTGTCCAATACTTCACACCGAGCTATTCATTGTATCCGGTGCTGGCGGACATTCATGGGGCGGTAAAAAATGAAGTGCTGCTCAAACCGGATTTCCGTCTGCCGGCCCTGCTGGAATTGAGACGTGACGGAACCTGGAAATTCAAGGCGGCGCTGACGTTTGTGACCACACCCAACGCGCCGAGCGGATGCGGGTATTCGACCAAGGAGCTCGAAAAGCTTTGCCGGGCGCAAAAAGGTGTCGTGGTGCTGGATGAAGCCTACGTGGATTTTGCGGAGCAAAACGCGTTGAAGCTGGCGTTGAAATATCCGCATGTGCTCGTGGCCCGGACTTTTTCCAAGGCGTATTCGCTTTGTTTCCAGCGCGTCGGTTATTTCGTCGGGCATCCTGATCTGATTGCCGCGTTGCACAAGATCCGCGACAGCTACAACGTGAACGGCTTGGGCCAGGTGGCGGCGGTGGTGACCTTGGGCGATTTGCCGTATTACCGCGCTGGTTTCAGGAAAATCATCGCCACGCGCGAATGGCTGGGCCGGGAACTGACGAAGGCCGGTTTCCGGGTTCTGCCCAGCCAGACCAATTTCATCCTCGTCCGTCCGCCACGGTTCCCGGCGCGCGATTGGCAGCAGAAACTACGCGCCCGAAAGATTCTCGTCCGCTGGTTCAGCCTGCCCGGGGTTGAAAATTACCTGCGCATCACCATCGGCACGGCGGCGGAAGCAGAGGCGCTGGTGCAGGCGGTGCGGAAGATGGTCATGGTTTGAGGGTGGATGGCGCCGCCCCGGCGGTTTTGGCCGCAAACCTTTTCCTTTGCCACAGGCCGGATTTTTGCTAAAAGCCGGTTGTGTATCTCGAATTCTACGGATTGACGCTGCCGCCATTCGACATCACGCCGAATCCGCGCTTTCTTTTTCTTACCGAAAAGCATAGCGAGGCTCTCAATCATCTGCTTTACGGGATTCGCGAGCGCAAGGGCTATGTCCAGCTCACCGGCGAGGTCGGCGCGGGCAAGACCACGGTCTGCCGCGCGATGTTGCGGCAGCTCGACAGCCATTTTTCGACCGCCCTGATTGTCAACCCGGTCCTGAGCGCCACGGAATTGATGCGGGCCATTGCCACGGAATTCGGCCTGGATGTGAAGGGGCTGGACCAGCACGACACCGTCACATCCATCAACAACTTCCTGGTCCAGCAGGTCCAACAATGTGGCGACGCGGTCCTGATCATCGACGAGGCCCAAAATCTTTCCGAGGAATTGCTCGAGCAGGTGCGGCTGCTGTCGAACCTGGAAATGGAAAACCGCAAACTGTTGCAGATCATTTTGCTGGGCCAACCCGAATTGCGCGACCGGCTCAACAGCCCGCGCCTGCGCCAGTTGCGCCAGCGCATCACGGTGCGTTATCATCTCGGGCCGCTGTCGCGGACCGAAGCCGATCAATATATCCGGCATCGGCTCGAAAAAGCCGGCGCCAAGGGCCGCCCGACGTTCACGAAACCGGCCCTCTGGCGCATTTGCAATTACAGCGGCGGCATTCCCCGGCTCGTCAATGCCATTTGTGACAAGGCCCTCCTGGCCGGGTTCGTCGAGCACAGTGACGTGATCACCTATCGCATGGTCGGCCGCGCCATCCGGGAGCTGGAAGGAAAAATCCACCTGTGAATCCGGCCGGCGCTCTCCCGCAGCGCGTCAAACCGGGCCTTGACTGACAGACCGGATGTTTTTGCGCAAACCATTCGCTGCGTCGCCATTGTCCACCCGCGTCGCGCCGTTTGTTATTTTCCTCGCCTTGACCTGCTGCCAGGGACAATTCGGCGAGGCATCACGTTACTGGTTTTATCTCGCCAAAACGGTCGTCGGCATCTGGCTCATCTGCGAGATGCGCCCATTCGTTTCCGAAATTCGCTGGGCAGTGAGCTGGGAGGCGGTCGTCGTTGGCGTTGCGGTGTTCGTGATGTGGGTCGGGATTTCCGGCGAATGGACGACACAAAATTCGCTCTGGTTGAAGTTTGGGCTTTCACGCCCACCGGCATCGCCGCCAAAAATGTGGAACCCCAACGAGCAATTCGGTGCCGGTTCCGCACTGGCTTGGCTGATGGTGGGGACGCGCCTTCTCGGTTCAACTTTTGTGGTGCCGCCGCTGGAAGAGGTTTTTTACCGCTCCTTCTTGTATCGCTACATCGCCAAACCGGATTTTATGTCGGTCCCGCTAAACCGGTTTGCCTGGATGCCGTTTGTGACCACCGCGGCCGTATTTGGATTTTCCCACAATGAATGGCTGGCGGGCATCCTGTGCGGCATGGCCTATCAATGGCTGGTGCTGCGCAAGAACCGGCTCGGGGATGCGATGACGGCGCACGCCGTCACGAATTTCCTGTTGGGCGTGTGGGTGGTCTGGCGCGGCGACTGGCGTTTTTGGTAGGAACCCTGCGCGGCCGGTTGCCCGGGGGTTACTTCACTTCGACGTTGATGTGCAGGCGGTCGAGCGTGCTGCCTTCCTTTTGGGCCAAGGTGGCGAGCGCTTCGTAGTAATTGGCAAGGGCGCGGATTTCCTGCCCGCGGTCGGTGGTAAGCGTGTTCTGGAGTTGCAACACGGTAAACGTGGTACTCTTGCCGACGGCGTATTTTTTCTGTTCGGCATCGAGGGCGGCCTCGGCGTAGATGCGCGCCTGCCGGGTGGCGCCCACGCTTTCATAGGTGGACTGGGCATTCTTGACGGCGTTGTCAATGTCCACCATGACGTTCTGTTCAAATTGTTTCAGCTTCAACAGCAATTGTTGCAGGGTCACTTTGTCGGACTTGTAGGTGTTGCGTGGGTTCTGCAGGCTCAGCGGCATCGACAATTGGGCTCCATAAGAATAAAAGTTACGGTCCCGGGAGTTGATTTGGGCAAAGACATCGTCATAATACACGCCCGCACCGTTGTAACCGTAACTGCCGATCAAATCCACTTCCGGGAAAAGCTGGTTGCGATCGAATTTCAACTGAATGCCCTGCGCCTCCACATTTAACCGGGATTGGATCAAGTCGGGCCGTTGGGTCATGCCCTTGCTCCAACTGTCCTGCAAATCGAACAACTGCAGCGGTGCATTGGTGATCGTATCCGTGGGTTGGATGTCCGTGTCATGCCAGGTTGCGTAGTTGGTGTCCGCCAGCAGGTTCTTCAGTGTATTCTGGTCTTGGGCCAGCGTATATTGCGCGGTGATCAAATTGGCCCGGCTCGTGGCCACCTGTGCCTCGTCCTGTTGCACGTCCAGTGGTGACAGCGTGCCGATCTGGACGCGCTGCCGATCCTGGTCGAGCTGTGTCTGGGCCAGATTGAGCGCCTCTTGCTGAACCTGGAGGTTTTCCTGCGCGAAGATGAGTTCGTAATAGGCGTTTTCGACGGCGGTGACGGACGTGATGATTTGCAGGCGCAACCCCTGCTCGTCGGAAGCCAGCTGGTTTTTGGCCAGCTTGATGGTCAGCCGGGTGCTGTCGATCCAGAAATTTTTCAACAACGGCTGCGTCAGGCTCACGCCCGCCGAACCGCTGGAGTTTTGAGTGGCGGTGTTTGTAAAGTTCTCAAAACTAACGTTGTGCGTGTTGTTGACATTGCCGCTGAAATTATAGGTCAGGCCCCAGGGCAACAGGCCGGTCAAGCCCGAATTAAAAATGCCCTGATCCGAGGTTTGGGCCGGTCGAGGCAGTCCATTAATAAATTCCCCGCCCGTGTCATTGTGCTGGTCCTGGCCGGAAAAACTGAACGTGGGGTCATAACCACCGTAATCGGCGCGCACGTTGAAAAGCTGGATTTGCGGGGTGTAACGCGAGATCTGCATGTCGAAGTTGTGCTGCAAGGCTTCCTGGATGCAATCCTCCAGCGACATCGGGTGGGTCGTGGCGGCCGCCATCCGGTTCGTCGGCATGGTGGTCGTGTTGGTGTCGGCGTAAACGGCAACCCCGTTGGTATCCGGTTGGGGGGCCGGCGCATTGGTATCGGGCGGCACGGCAACCGCGTTGGTATCCGTCTGAGCCACGGCGGACACGGCCACCAGAATAAAAATCAAAAGAACGCTGAAACGTTTCATGATGCTGCTGTTGTCCAGGCTTTCGCCAAAATTCATCAAACCTAAGACGCTCCGGCACGCCCGAAGGTAACCATCCGGTTATTTTGACCGCGCTATCCGATAAAAATCACGCGCCGAAGTCAAGTTGCAGCCCGGGCTTCACCCGGCT
>Ga0265338_10003663_pt1 | contig 21403 bp, 17 predicted proteins | sample 42126metaG_FD_193579 | JGI IMG/M metagenome (GOLD analysis project Ga0265338, IMG submission 193579) | Rhizosphere microbial communities from Carex aquatilis grown in University of Washington, Seatle, WA, United States - 4-21-26 metaG | ecosystem: Host-associated > Plants > Roots > Rhizosphere... | reverse complement strand
GCCCGTGAATTATTTCCGGCAATTGCTGGCGATGATGTCCGGGGATCGCGCCAACTACCTGACCAACCGCCCGCCGGAAATCCGCGAGCGCATCCTCGCCAAGATCCGCGAATATCTCGCGCTTGGCCCGGACGAACGCGAGCTGCGCCTGCGGGCGACCGAATTGCGCTGGTATCTGATGCCGCTGCTGCGTGAATCGCCGGCCAATCGCGACGCGCACCTCGCGCAAGTGCCGGATGATTTGCGCGGGCTGGTCCAAAGCCGGCTGGCAGTCTGGGACGCGCTGTCGCCGCAGTTGCGGCAGGAATTTTTGGAAAATGAACAGACTCTCCATTACATCTCACACGTGGACTCCACCAACGGCCCGTCGCCGGGAGGTCGCTTGGTGCCGAGTGATGCCCAACAGACGCATTGGAACGCATTGTCGGAGGCCGATCGGAGCCGGATCACCAACGAGTTCAACCGGTTTTTTGAACTGACACCTGCCGAGAAACAAAAAACGCTCAACACGTTGTCAGACGCCGAACGCGCCCAGATGGACAAGACGTTGCAATCCTTTGAAAAATTGCCGCCCGCGCAACGCGCCCAATGCATCCGCGCCTTCACAAAATTCGCCGGGATGAGTCCGGCGGAACGCGCTGAATTTTTGAAAAATGCCGAGCGCTGGTCGCAATTGCCGCCAAAGGAGCGGCAGGCCTGGCGCGACCTGGTCGCGCAGGTTCCCCTGTGGCCGCCGATGCCGAACGTGAACATCATGCCGCCCAAGCCGTCCCATCTGACACCGCACCTTCATCCGGCGGTGGCCACGAACCAGAACTGAACGGCGAATTCAATTTTCATTTCCACCGTGCCGTTCTAATTTCCCGCCGTGCATCCGATTGCCTTTCAACTCGGCCCGCTCACCATTCACTGGTATGGCGTGATGATCGCGCTGGCGTTTCTCGCCGGGCTGTGGACGGCCACGCGCCGCGCCCGCCGCGAAAGCATTTCCGCCGAAAGAATCGCCGATGTGACCTTGTGGCTGATGGTAGGCGCGATTGCCGGCGCGCGGTTCGTGTATGTGACTACCTACTGGCGGGACGAATTTGCCGACCAGCCGTTCCGTGAGGTATTCATGATCCAGCACGGCGGACTCGTTTTTTACGGCGGCTTCATCGGCGCGGCCATCGCCGCCTTCATTTACATCCGCTGGAAAAAAATGCCGTTGTGGAAAACTCTCGACGTGCTGGCGCCCAGCGTCGCACTCGGCAGCATTTTTGGCCGCATCGGCTGCCTCCTCAACGGCTGCTGTTACGGCCGTCCCACAGATTTGCCGTGGGGCCTGACATTCACCAATCCGCAGGCGCACGAACTCTCCGGGACGCCGGTTGGCGTCCCCTTGCATCCGACGGAAATTTACGACGCGCTGCTGAACTTCGGGCTTTATCTGTTCCTCGCATGGCTGTTCCGGCGCAAACAATTCGACGGCCAGGTTTTCGCGACTTATCTGCTTTGCTACGCCGTCACGCGCTCGTTGGTCGAATACTTCCGGGGCGATTATACCCAACTCCATTACCACCTCGGCCTCACGCCCGCGCAATGGATCAGCGTCCCCATCTTTATCGCCGGCCTCACGCTCGCGATTGTGCTCTCCCGGCGCGAGCAGAAACGAGGATAGAAAATGGCGGAATCCCAACCCCCATCTGCCAGCTCCCATCTGCCAATTTTCATCGCCGGGCCGACGGCCATTGGAAAATCCGAAATCGCGCTCGCGCTCGCCGAACAACTCGGTGGCGAAATCATCTCCGCCGACTCCATGCAGGTCTATCGCGGACTCGACATCGGGACGGCCAAACCGTCGTCCGCCGAACGCGCACGCGTGCCGCACCACCTGATTGATATCTGCGAGCTGACCGAAGCCTTCGACGCCGCGCAATTCATCCGGCTCGCGCAAAAGGCCGTTGAGGAAATTCAAGCGCGCGGCCGCGTGCCGGTTTTCTGCGGCGGCACGGGGCTTTATTTTAAGGCGTTTTTGAGCGGGCTTGGCGAAGCGCCATCCGCAAATCCCGAACTCCGCGCCGAACTGGAAGCCGCTTCGTTTGAGGCGCTGCTGCGCGAATTGCGCGAGCGCGACCCGGAAGCTTACGAGAAAATTGACAAACAAAATCCGCGACGCGTCATCCGCGCCGTGGAAGTCATCCGGCTGACGGGCAAAAAATTTTCCGAGCAACGCGCGGAGTGGAAGGTAGGGTCATCGCGCTGCAATGACCTTGGTGGCCGTCCGCAAGGACCGGCGCAGCGCGCCGTCCCTACCATTCATTGTTTCACGCGGCAGCCGGCGGATTTGCATGCGCGAATCAACATTCGCGTGGATGAAATGTTTTCACGCGGGTTGGTGGACGAGACGCGCGAATTGCTCAAGCGCGGCCTTGAGCAAAACCAGACGGCCATGCAGGCCATCGGCTACCGGCAGGTGGTGGAGCATTTGCGCGGCGGATGCTCGCTGGCGGAAACCATCGAGCAGGTGAAAATCCGCACACGGCAATTTGCCAAGCGGCAACTGACATGGTTTCGCCGCCAGCTTGACCCGGAATGGATTGAATTGAAGCCTGACGATTCGCCGGATACGGTGGTCGCAAATTTGCAGCGCCGGATACGCGTCGGAGAGTAGCCCGCAGCATGGGAATCTTGTGAAGTGAACGGACTGGAAAGCGGGGTGAAATACTGGTTCCGCGTTGGTGCCAGCAACGCACACGGCCAAGGCCCGTGGAGCCAGCCCGTCAGCGCGTGGGTGAAGTGTTCAAATAATTGTTACTCTGTCGCTCCGTGGTCTAATAGGATTTTTTCAATTTTTTTAGATTCCGACTCGGCATCGAAGCCCATATGCCTCGCCCATTTCTGCCGAGTCTCCCTCAAAAGCAGCAGCACCGTCTTGCCACTGCTATCTTTTGCATTGACGTCTGCAGTGTGATCTAAAAGCCATTCGACCGCTGTAGTTTTTTCTCTTTGCACTGCATCAAAAAGTGGTGTTTTGCCGTCTCTATCTTTGGCGTTAACATCACAGCCAGCCGCTAATAATTGGTTTGCCACGAGTGAATTACCTTTTTCCGCCCATACATGAAATAGCGTTGTGCCTCCTTCACGCATTTGCGTGTGAATACTCGCACGGTTAGTTAACAACAAACCAACCTCTTCAGGTGAATCACGCATCACTGCAAAGTCCAACGGTGCAATCTTGCCGCCATCCAGAACGTTGACATTGGCACCATGCAATAGAAGTTGCTTCATAGCTTCAATGTTTCCGTCCATCACAGCCAGGTGGAGCGGCGTTCTCCCAAATTGTCTACCGGTATTTATGTTCGCGCCATTTGCAAGCAACGTCACCACCACCGAGTTGAATCCTTGCTGCACCGCGAAATCAATTGGGCTGTATCCATTACAACCATTGGCATTTACGTCCGCACCATGCCGCAGAAGTATTTCGACCATGTTACTGCGTCCAAGGAGCGCTGCCCATTGCATTGGTGAATGGCCAAGGTCATCCTTCAGGTTCGGATTAGCCTGATTTGCTAGAAGCGTCTCCGCAGCGGCAGCTTGACCAAACTGTGTGGCAATGTGCAAAGGAGTCCAACCGAAAACCCCTGTGTCGTTGATGGAGGTTGGATGAGCTGTCAGTTGGGATTGCAAATACACATCATCACCCTCAGCAACCGCCTTGAGAAATAAGTTGGTCTCGAAACGAAATCTTGCTGTAAGAATCATCAGCGCCAATTCCCCGTTGCTCTTATCGGCCGCAAGCGAAAGTGATGTTCCCAGTCGCTTTCGAGCTTCTGTGCTCGTGTAGTAAGGCAGCAGCAACTCTACGACAGTTTTGTTGTTTTCCAGCACTGCCTGATAAAGTGGCGTTTCACTATCAAGATCCAGAGCATTTGCATTCGCACCGTTGGCCAGAAGGAGAGGAATTATATCAGCCCCGATATTTCTTGCGCCTCGAACTGCACCAGACAGCACTGTATTGTGCCATTTATCCTCCGCGTTGATGTCAGCGCCGTTGGCGAGAAGCAATCTGACCATGTTGGCACTGCCAATAGCACGATAAAGCGGCGCGTCCCCATCGTAACCCCGCGCATTCACATCCGCTTTGTGTTTCAAGAGAAATGCGGCCATGTTTGTATCGCCTGACATCACCGCGCGATGAAGCGGTGTCCAGCCATTGACTCCACGCGCGTTGATGTCAGCATTGTTGGTCAGGAGTTGTTCGGCCAGTGCAATATTGCCAAACTCAGCCGCGTAGTGCAGAGGCGAGTCTCCCCCGTGGATTTTCTGATTAACTAACTCTGGACTTTTTTGGATATACTCACTGACCTTTTCAACATTGCCACTCATAATGGCAAAGTTGAAATCCTGTGATAGCCCTTCCTGTTTTGAAGCCAGAAGCATTACACCAATCATGATAACCGTGATTGAAAATGTTCGATTAGCTTTCACAGTTCTATTTTCATAAATCCATTGCTTGCCGCATTGCAATAGAAATCGGGCAGAAAATTAAGACGTCGCAAAATCCACGTTCGGCACGTCGCGAACAGACGGCGGCACGCTGAAGAAATCGCCCTCCGATTTGAAGCCAAACAGGTTCGCCACAAGGTTGCTCGGAAAGGTTTCGCATTTGTTGCGATAGTCGCGGACGTTGCCGTTGTAAAACCGGCGCGCGGCCTGGATGCGGTCCTCGGTGTTGACCAGCTCCTTTTGAAGCTGGAGAAAATTCTGGTCGGCCTTGAGCTGTGGATAATTTTCCACGACGACGAGCAGTTGCTTGAGCGCGTCCACGAGCTGGACCTCGTCGCGGGACTGGTCGGCCACGGGGCCGTTGTTGGCGGCGCAGCGGTTGCGCAGTTCGGTCACTCGCTCCAGCACGGCACGTTCGTGCGCGGCGTAGCCCTTCACCACGGCAACAAGGTTCGGGATGAGGTCGTAGCGGCGCTTCAATTCCGTGTCCACGTTACTCCACGATTCGCGGATGTAGTTGCGCAAGCCAACGAGCGCGTTGTATTGCGCCAGCACGTAAACGAACGGCAATCCGACGACGACGAAAATGGCAATGAGAACGGGAATCATGCGTTGGTGAAGAGATATTGCGGCAACCGCGAGCGGATTTCAACCAGTCGTTGCAGGTTGAGTTCAATCTGGCCGACGGGCAGTTGCGGCTCGAACGCCAGCGAAATGACCGGGCCTTGAATTTCAATTCCCAAGTCGCGGTTGGCCAGCAGGTATTCCATCATTTGCGGATTGCAGACGTCGTAGGCGAATTTTTTGTCCTTTGAGCGCACGCAAAAGGTCCGCGAGAACTCGGCGGACTCGAACTTGATTTCTTCCTCGCCGCCCAACAGCGCCGCCGCTGCTTTCGCGAACAAGCCTTCCCTCTCATGCCCGATGATGACTTTTGGAAAGGCCTCTTTGACAATGAGCATGAGGATCGTTCCATAATGTTCCTCCCTGCTTTTGCCGGAGCCGGTCTGGTAGTGGTGATCAAAAACAAACAACGCCTGTTCGTGATATGTCCCGCGAAGAATGTTGAATGCATACCGCTCCTGGCCTTGGGCGAGCCGGCTCAAAAATCCCCAACCCATGGCAAACCCCTCGTCGCGATTCGGATTAAAATCGTCAAATTTCAATCGCGTGGCCAATGTCTGCAAATCAAACGACCGCTGCCGGGCGGCGCGGGTTTTCCTGCCACTCGCCACCAATGCAGCGACCCCGATCGAGGCATAGATCAGAATTTGAATGCCGATTACGACCGCGTTGGGTATCGCGGCAATCATGCGTTTTGCGTGAACAGGTATTCCGGCAAACGCGACCGGATTTCGACGAGTCGCCGCAGGTTGAATTCGAATTGCTCGACCGAGAGACGGGTGCTGAACGCGAGCGCAATCACTTCGTTCTCGATTTCGATGCTCAAGTCGCGGTTGGCAAGGAGGTATTCCATCATTTTCCCGTTGCAGACATCGTAGGCGAATTTTTTGTCTGGCGAGCGGACATTGAATGTTTTGGAAAATTCGGCGGACTCGAACTTGATGTCCTGGTAGCCGAACACCTCGGCGACCTTCGTGAAAAGATTTTCGTGCCGGATGGTCAGGTCGGGAAAAGCCGCCGCTGGCAACGTCAGAATGAAAAACGAGAACCAATGGTCATCCTTGTGCGTCCCGTTTTTGTCAGTGTGATACGTGGCGTAATGGTAATCGAACGCGAGAATTTCATTTTGCTGATAATTTCCCGAAAGCACATTGGCGGCATAGCGGTCGTCGCCTTGGGCCAGTTGCATGAGAAAACCGAAGCGGCCGGGGATGCCAAAGTCCCGGCCTGCGCCGAAATTCAGGTTCAGCCGCTGCGCCAGTTCGAAGAGCCCCTCCCGCCGTTTGCGCTGCGCGATGACGTTGTAAATGGCGCCAATCACGACGATGACAACCACTCCCACGAACACGACGGGCATCAGGTTTTGCACGCCGCCGTTCTAAACCAAAGCCACGTTTCAGGCCATTACAATTTCAGGGGCTTTTTCGAACACGCCCGGCATCCGGCTTTTGCAAATTCCAGCCGCGAATCTGCGGATGGAATTCCAGATGGATGCGCAACCCACCAGCACCAGTGAAAGGTGTTTCGTTTAATCAGTCACATTTCCTGCTGGATAATCTCCGGTGTTTGTCACAGATTCGTTACATTCAGAAGCGGAATACTTGTTTCCGCTTCCCAAACGACGATGCTCTGGTGGACTCATCAGCAGTTACGCGCCCGCAACCCGCAAACCCGGCTCGCGGTGGTGGACAGACTCGCGACCGAAAGCGGGGAAAAATCCGTCGCCCCGCTCATTTTTGCGTTGAAGGACAAGGACGCCGAAGTGCGCTGCGCGGCGGCCAAGGCCCTGGTGCGGTTTCAGGATCGGCGCGTGGCAGCGCCGTTGATCGAGATGCTCAAAGACACGGTGCCCCTGGCGCGCACGGTGGCGGCGGAATCGCTGGGCCGGCTGGGTGACACGCAGGCCGTGGACCGGCTGGTGCCCTTGTTGCGGGATCAGGATCCGATTGTGCGGATGGTGGCGGCGCGCAGTCTGAACCGGCTTGGCTGGCGGCCGGCATCGGATTCCCAAAAAATCCAGCAGATTCTCGCGCTGGGAAATTTGCAGCAACTCCTGGCCATGGGGCCGGCGGCGGTGGAACCGCTTCTGGAGCTGATGCGTTTCGGCCCGCCGAACAAGCAGCTCGCCGCCGTCAAGGCGCTGGGAAAGATCAATGATCCGCGCCGGGTGCGCGCCATGCTGGAGGCGCTCCAAAAGAACTTTCCGGCCGTGCAGATCGCCGCGCTGGACACCCTGGAGCACCTCGCTGATCCGGCGACATATCCCAACGTGGAAAAATTGCTCAAGGACAACAACCCCAGCGTGCGCAGCGCCGCAGTTGACGCGGCGGCGCGTTGTGGCGGCAAACGCGCCGTGCCGGTGCTGTTGCTGGCGTTGAAAGACACATCGTGGGAAGTCCGGTGCGCGGCGGCCAAGGCGCTGGGTGCCCTTTGTGAAGCGTCCGCCGTGCCCGGTTTGTGCGACGTGGTGCGGGATCCAGACCACGACGTGCGTGAGGCCGGAGTTGCGGCACTGGGACAGATTGGCGAGCCGCGGGCGCTGGTGCCGCTGGTGACGGCGTTGCTGGACGTGGAGCGGACGGTGCGCAGTCTGGCGCACGCGACCCTGCGAAAATTGAACAAAGATTGGGAACAGTCGGAACAGGTGCGGGAGGCGTTGCCGGCAATCCAGACGGCCTTGAGCCATCCGGACTATTGGGTGCGTCACAGCGCGAGGCAGTTGCTGGAGCAACTCAAGATTGACGTGAACAATCTGATGGAACAATTGAAGGCCGCACCGGCGGCCAAAGTCGAATCCCACACGCCGCACGTGGCGCTGCCGTTCCTTGCGGATATGCTGTTTGATCGCGACCGCGATTTGCGTGTGGCCGCCGCCGGGGCGCTGGGCCGGTTGCGCGAACGGGGCGCGGCCACCGTCCTCGCCGCCGCCGCGCGGGATGCGGACCAGGTGGTGCAGCAGGCGGCACAGGCCGCACTGGCAGCCTTGAATTAATGCGGCAAAGATAATTTTGATGGAACCAGAAAAGAAAAATCAGCATAAGCGCCACGTCTTGATCGTGGACGATGACCGTGATTATCTCGCAATGTCGGGCGATTCTTTTGGCGCCTTGAGCGAAAGCTGCTGGCAGATTTACACGGCCTCCAGTGCGGATCAGGCGCTGGAAATACTCAAGACCAATACAATTGAACTGGTTATTTTTAACGCGAATGCGCCGACGCTGGACGGGGCGCGGTTTCTTGACAGCCTGTGCCAGCACCATCCCACATTAAAAAGAGTGGTCATGACTTCCACGGCCACGGACGAAAAACACACCCCCAGCCTTGCAAGCGGCGCGGACTTGTTGCTTGAGAAACCTGTTTCACCCGAGGGATTGAAATCATTTTTTGACAGGCTGTGCGCGCTGTCGGGCTGCGCGACTCCCCAAGGCTTCCAAGGCGTGTTGCACAGCGTCGGCCTGTCGGATCTCGTCCAGATGGAATGTCTGGCGCGCAATTCCTCGATTCTTGAACTTTACCGCGAGCAGTTGCTGGGCCGGATTTACATCGAGGATGGCCAGATTATCCATGCCGTCTGTGGTGAAATTTCCGGCGAAGTCGCCTTTTATAAAATGCTCGCGCTGGCCGGTGGCACGTTTGAATTGCACGAATTTGAACAGCCGCCGGAACGCACCGTCAACCGGACGTGGGAATTTCTCCTTGCGGAGGCAAAGCGCCGGCGTGAATTGCTTGATCTCCGCGCCAAGGCCGGCGAAGCCTCTTCCGCCGGCGCGGAAACCGTTTCCGGCAAACCGGCCGGCCAGGCCTCGGAAATGCTCATCTGCTCCGGCACCGGCGAGGTTCTTTACAACTGGCGGTGTCCCGCCCCCGCCGGCCGCGTGGCCCTGATGCAAATAGTCGCCCACCGCGCCGGACTGCTCATCCCCGAACTTCAGCTCGGAAAACTGGACCGGCTCGAAATCCAATTGACCGGTGGCCGCGCCGTTCTCCAACCGCGCGCCGACCGTTTGGTTTTTTTGCGCGCGGCAGTCAACCACGCCGACCATGAAGGATGATTTCAAAACCTGGTTCGCCCGCCTTCCCGCCGTGCCGGGCATGCTCGCCTGCGGTGTCTGCCGGCCCGACGGCAGGTGCGCAGGTCACGGCGGCGAGAAAAATTATCCCCCTGAAAAAATTGAAAAGCTCCTCCACCAGTTCGCCAGTCTGCATGAACCGCTGACCGCGGCTGAATTTTTCCCGCGATGGACCACCTGGGCGTTTGAATACGGGCATCTCCGTTTCGTTCCGCGCCCGGACAAATGGCTGCTGATGCTGCTCGTCACCCCCGAAACCGAAGCCATGCGCGAACTCGACGCGCTCTCGGAAGACTTTCTCGCCAGCCCGTTCAAATAAGCGCCTTTTTCCTTTTCCTTTTCGCGCCTGCCGCCATCTTGTCCGCGTGGAACTCACCACCGCAGAAATCCGCCGCGCCGTCCGCGCCGCGCTTGCCGAGGACATCGGCAGCGGCGACGCAACGACATTGGCGACGGTTCCTGCAAATGCGGTGGCCAAAGCGGTTATGCGCGCGCGTGAACCGATCATCGTTGCAGGAATTGAATTTGCGGAAACCGCGTTTCGTGAACTTTCACCGAAAATCAAAATCCGCAGGAAGATCCGCAATGGCCGGCGCGTCAAGGCCGGTGCGACATTGATGAAAATCTCCGGCCCGGCGCATGCCATCTTGAGCGCCGAACGGGTGGCGCTGAATTTTGTCCAGCGGCTTTCCGGCATCGCGACTTTGACGGCGCAATTTGTCCAAGCCGTTCACGGCACAAAGGCGCAAATCCTCGACACGCGCAAAACGACGCCCGGCTGGCGGCGTTTTGAGAAATACGCCGTCGCTGGTGGCGGCGGGAAAAATCATCGCCTCGGTTTGTTCGACATGATTCTTATCAAGGACAATCACCTTGCCGCATTGAAAAATGCGAAGCCAAATGCGATTGCCGCCGCGATTCAACGCGCGCGCAAAAAATTTCCAAAGCTGAAGGTCGAGGTCGAGGCCGACACTTTGAAACAAGTCGAACACGCCCTGGCCGCAGGCGCGGATTTCATTTTGCTCGACAACATGAATTTGAAGCAACTGCGGGCGGCGGTGAAAATTGTGAAAGGCCGCGCGAAAACCGAAGCCAGCGGCGGCGTGAATTTGAAAACCGTCCGCGCGATTGCCAAGACAGGCGTGAATTTCATTTCCGTCGGCGCGCTCACCCATTCCGCTCAGGCGGTAGACATCGGCCTGGATTTCGAATGACCACCGACGCCAAAATTCTTTCCGCGTTGCGCGAAAATCCCGACGGCGTGTCGGGCGCGGAACTCGCGGAGCAGCTTGGTATCAGCCGCGCGGCGGTATGGGCGCGCATTGAGGAATTGCGCTCGCTAGACTACGATATTGAAGCCGGCCCGCATTTCGGCTACCGGCTGGTCAGCGCCCCGGACGCGTTGCACGCGGACGATTTGCTCGCGCGTCTCGGCAAAACCAAAGTCATCGGGCGCGATATCCGCGAGTTCGAGCAGACGACCTCGACGAACGACGTGATTGAAAAACTAGCGCGCGACGGCGTGAAGGAAGGCGCCGTTGTTTTCGCCGAATCGCAGACGAAAGGCCGGGGCCGGCTTGGCCGCAAATGGATTTCGCCGGAGCGCAAAGGGCTTTGGTTTTCAATTTTGTTGCGGCCGGATTTGCGTCCACAGGAAACAACGCAACTCACCGTCGCCTCGGCCACGGCCTTGCGCCGCGCGATTGAATCGGAAACCGGCTTGAAACCGGAAATCAAATGGCCGAACGACATATTGATCGGCGGGAAAAAAGTCGCGGGCATTTTGACCGAACTGAGCGCGGAATTGGACCGCGTCAAGCATGTCATCCTCGGCATCGGCGTGGACATCAATCTGGGCGCCGGTGAGTTTCCGCAGGAATTGCGCAAGCTTGCGACTTCGCTCAAAATTGAATCGGGCAGGGCGATTGAGCGCCCGGAACTGGCGGCGTCGATTTTGCGCGAACTGGATATTGATTATGCGCGGATTTGCTCGGGCAAATTCACCGCCGTTGCGGACGAATGGGAGGCGCACTGCGCGACCATCGGACACGACGTGACGATTCAGATTGGCGGGCGGAAGATCCGCGGCCGTGCCGAATCGCTCGACGATGATGGCGCATTGCTCGTCCGCACCGAACACGGCCGCCTGGAGCGCATCACCGGCGGCGACGTCACCTTGGAAAAATGATTTTGCTATTCGACATCGGCAATACGCACACGCACGTCGGGCTGGCAAACGACCGGAGCATCGTGAGGCGAATCAATGTTCCCACGCGCGAATGGTTTGGCGGGAAAGCCGCCGCGCTCGTCAAAAAGTTCGCCGGCGGGAAAAAAGTAGAAGGCGCGGTTTTGTGCAGCGTCGTGCCACGAGCCACGCCCCTCGTCCGCAAAACCGTTCGCGCGCTTTGGAAGTTGGAAGCGCTGGAACTCACGCCGAAAACCGTGCGCGGAGTTGGCATTGATTATCCAAAACCAAGTTCAATCGGGCCGGATCGTCTGGCGAACGCGGTGGCCGCGCGCAAACTTTTTGGCGCGCCGGTGGTCGTCGTGGATTTTGGAACGGCTGTCACGTTTGATGTTGTCAATCGCGCGGGCAATTATGCCGGTGGCATCATCGCGCCGGGGCTGGCGGCGATGACGGATTATCTGCACGAAAAAACGGCGCTGCTTCCCCGCATCAGAATCCGCGAAATCAAAACTGCAGTCGGCAAAAGCACGGAGCAGGCGATGCTTATCGGCGCGGTGCATGGTTATCGCGGACTCGTTCGCGAATTGATTGGTGAATTGAAACGCGAACTGCGCGCGAAAAGGCTGCCGGTTGTCGCGACGGGCGGTTACGCGAAACTGATCGCCGCAAAGCTGCCGGAGATTTCCGCCGTCGCGCCGGATTTGACGCTCGAAGGTCTGCGGCTGGTGTGGAAAGCCCAAAGCCTCAAGTCCGGTGTCCACAGTCGTTAGTTTGGACTTTAGACTTTAGACTTTAGACTTTAGACTTTTTTAATGTCGAGCAGCCGCAGGCAATATCCGTTTCATCTGATCGAACCCAAGTGGCAGAAAACCTGGGACGAACAGCAGGCCTTTCGCGCGTTTAATCCCGGAGACACCGTCCCGGAGGGGCACCCGTTCGGAATTCGCCATAATCTTTCCGGCAAAGTCGCCCGCGCAGAAGCGCTGCCCAAGAAGTTTTACATCCTCGACATGTTTCCGTATCCGAGCGGCGCGGGCTTGCACGTCGGGCATCCGGAGGGCTACACCGCCACGGACATTCTGGCGCGCTACAAACGCGCGCAGGGTTTCAATGTGCTGCATCCGATGGGCTGGGACGCGTTCGGCCTGCCCGCCGAACAATACGCCGTCAAGACCGGCCAGCATCCGCGCAAAACCACCGAGGAAAACATTGCCACCTTCAAGCGGCAGATCAAAAGCCTCGGCTTCAGCTACGACTGGTCGCGCGAAATCGCCACGACCGACCCGGATTATTTCAAATGGACGCAATGGATTTATCTCAAGCTCTACAACTCGTGGTTCAATCCCGAAACGAACAAAGCCGAGCCGATTGAGACGCTGCAATTTCCGGCGGATTGCACAACCGAAGAAAAGAAGCGTGCCTATCGCGATTCCAAGCGCCTCGCCTATGTCAGCGAAGCGCCGGTGAACTGGTGCCCCGAACTTGGCACGGTGCTGGCAAACGAAGAAGTCATTGACGGCAAGAGCGAAGTCGGCGGCTTTCCCGTCGTCCGCCGGCCGATGCGCCAATGGATGCTCCGCATTACCGCCTACGCCGAAAAACTGATTGCCGACCTCGACACGATTGACTGGAGTGATTCGCTCAAGGAAATGCAGCGGAACTGGATTGGCCGGAGCGAAGGCGCGGAAGTGGATTTTCGCGTGGATGGATCGAATGAAATCATTCGCGTATTCACAACGCGGCCGGACACGCTGTTCGGCGCGACTTACATGGTGCTTGCGCCCGAGCATCGCCTGGTGGATGAAATCAGCACCGAGGAACAATGCGGCGCCGTCGAGAATTACCGCGAACATACAGCGCGGAAAAGTGACTTGGAGCGCACGGAACTGGCGAAAGAAAAATCCGGCATGTTCACCGGCGCTTACGCCATCAATCCGGTCAACTGCGAGAAGATTCCGATCTGGATTGCCGACTACGTTCTCGCCAGCTACGGCACGGGCGCCATCATGGCCGTGCCCGCGCATGACGAACGAGATTGGGAGTTTGCGAAGAAATTTAATCTGCCAATCAGGCAAGTGGTTCATCGAAAAGTAGAGCCGATGCGAAATGCAGAAGGGAAAGCTTACGGTGGAATCATTCCACCACTCGAATCAGCTTTTTGTGAGGAAGGCATTGCGAACAGTTCGCCACCTCACGGTTGGCGTTTGAATGATCTAAAATTACCAAAAGATCAGCGGCGGTTGCCTTTGGACTTTTCTCCGCCAGAAATTAACGGTCTGCCCACATCGGAAGCCAAAAAGAAAATCACCGGCTGGCTCGAAGAAAAATGTCTCGGCAAAAAAACGGTCAACTTCAAGTTGCGCGACTGGCTGTTCAGCCGTCAGCGTTATTGGGGCGAGCCGTTCCCGATTATCTGGAAAAAAGGACCTAGCGGTCAGCCACCATATCACGAAGCGTTGCCGGAAGGTTCGTTGCCGCTGCTGCCGCCGTCGCTCGAAGATTACAAGCCCACCGCCGACGGCCAGCCGCCACTCGCCCGCGCCAAGGACTGGCTGAATCTGCCCGACGGTTCCGTGCGCGAAACGAACACCATGCCGCAATGGGCCGGCTCGTGCTGGTATTATCTGCGTTACCTCGACGCGAAAAATAATTCGGCATTCGTCGGCAAGGATGTGGAGAATTATTGGATGGGCAGCGGAGAAAGCGGAAAGCGGAAAGCGGAAAGCGGAAAACCCGAAACAACGCCCGGCGTGGATTTATACGTCGGCGGCACGGAGCACGCCGTGTTGCACCTGCTTTACGCGCGGTTCTGGCACAAGGTGCTTTTCGATCTCGGCTACGTCTCCACGCCGGAGCCATTCTTCAAACTGGTCAACCAAGGCATCATCCTCGGCGAAGATGGTCAGAAAATGTCCAAGTCGCGTGGCAATGTGGTGAATCCCGACGACGTTCTTGGTGAATATGGCTCGGACGCATTCCGCCTTTACGAAATGTTCATGGGCCCGCTCGAAATGGTGAAGCCATGGAGCACCAAGGGCGTCGAGGGCGTGTATCGTTTCCTTGGCCGCGTGTGGCGCCTGTTCGTGGATGAAAATTCCGAGACGGAATTTGAGCAGGCAGAGACAACAGCCACAGAGGCACAGAGGCACGGAGAACTGCTGAAACTGATTAAGCTTAATGCTTCGATCAAAGAGGTGGCGGCGACTCCGGCGCAGTTGAAGACGCTGCACGCCTGCATCAAGAAAGTCACCGAAGACCTCGATGGGATGCGCTTCAACACGGCCATCTCGGCGATGATGGTTTTCGTCAATGACGCAATCACTTGGGAAACCAAACCGGTTGCAGTGCTGCGCGAGTTTTTGATTTTACTCCAGCCGTTCGCGCCGCATCTGGCCGAGGAACTTTGGGACAAGCTCAACTCGTCACTCGTCACTCGCCACTCGTCACTCGCTTACGCTCCGTGGCCAAAATTCGACGCGGTATTGCTCGTCGAGAGCGAGATTGAAATTCCGGTGCAGGTGAACGGCAAATTGCGCGACGTCATCAAAGTGTCTGTGAATGCCACGGCGGCGGAACTGGAGGCATTGGCGCTGGCGAATGAAAAGGCGAAGCCATATCTCGAAGGCAAGACAGTCAAGAAAGTCATCATCGTGCCGAAGAAACTGGTGAACATCGTAGCGGTGTAAAAATGTAGGAGCCGACGTGAGGAGGCTCATTCTCGTCAAAGAATTTGAGTCTCGTTACCTCGACTCCTACGGAATTCAGAATTTATCCCCACCCGCCAGAATCGTCTGGAAGTGCGGCGGCTGTTCCTCGCGGGCGACGATGCTCACCTCGATTTTCTTGAAGCCAGCTGCTTCCAGCCAGCGATGCAAATCGCTCTCGGCAAAACCCAGCCAGCGATCGCCGTAAAGTTCGCGCGCCCTGTCGAAGTTGTGCTTGAGCAAATCGAGAATCAAAATCTGCCCGCCGCACCGCAGAATCTTGTGCGCTGCGGCAATCGCGTCCGCCGGAACTTCAGCGTGATGCAAGGCCTGGCTTAAAATCACGAGGTCAACGCTGTTGGCTTCAATCGGCGGGTTTTGTAAATCGCCCTGTCGGAACTCCAGATTCTTCAAGCCGTTTTTCTTGGCCTTGGCAGCGCCGAATGCGACGATTTTTTCAGAGTTGTCCACTGCGATGACTTTTTTGCATCGGCGCGCAAGCAGTTCGCTCAACAAACCTTCGCCCGCGCCGAGATCGGCCACGACCAGCGGCGGCAGAATCCGCAGCAGCAGATGTCCGAACGCCTGCCATGACCGGCCCGGCCCGTAGACGCGGTCGAACCGTCCTGCGACCTGGTTGAAGAAAACCTGCGCCTGTTCGCGGCGTCGGGCGAGGACGCGCTTGAGATTGATCTGGTCGCCGCCGTGTTCCGGCAGTTCCTTCGCGCCACGGATGGCGAGCTGGATGAATTCGCCGGTCGCGCCGGTGGCTTGTGGATTGAGTTTGTAAAACGTCCGCTTGCCGTCGCGCCGGGATTGCACGAGCGCGCAATCCGCCAGCAGGCCGAGATGAGTGGAGATGCGCGACTGGCCGAGCCGAGTGATTTCCTGAAGCTCGTTCACGGACAACTCGTCCCGCTCCAGCAGCGCCACGATGCGCAGCCGCGTCGGGTCGGATAGCGCCCGCAATGATTTCAAAGTTGAGGACATGGTTCTTTGCCCGTCAAAATATTTCAAAAAAGCATTTGACGCGCTTGAAAAAAGATATATCATCCTATCTTGATACGTCAATATGTTGTTGATAAAAAATTGAAAATAATTCCATGAGCAAAAACTTTATCTTTTCATCGGAGTCTGTTGGCGAAGGCCATCCGGACAAGGTGTGCGACACGATTTCGGATTACGTGCTGGACGCCTGCCTCGCGCAGGACAAGTTCAGCCGCGTCGCCTGCGAAACCTACGCCAAGTCGAACCTCGTCGTCGTCGGCGGCGAAATCACGACGAAGGCGAAGCTCGATTTCAACCAAATCGCCCGCGACGCCATCCGCGACATCGGCTACACGCACGACGACGACGTTTTTCACGCCGACAAGGTGCTCATCATGAACGCCATCACGTCGCAGTCGCCGGACATCGCGCAGGGCGTGGACGCGCGCAAGGCCGTCGGCAAGAAGAAAGCCGAACAAGGCGCCGGCGACCAGGGTTTGATGTTTGGTTATGCGACGAGGGAAACGCCGGAGCTCATGCCCGCGCCCATCATGTATGCCCACAAGCTCGGCCGCGCGCTCACGAAGATCCGCAAGACCGGCAAGATTGCGTGGCTGCGTCCTGACGCGAAGTCGCAGGTGTCAGTCAAATACGTCAACGATCAACCCGTCGCCATCACCAACGTCGTCATCTCCACGCAACACGCGCATGACGTGACACACAAGACCATCGAGGAATTTTGCATCGAGGAAATCATCAAGAAAGTTTTGCCCAAGCGCCTGCTCACAAAGAAAACGATGTTCCTCATCAACCCGACCGGACGGTTCGTCGTCGGCGGGCCGCAGGGCGACACCGGCTTGACCGGGCGCAAAATCATCGTGGACAGCTACGGCGGCATGGGCCGTCACGGCGGCGGCGCATTCAGCGGCAAGGACCCGTCGAAGGTGGATCGCAGCGCGGCTTACATGGGACGTTACGTCGCGAAGAACATCGTTGCGGCGGGCATTGCAAGCAGCGCGGAAATCCAGTTCGCCTACGCCATCGGCTATCCCGAACCGGTCAGCGTCTGCATCAACACGTTCGGCACGGCGATTGACGGCATCACCGATGAAAAAATTGAGAAGGCCGTGCGCGAAGTTTTCAGCTTCAAGCCGGCGAACATCATCAAGCAGCTCAACCTGCTCCGCCCGATTTACCGCAAGACCACAAATTACGGCCACTTTGGCAAGAACGATCCCGACATTACCTGGGAAAAAGCCGACAAGGTCAAGGACCTGAAGCGTGCTTTGAAATTGAATTAACTCTCAACACTCAACTTTCAACAAATTATGGCAACCATCAAACTCTCCCCGCCACGCCGCACGATCGTGAAGACCAACGGCAACGGTTCATCCAAACAGGACTTCGCCGTCCGCGACCTCTCGCTCGCCGAGTGGGGACGCAAGACCATCCAGGTTTCCGAGCACGAAATGCCGGGCCTCATGGCCATCCGCAAGAAATACGGCGCATCGAAGCCGCTCAAGGGTGTGCGCATCACCGGCTCGCTGCACATGACCATCGAGACGGCAATCCTTATCGAGACGCTCGTCGAACTCGGTGCGTCCGTGCGCTGGGCGAGCTGCAACATTTTCTCGACGCAGGACCATGCCGCCGCCGCAATTGCGAAGGCCGGCGTTCCCGTTTTCGCGCACAAAGGCGAATCGCTCGAGGAATACTGGGACTTCACGCTCGCCGCGCTGACGCATCCGGGCAACAAAGGTCCGCAACTCATTGTGGACGACGGCGGCGACGCAACGCTTTTGATTCACAAAGGCTACGAACTCGAAAACGGCGACACTTGGGTCAACACGCCCAGTGACAACCATGAAGTTGCCGTCATCAAGGCATTGCTCAAGCGCGTCGCGAAGGAACGTCCCGGTTTCTGGCACACCGTTGTGAAGGACTGGAAAGGCGTTTCCGAAGAAACCACCACCGGCGTTCATCGCCTGTATCAGATGCTGGAGCAGGGAAAACTTCTGGTTCCCGCCATCAACGTCAACGATTCCGTCACCAAGTCCAAGTTCGACAACCTTTATGGCTGCCGCGAATCGCTCGCGGACGGCATCAAGCGCGCCACCGACGTGATGATTGCCGGCAAGGTTGCCTGCGTCTGCGGTTACGGCGACGTCGGCAAAGGCTGCTCACACTCGCTCCGCGGGTTCGGCGCGCGCGTCATCGTCACGGAGATTGACCCCATCAACGCGCTGCAGGCGGCGATGGAAGGATTTGAAGTCAAGACCATCGAGGACACGCTCGGCGAGGCGGATCTTTACGTCACGACGACCGGCAACTGCGACATCATCACGCTCGAACACATGGCGAAGATGAAAGACCAGGCCATCGTCTGCAACATCGGCCACTTCGACAACGAAATCCAAGTGGACCGTTTGAACAAGGCGCCCGGCGTGAAGAAGCTGAACATCAAGCCGCAGGTGGACAAATACACCTTCGCCGGCGGCAACAGCCTTTACATGCTCGCCGAAGGCCGGCTCGTGAACCTCGGTTGCGCCACCGGCCATCCGAGCTTCGTGATGAGCAACAGCTTCACCAACCAATGCCTCGCGCAACTGGATTTATGGAAGAACCGGAACACCGCGAAAATCGGCGTCTATCGCCTGCCGAAGAAACTGGACGAAGAAGTCGCCCGGCTGCACCTGGAAAAAATCGGCGTGAAGCTGACGAAGCTCACCAAGAAACAGGCCGATTACCTCGGCGTGCCGGTTGAAGGCCCTTACAAGCCGGAACACTACCGCTACTGAACGAATTCAAATCTGAAACACGAAAGGCGAACGGTTTTCCGTTCGCCTTTTTGTTAAGTTTTTTTGGCAGATTGTAAACGCTTCTTTTTTTCCTGTGGCTGCGGCTTTGGAACATAATGGACTCGAAAGCAAAACTTCGATTCAGGCGTTAAATTGTCTTCTTTGATGATAGCCTTCGCCTCTGCTAGCGGAAAGAGCACCACGTAGCCGCTCGCATCAACGATTAAATTATGCGATCCGCATTTTTTCCAAATGCAATTGCCTTGGACTTTACTCGGCCATTCAAATTCAGCCTTTATTTTCGCCCTCGATAGCGGTTCTGGTATGACAAGTCTGTAGTCTCCACTAAGCTGCAACACTTGAGCAACCGACAACTCTTTTGCACAAAGTTCCCATTGATATTCTTTTAGAGGGTGTAAAGCTTCAGAAGGAATGGATACTCCTTCTGAACAAAAAACTCCAATGGGCTCGTCTTCAGCCATTCCTCGAATATAAACAGATTTTTTCTTGAATCTCTTTTGTAAGTTTTTAGGAATTATGTTCTCTTGATAATTACCATCGATGACTATTCCACTAGGGCGCGCATACTCATTCAGGCGAGCCGTGAGATTCAGCAGCTTTCCCGAATAATCAAGAATCTCACCATTAACGATGAGGTAAGATACAGACCCTCTTGCAACTCCAAAACCGATGGCATCAGGCGTGGGATAATTGATGATTGGAGTGGACTTAAACATTTTTGGAAAATCTTTCAAAATCCGAAAACATCTTGAAAGAACAAGTCTTGATATCTCATTAAGACTTTCCTCGTTGTGGGGAAAGATTATGAGCATGCCATCACCTGCTGGCTTCGCAAAAGCAGCTTTCTGAAAATATTTACGCAGGAGTTTAAGGTAGAAATGCTTCAAAAAGTTTGATGTGTCGGAGGATTCAACATCCCTGCTAAAATTAGAAAATCCCCTGATGTCACAAAAGACAGCGATTACAGATTCGGAGCGCGCTTCTGCTTTTTCCAGTTTGTTACAAAATTCCTGAATATTCATGATTCATTAATCCATCGCAGAATCTGTGCGAGAAGACAAGACGAAGTTTGATAATCGTTGCGCATCGGCATAAACTTCGGCGGCACGAAGATTCCGTCCGCCTTTTTTGGAATTGAATAGCCGCGCCCAAGTGCTTTACGGCTCATCCTGCACTTCCAGCCGGATGGCATCATACATCACGGCGCCGATTCTTCCCGGACGCGCCTTGTCGGGGTCGGCAAACGGGACTGCGCCCTGAATGGCGAGCGTGATTTCATTTGTTCCGGCGTGAATCCATCCGGCATCGAACGTGATGGGATACACATAATACTCGCTGTCCTGTCCACCGCTGCGATAAGGGGCGCCGCCAGTCTTGGGAAGGGCGATGACGCCGGCGGCGTGCCCGTTGACTTTTACTTCAAGCTGCTTGTGAGTGGATGCGCACACGCCAAGCGTCAGCGTCGCCAGGCCGGTGAGGGCCTTCGGTTGTTCGAACCGGATGGTCCAATACGGATTTTGGGCATACCAACCCCATTGCGCAAAATTCCAGTCCTGATTTTCCCGGCTTTGGCCGATGGTGAAGGTGACGTCCTGCGGAAAATCGCGGACGTAGCGGATGAAATTGTCGTAGTGGCGGACGTCGTTGCCGTTCTTGAACTCGCGCGTGGAGCGGTCGGCGGTGCCGATTTGCCATAATGTCCGCCCGTGCTTTACCGGGTTCCAGACCAGGGAACCAAGGTCCAGCGTGTCGCTGCCTAAAACCGCGACTCCGTCCTTGCGATAATCCATGAACTCGTTCCCGCCGCTGACGAAGAGCGTGTAACGGCCCACGCGCACCTTGGGAATAGTGAACGCGCCGGAGTCATCCACCTTGCTCCAGAACGTGTAGCCGCCCGCGCTCTGGCACCAGTCATTTGTCCCCGGAGGCGCGAGCACGACCCACGCCCCCTTTGGAATGCGGCCATCCGACATTTGAATGCGGCCGGTGACGGTGGTGCGGTGGAGCGGATAACTGGAATGCGTGACGAAGCTGTAAGGCCAGCCGGCTTCCTCCGCCTGCGCGCGTTGCTTTGCGTCCTGCCACATCGCGGCGACGGAGTTCCCCTGGTTGCAATAGACGAAGGCGGGGCCAAAACACATGCTCCAAGTCTGTCCGGCTTTCAGGTCAATTGAATTTGCATCGAAATGCGTGCCCTGAAACATCCACAGCAGAATGTTGCCCTTGGTATCGCCCGTCCCGCGCAAGCCCTTGTGGACGGTCAATTCCTGGTGCAACGGGCCGCCGTTGATGTATTCGCGGCCGGGCAGAATCATCCACAGCCCCACCCCGTTTCCGGCCATCCCATAAACCAGTTCGTCAGCCACGAAAGCCGAGTAGTCGTATTTGGTGTAAATCTGCCCGCTGGCATAACGATCCGTGGCATCCTGAATTGTTTCGAGAATTTCGCCGGTCGGAAACGGGCCTTGCCGTTCATCGTCCACGATGTAGTTCGTGAACAGCTTCGTGCCGGACACCGCGCCCAAA
>Ga0265338_10003662_pt1 | contig 21403 bp, 24 predicted proteins | sample 42126metaG_FD_193579 | JGI IMG/M metagenome (GOLD analysis project Ga0265338, IMG submission 193579) | Rhizosphere microbial communities from Carex aquatilis grown in University of Washington, Seatle, WA, United States - 4-21-26 metaG | ecosystem: Host-associated > Plants > Roots > Rhizosphere... | reverse complement strand
GCGGGTAAGGCTCAAACATTTATGGATTAAATCTTCATGATCAGTTAGCTTAAAAACAATGCTTCTAAAATAGGTTTCAGATTTCTTGTCATTAAGTTCCTGAATCAGGCTCTGGACCAGCCCCTCCCGTTTGATATTAAGAAGAGTGCTCGAACTGCCGATAGCTTCAATAGGAACCTTAGAAAATTCTTTATCATAACGTTTTAGTTGTTTAAAACCTGAGGTTAGATCATCGTTGCTTTCAGCTTCTTTGCTGTTAACGTTCTTAGTAATGTTAATGGTGGTGTTAATAGTAGTATTGTTAGTGGGACTGCCTGTCTCTACCCCGGTGGACTTGCTGTCTCTACCCCCTGCCTTTTTGTCCTTACCTAGGGACTTGTTGTCTCTACCTAGAGACATAGTGTCCCTACCCATACGCTCTTGGATTGACTTAAAAATGAAACATTCCAGCTCAGTAAGCACTTTAATTTTCTTGTTTGTTTTAGAAGATTTCTTTTCTGTTGCCAATTTTTCGATCTGGAAAGTAACTAAATGAGGCAATAAATAGGAGTTGTTCTCAAAGGCGTTATTTGAGTATTTGCTTTTAAGTTTTAATACCATCCCGCTTGAACAAAGGAATGTTATAGAACGCTGGACATTTCTTTGAGAAGATCCGGAAAGTTTTGCGATCAGATTCAGGCTTGGCCAGCATTTATTATCTTCTAAATTGTAATGCCGACATAAAACCTGATAAACCACAATATCTGAAATTGTAGCCCCTTTTTCCACTAAAGCATCAAGGGCCTTGTTGGGTATGATTGTATATGTCGGGCCGTTAAGTGATTTTTTAGGTGGCATTTATTTACCCTGTCCTGCCGGTGGCACGGCCGCGTTGACAGCTGTATTTACAGTAAGGGCTTTTAAGCTGTCTTTAAGTTGTTGAATGGTGTCTTGGTATTGTTCTGTCTGGATTTGTTTTTCTTGGTCCAGCCTTTGATCAAATTGTTTTTCTAGCCTCTGCTGGGAAGTGGAAATAAAATACCACCCACCCCCTACCGCAATTACCAACACCAAAAAAATAATCAGTAAGGTTTGGCTATTAAGTGAATTTGATTCTTTAGGTTTTTCCAAAAGCAGTCTTAAGGTATCGGCTTGCTGTCTTTCAATTTCTGTTCTTTTGATCCGGTCTTCTAAGTATTTTTCTTTAAGGTCAATCCCCTGCTCAACTAATTTGGTCATAAAACCCTGTACTGTGCCATTAGCAGTGCGGATATTGTCATTTAGTTCATTGATGGAATCTTTATACTCTTTGACACCCTGTTTTAATTCTGCTATTGATGCAAAACCTTCTTCAATTTTCTTAACTAACTGACCCGCATTATCTTGTGATACAGTTGACAACTCTTTGACAGTCTTGGCACTATTTGACATATCATGTGGCAAGCTTTCAGAATGTTGCGTGTCATTGACAGCATTGTCATTGACATTGTAAGGAACATGAACGAGCACTGTTTTGTCCTTATTCAATATCTTAGATACTGTTATGATATCTTCCTTTAGGTATAGCTTCTTCTTGCCACCATTTGAAACAATGTCAATAACTCTGACATTAACGCCTTTTGTTTCAGACACTGTTTCAATGTATCTATAAGCGGTTCTTGTTGACACATTATTAAGGATCTGGCTGGCTTGTTTAATGTCTACATAATCCCGCTCAATCTCGTCTTTTGTGAGTGTTTTTTCTTGTAAGTCAATTATCTTATTGTCTACCATATAACCCCCGGAAGTGTTTGAAGCTCTGTGACAGTGTTTGACTGTATTTGAAGATTGACATGAACTGTCATAACGTCCTTCAGAAACGATTTAATAGGTATTATACGGATCAGAAGGGGGCAGTCAATAAATTTCCAAATTATTTTGTGTACATTCCTAAAAGGGGGAGTTTGAAAAATCGTTGATATACTGCCGGGGGGCAGGGCAGGGGGGCTGCCTGATCAACGTAAATAATATATCAAAAGAGGGCGGGAAAGTCGAGAGAAAAATTTCGGGGTATTGACAGTAAGATTCTTTGGAGTATAATAAAAGCCATAGTCGAGCAGTGGTGCAGTTGAAGGGGTAAATCCGCCACTTAAAAATAATAAAAACCTTCGTTCGGCAATTGTGCCTGACGAGGGATTTTTTATTCTTATACAAAATATGTCTAAACATAAAAAACAACATTTTATTCCTGCCTGTTATTTAAAAGCCTGGTGTGATCCTTTAACACCGGACAATCAAACGCCGTATGTATGGATGTTCAGTAAGGACGGAAGTATAGCAAAAAATAAATCTCCTGAAAAAATATTTACCGAGACGGACATTTATACGATAAAAAGTTCAGATGGAAAAAGAGACTTAGTATTTGAACATGGATTGAATCAATTAGAGACTGAATTTGTTAAAATTAGGCGTACTAAATTAGGAAAATTAAGCTCCCTTGACGTTGTTGAGCATATGAAAATTTGTGCGTTTGTTGGAGCAATGAAAGTAAGGACCCCAGCCATGAGGGATCATCATAAGAAACAATGGGGAGAAGCTCTTGAAATGATGGAGGATATGAAGGAATGGGCCCAAACAGCTACCGTTGAGGAAAAAATACAAGCATCATCAATATCGTCAGGTGGTTCAGGAAAAGGTTTTAATTATGAGCAGGTGAAATCCATGCATGAAAATCCTTTACAAGAAACACTGCTGCCAATGATCGGGACGATGGCTCATTTACTTTCTAAACAAGATTTTGCCATACTTTATACTAGCGATAAGCCAGGGTTTATTACATCGGATGAACCTTGCGTTTGGTATGATCCCGAAGCATACAAGCGACCTCCTATGTTTAGGAGTCCTGGTTTGTGGTCTAAAACTCTTGAAATTATTTTACCCATATCTCCGGAGCAATGCCTTTTATTGAATCGATTTGGTATGAAAGGATACATCCCTGCTCCTCAATTACTTGTAGATGAATTGAATAAAAGGGTAATCAATTATTCAAAGAATCATTTTATTGTTCGTAGCAAAACTAAAAAAGAAGCGTGGTTTAAAGTCGATCCCGAACCAGAGGACTCATGGGAAAAAATGCAGAAAAAAAGGACTTCATAACTGAGGTAAAAGTTTTTATCTTGACCATTTTTAGAGCGGGGAGTAGAGTTACGCAATGCTAAAGGTTATGGAGATATTCAAATCTGATATAGCGGTTCAGCGGCAACTGCCGCTTTACCTGTCCCGGATCAAAGCAGGGTTTCCATCACCGGCCGAGGATTATTTAGACAAGAAATTGGATTTAAACGAGCACCTCGTAAAACACCCGGCTTCGACCTTTTTTGTGAAGGTCAAAGGGGATTCAATGACGGGTGCCGGAATTACCTCCGGGGATATTTTAATCGTTGATCGATCACTTGAGCCAAAAGATAAAAGTATTGTCGTTGCCGTTGTTAATGGGGATTTTACTGTTAAGCGGATTTGTAAGGATAGTGAAAGCCTGTTTTTGGTCGCGGAGAACCCTAAATATCCTTTGATAGAAATTAAAGATGGTATGGATTTTGAAGTATGGGGAGTGGTGGTTCATGTGATTCATTCGGTGTGATATCTAAGAAAGGGAGGAAATGAAAAAATTATTGGTAGTATTGTTGTGTTTAGGACTGGTGGGGTGTGCCTTAACTGCATCGATAACAAGAGATAAACTTACGCGGCTTACTCTTAATATGACGACAGATCAAGTTAAACAGATAATGGGGGAGCCATTTTCTACGGAAACCTATTTAGCTAATGACGGTAAAACTAATTTAATTTGGAACTATCGAACACAATATTCAACTGATGATTACGGAATCAGACACCAAGAATTGACCCCACTCATTTTTAAAGATAATGTGCTGTTAGGTTGGGGCAATAACTTTTATGATCAATTAATACAACCGAATAAAGTAAAACAGGATATACAGTTAAAAGTAAAGCAGGAATAGTGGGGACTATGAATAAAGTTTTTGCCCTCGTTGACTGCAATAGTTTCTATGTGTCCTGCGAAAGGGTGTTTCATCCTGCCTTTAAGAATAAGCCCGTAGTCGTTTTATCCAATAATGATGGTTGCGCTATTTCACGTTCCCAGGAAGCCAAAGACGTTGGTATCGCCATGGGGGCCCCGATTTTTAAATGTGAACAGCTGGTCAAACAGCATGACGTTAAAGTCTTCTCGGCCAATTTTGTTTTATACGGCGATATGTCCGGCCGGGTCATGTCTACGTTAGCGACTTTTACTCCTAATCTGGAAATTTATTCGATCGATGAAGCTTTTTTATCTTTGGAAGGGTTTGAGAATTTGGGGTATTTATCTTATGGCAGGAAGATCCGGAGTGCCGTTCGTGAAAGGACCGGTATTCCTGTTTCTGTGGGGATTGCGCCGACAAAGACCCTGGCCAAGGTGGCAAACCATATTGCCAAGGATAACCCGCGGATGGGTGGGGTGTTTTGCTTTATTGATGAAAAGGACATTGATCAGTGGCTTGAAAAGACGCCGGTGCGGGAAATTTGGGGGATAGGACACGAAAAGGCCTTGTTTTTAAGCCGTCATGGCATCACCAATGCGTTACAATTAAAGAAAGCACCTGATGACTGGATAAAAAAGCATTTAACGATCATGACCTTGCGGACAGTTCACGAACTAAGGGGAACGCCTTCTATAACGTTTGAAGAAATTCAGCCGAACAAAAAGGCCATTGTTACATCCCGGACCTTTGGTTATGAGGTTAGTGCCTTAAGTGAAATGGAAGAAGCAATTTCAGCTTATATTTCAAAGGCCGCGGAAAAAGTAAGGCTCCAGGGTTCAGTTGCCGGGCATATCCAGGTTTTTATTGAAACAAACCCCTTTAAAGGATCATATTATCGTAATTCGGCAAGCGTTGATATAACACCGCCAACGGCATACACGCCGCAGTTAGTTGAAATTGCCAAGAGGCTTTTAGCTAAGATATACAAAGAAGGCTACCGGTATAAAAGCTGTGGTGTCATGCTGACGAATTTTTCTGATCAGACCAAGGTCCAGCAGGATCTATTTGCCCCTGTTTATTCGGACAGCCCCAATCAGCGGTTAATGAAGGTAATGGATGGGTATAACCGCACGGCCAACAGCGGCCAGCTGTTCTTCGCGGCCGAGGGGGCAGGGAAGCCCTGGTTTATGAAGCAGTCGCGGAAATCAAAGCGGTTTACGACGCGGTGGGATGAATTGTTGGAGATAAATATATGAAAAAAAGAACAAAATTAGGATTAATTATGGGGTTGGCGTACTTGATTGATCGTATTTCTTACCCAGATAAGTATAAAAAGAAAGAAGCTGAATTAACAATGGAGCTTAAATATACTCCATCGGATATTAAATATGAGAAAATAATATTTGAAACTCCCAAGAATGCGTCGTGTCCGTATTGTGGCTATAAGTTTGAAGAAATGCCCAAAAGAAAGAGGGATTGTCCTTCGTGTAAGAAATTAATAATCCGAAGGAAAAATTTTGAACTAAAAACCATTGAATTGATTACCGTTGAACAATACGAAAAGGAATCTGAAGAGAACAATAAAGAGTATTTCAATTCAACCTTGGATGACATGAAGGAAAGATTGCTTAGATATAAAGAATCCAGCTGTTCAGGAGTTAAAATATCAACTTCATGTGATGAGAGGGTTTGTCCGGCGTGCGCAAAAAATCAGGGGAAATTTTATACAATTGCAGAAGCTTTGAGGGATATGCCCATCCCTAATAAAGATTGTGCTTCGGGTTATTGCAGATGTTGTTATATTCCTGAAATATAGAAAAGAGAGAGGGTGTGAGTATGAGGAATTATTACAGAATAATGCTTGGTAAAGGAAGTATGCATGCGGAAGAATGTTATAAAGGAAATTTTATAGGTACAGATTTTGATATGGACATTGATTTTACGGGGAAGTTGCCGGATGACTGGCGGCAATTCAATAAGAAATATATTCCAATTTATTTAGAAAAACATCCAGGTAAAAGCAAAGTAACTGCCGGCCTGGCGTGTGGTGCTATATGGACAATTACAAAAGGTATTTTGAAAGGCGATATTGTTTTGTGTCCAGATGGCTTAGGTAATTACTATATAGGTGAGATTACAGATAACTATTTGTATAAGCCTGGTGGGATATTCCCACACCGTAGATTATTACATTGGTATCCAAACACTATTAAAAGATCTGAAATGAGTAAGCCACTGCAAAATTCTGCAGGAGCAATCGGAACAGTTAGTAATATAACTAAATATTCAGAAGAAATTGAAAATTTTATAGCAGGTCACCGTCTTTCACCCATTGTATCAACTGATGAAACGATAGAGGACCCTACAATATTTGCGCTTGAAACACATTTGGAAGATTTTTTAGTTCATAATTGGAAGCAGACAGAATTGGGAAAGACATATAACATTATTGAAGAAGAAGGGGAGTTAATTGGCCAGCAGTATCAGACGGATACCGGGCCGATAGATATTTTAGCTGTAAGCAAAGACAAAAAGGAATTTCTGGTTGTGGAATTAAAGAAAGGAAGGGCTAGTGATGCAGTTGTTGGTCAGCTACAAAGGTATATGGGATATGTCAAAGAAGAACTTGCTGAAAAAGGGCAGGTTATTAAAGGGGTGATCATAGCGTTAGATGATGATATTCGCATAAAAAGAGCGTTGGCAGTAGCTAATAATATTGAATTTTATAGATACCAGGTAAGTTTTAAACTATTTAAGGGTTAGCTCTATGTGTGGAAGATTCTCACAGACAAAGAAAAAGCAGGAAATTAAAAAGCGTTTTAATTTGGAACGGATTCCGGATAATTTACCTGAACTTTATAACATAGCCCCGCAACAAAATGCGCCGGTGGTTTTGAACGCTTACCCCGCTGAATTGGCTTTGGCCCGTTTTGGCCTTGTACCTTCATGGTCCAAAGAAGAAAAGACCTCATACAGCATGATCAACGCCCGTGCCGAGACAATTATGGAGAAACCGACCTACAAGCGGTTGATTAGTAAAAAAAGGTGTTTGGTCATTACGGATGGGTTTTATGAGTGGCAGAAGAAGGTCGATAAGAGAATTCCGTACAGAATTTTCTTAAAGAGTGATGAGCCTTTTGCTTTTGCTGGTATTTGGGATCATTGGGGAGAAGGGGAGAATGAGTTTTATTCTTTTAGCATCATTACAACAACACCCAATAAATTAATGGCCACTATTCATGATCGAATGCCGGTCATACTTGAACCGGAAGATGAATCGAAGTGGTTACAGGATAGTATGCCGATGGATCGTGTCTTGGCTATGCTAAGGAGTTATCCGGCGGAAAAAATGGATGCGTATCCGATAAGTACCTTGGTTAATTCACCGGTGAATAATACGACGGAAGTGATACGGAAGGTTGTAAAAAATTATATTTAAACGGCTATTTCAGACAAAGGGGAGAAAAATGAGAAAAATAATTATTTCAGCTTTCTTATTGATTGTATTAAACAGTAATGGTTTTGCACAGGATAATTCTACTCAAACTTGGGAAGACCAAATGAAAATTGAAATTGATAAATCTTATCAGAATAAGGAAATTACCAAGTATGAATATTTAGACTTGTTAATAAAATTACAGCAATATAAAGTTCAATGGATGGGTACTTTTCATCAATTAGGGCAACAGGGGCAATAAGGATCGTAGCTTAAATTAAGTGCAACAGCGATGGCATATGAGTGAGATATTTATGAAATGTGTGTTATTTCTAGAAAAACATGGAAAAAGATTGATAGATATTGGAATTTTAATTTTTGGAGACTTAATGTCTTTCATTTTTGCGTATGAACAAATATATTTAGTTGATAATATTGTCGCTGAAGATTCGAAGTCTTTACCTATTAGTTTTAAGCTTTTTGTTTATTCTTTTCTTTTTATTCTCATTACAATTAAATTAGCTATAGAAATTCGTGAATTTTTAAAGGATTTGAAATGCCCGAAAAGGATTTAGCAGGGGTTTTATATAACCGTGGAACTACGAATGTTAAAAAGGGGAATCTATCCCAAGCCATTGAGGACTTTACTAAAGCCATTGAAATAAAGCCTGATGATATTATGGCCTATAACAATCGTGGTTCTGCTTATGCCCAGCAGGGAGATTATGTACAGGCAATATCTGATTTTACCAAAGCAATTGGTATAAACTCCAATGATCCGGTGGCTTATCATAATCGGGCTGTTGCTTATTATTGCCTGAAACAATATGACAGGGCTTGGGGGGATGTCAATATAGTAAAGGAAATTGGGGCTACGGTTAATCCGGAGATAATTCGGATGCTTGAGAAGGCGACGGGGGAATAAATTTTTAAATAGGAAGCGAATTAGAATTTTATGAATGAAGAACTTTTAATTATATTTGGAGCAGGAGCATCGCATGATTGCGCTGATCAAAAGAAATCGTCCGTTAGAGAAGAATACAAGCCGCCTTTAACCAACCAAATTTTTAGTCGTCAATACTCACCGGCAAGTAGCTTAGTTCAATCAATTAGGGTTAATGGATTCAAAGACAGTATTCTTAATAAACATTTTTTAGCCAGTAGCATTGGACACGAATTTGATGATAGTGGGTCTCTTGAGAATTATTTAGCCAAACTAAAATCTTCCATTCATGAATCAGATATGAGGAAATATTTCGCTCTCTGTGTGTATTTACAAGAATTATTCACGGAGATCAGTAAAAATTATTTAAACGCTCCCCTAGATAATAATTTCCATAGTTTATTACACAAATTAGTAAGAACAGACTACACAAGGTTCAATTTTATCACTACTAACTACGACACCATTTTTGATGTTACTTTAGAGAAGTTGTTTAATATCAGATTCAATTCTTTAAGTAGTTACCTAAATTTTTCAGGGGATGGAAAAGTTTTTAATTATATAAAAGCACATGGTTCTGTTAACTGGTGTTTCTTGCTAAATCAACACTACGATCAATTGGGGAATTGGACTCAGATTAGAAACGGAGAAATAACTCCAAATAGTAATTTGATGCGATCTGTTGAAAACGCAGATACTGTTAATGTTGGGTTTCAGAATCTTGCAGGGGTAACAAAATTTCCAGCTATGGCTGTTCCTTTAGGAACCTATAAATTTGTTAATCAAAATCAAATTGAAAGTTTTAAAAACCAGTCCTTAAATCTTAAACATCTACTAATTATCGGGTATAGTGGAAAAGACAACACAATCTTTGATTTATTAAAAGTTATTATTAAAAATCGAATCAATATTTTCATTGTAGATAGAGACTTAGAATCTGTAAATAATTTGACCAAAGCCCTTAAGTCGAATTTAAATAGCGCGGAAAGACAAATAACTGGAACAATTAACCACTCTCTGCGTGGTTTTACTGGATTTATTAATAACGATTGTGATAACTGGATAAAAAGCATCATAAATACGTCTAATTAATATCAATAATTCACTACCTTCCTATACGCCGCAATAGCAACCCCTGGCAGACTCCGGGCGTAAATAGTTGTTGTTGAAATATCGCTGTGTCCTAAAAGCATCTGCAAATGGGCAATCTCAACGCCGGCATTAAGTAAATAGGTGGCGTGTGAGTGCCGGAAGATATGCGGAGTAATTGGTGGGATAAAACCGCAATACTCAGATACCTCTTTACAGATTTTTTGGATATACCTGGTACTATATTCTCGGCCCCAGGAACTCAAGAATAAAGGTCCCTGGCGCCGGTCCTGGACATATTCCTTAAGGTCGGCCGCCAACGTGTGGGAAATCACTACTACACGCTGTTTGCCGCCCTTTGCAAAGCGGACCAGGACGGCCGCCTTTTCAAAATTAATATCCTGAATTTCTAGACTGACCAACTCGGAAACCCGAACCATTGATTCATAAAGTGTTCTAAGGATCAGGACGCGCGGTGGGCTGTTCTTCCGTGGCTTCTGTCGGGTTATCATGTCAGAACCCTCTATTACACGGTCTATTTCTTCGCTGTAGCGGAATTTGAAGAGTTTTTGACGGATTGCCCGGGCCTGAGGGTCCTTCGGCTTATTTTCGGGCCCAGGAGGCCCAAATACGGCATGAAAACGCTCAGGGCTTAGGTTAGATTCCTTGAAAAACTGCAGGTATTCTTTTAAACCTTCGAATTTGTAGGGAGTGACGGCCATAGATTCATTGTAGGCCGCGGCCGCGGTGGGTCAATAAAAAAGTTCGCACTTTACACAAAGTGCGAACTTTTCTTTTAAATCTGATTTCTTAGGTGATTCTTAATATAATTCAATTCACTAATTTTATCGTTCACCGTTTTCTTAAAATTTATTATCTCATCTTCTATGGAGGGCAACCCGTAACTAATCACGCCTATACCCAGGGCAAAGTTATTAGCTGTTGTTTCATTAATATTATCTCGTAGTAACTTAGAAGTTTCGCTATTCCATTTTGAAAATGCACCTCGGGCTTTTTTCAGATCATCATTCGTATTTATCTTATCATTATTAATGATACACACCTTTTCAATTTGCTGATCTATGATTTCGATGATATCCTCTATGAACATAATTCCTCCTGTTACATAAATTGCAAATTTTATTTTAAAGAAAATTTTTAAAATTAGACTTGCACAAGATACAAATCTGTTTTAGATTATAATCTATGAACGAACCCCAACTACTCCAAAAATTTAACAAAGGTCTTTTAGAAATTAGAGAAGTCTTTCATAAATCAGGTCGACTTGATGATTCTAACTCAAAATTAGATGAAGTTGTAAAACTTTTATGTGTTGAAGTTGCATCTATATACGAACCAAATTCTAATATTCCATCACTTGCAAGCATATTAAATCGTCATAAAAATTCACACGGATTTATTAGAGAGATCAACGCTACTTTAGTAAAAGTATCAAGGATTTCAATCTTTCAAAATTCTCATGGTGAATCTCTTCTCGGATCCACACCTCAACTTCAACTTCCAGAATCTGAAGATGAAATTGCCAAGAAAATGGCTCAATTGATTATTGATACTTTTAATGGATACCTCCGATCGGCAAACGATTTAAAAACATTTGAATTAATTAACGAAGCTTTTGGTCATTTTGTAAGAGATAATTTTAGAAATAATATTGAAGATGCTCAATACATGACCCCACCTGAAGTAGTGAATTTTATATGTGAAATTGCGTTAAATGAGATTAAAGATATTAAATCAAAAAATATTATTGTTTGTGATCCATCCTGCGGAGTTGGCTCCTTCCTTGCACAATTTTATAAAGTGTGGATTCATTCTAAATTAGTAAATAAATCCAAAATTACTTTAGTTGGGCAAGATAAGGTTGACAGAATGGCCCGCTTGGCAAAAATTAATCTACTTCTATTTGGAGAAAAAGAAGCCATTATCCGACGAGGGAACTCCCTTATGTCGGAATCAATTCTTGATCAATACAACAACACCTGTGATTTAATATTAACAAACCCTCCATTTGGAGCACGATTTCATACAAGAGAGCTTGCATTTCATAGTGATAGTTTTTTCCCTTGTTTAAATGATTTTATTCGATCCACAGACTCAAATTTAGATTCGGAACTGCTATTTATTGATCGATATTTAAGCCTACTGCGTCCTGGTGGTTCTGCTTTTGTAGTTGTACCTGATGCTATAATTTCTTCTACTGGATTACCTAAACTATTGAGAGACTATTTATCTAAGGAATATTCTGTAATATCAATTACCGAATTACCCGCTGTCACTTTTGCACAAGCAGGAACACGTACAAAAACATGTGTAATCCATATCCGTAAGCAAAAATCTTTATTAAATAATCGTGTTTTTTTCGCTTCTGCTAAATCTTTAGGTTTTGAAGTCGCTTCTAGAAAAGGAGTCCCATATAAACGACACGAAGGACAAAATGATCTACTAGAAATTCAAAAATCATTATCTATGCAGTTGGACCAAGACGAGAATAAAACTGCAATTATCCATTCAATGGAGCCATCTTGTGTCAGTATCCCTTACAATAAATTATTCGAAGAGCCGTGGACCCCTAACCATCATTCAGCTAATAGATATTCTACTCTATCTGTATTAGACAAAAAGACTGGAAAAGGTGGTTTCGAACTAATTAAATTAGGGGATTTGGTAATTTTGCCAAATCAATACAAAAGAAGTAATAAATTATCCCCTTCTTCGAAATGTATTAGCGTATTACATATCGGAGATTTTGGATCCCTGAATATCCGAGAATTAATGGACTACTCTCCTAAATACCCCGGCCAATCCTGTGCTCCAGGTGATATTTTATTCTCAAAAATCAACCCTCGAATACCCCGAGCAATAGTTGTACCTAATCTAGACTTCCCATTAACATGCTCTACAGAATTCGAAGTTATGCGAGCTAAGACACCTTACTCAGCTCATGAAATTATGCTTTTATTATTATCTTCATACGCTCAGTCGCAAATAAATTCTTTAACTTCAGGTACCTCTTCTTCACACAACCGCATTAAAACAGAACAGCTTTTAAATGTGCTGTTACCGTTTCCAAAAGGACAGAAAAAGAGTACTTTGGGATATAATCAGATTATTGCAGATTTTAGAAAAGCTCATGAAAGTCTTATACAAGCTAACATTCACTTACATAGAAGTTGGCAGAGCGCAGATGTTTTTCTAACAAAATAATGAATTATTCTACTATTTTCTTGCATTCACCTTTTATCAAAACTTCTGGCAAATAGTGTTCAATTTCAAAACTAGATTTATTTCTGACGGCAGAAAATAATAAAGGATACTCTAAATTACCACAAGTATTTCTTATGACATTAGAATTTTTATGTCGAGGGGGATGGAGTTGAAAATTATTACTTACAATTTCTCCCGCTTCTCGCTTTTTATACCATAATTCACAAATACCGCGAAAAACTTTGTCTTTTTGGGGCCTTGTTACCCAGATTCTACATCTTTCTTTTTCGCCTTCAGGTTCATAGTCCCAGAGTACAAAAAACAGATGGGGCATATCATCAAGTGATTCCAGTTTGCCTGAAATACCACTTTGAGTACCTGCTTTTAAACAACCATTAAAACGAGGAGTATCTATTGCACCCCAAGTATTGGCTCCTTTAACATCCGATCCATCATCAAAATCAGACCCTTTCTTTCGCTCTATCCCTTTATTTCCCGTCAAAGAACTAATTATAATTTGTGACCATGCTCTAGTATCACATGGATGAGGGTGTCTATATTTTTCTGCGTATTCTTTTACATCAATAAAACTTTTGTAATGTATATTCAGCAAAGTAATAACTTCCGCAGTATTTTCTAATTTTTTATCCATAAATTAGATAATAGCACGCATTATTAAATTAGCATCAAAAGAGTACAAATATTTTACAATACGGAAATAAACCGATAAAAATGGGCAGTTTAACGACATGCCCAGGTCATATGGCTTATAATTGCCCCTCATCTGAAAAACCGTAATACTTGTCCTGGCCAACAATAACGTGATCAAGGAATTTAATACCGAGTATCTCCCCTGCTTCCTTTAACCGCTTTGTCATTTTCCTGTCTTCAAATGATGGTTCGGGATTTCCGGATGGATGATTATGAGCGACTATCAATGAAACGACCCCTTTAATACACCCCCTTCTGTATATTTCCATTGGACCGCATACGCAGCTATTAACTGTTCCCAAATGTACCAAATCGATATATTTGATTTGATGTTGATTATTTAGTCCGATCGCCCAAAGATGCTCTTTTTCCCTGTCCAATTCATCCTCGATACTCAGCAATTCCGTAACGATTTCATAAACAATTTTCGCTGACACAACCTTTTCATTTTTTGAGAATTGAAGTTCCATACGCACGTCCTTTCGATTTTTTTGATTACTATAAACTCATACGTGTCAAGGACGCCGGAGGCGCTTGCAAGCCCGCCCCGCGGGCGTAGTCCTTTACACGTATGACATAATCAAAGAAAAAATCGAAAGGATGGTTAACCCCGTCGCACCAGAGATAAATCCCCGGTGAATGGGTTTAAAACGGTTGGTCTTTGTTCTTGCGGTTCTTAAATCTTAATTTGTGGGACTTGGGCGTCTTCGTCGGATTTTTCTCCTTGGAAAAATGGTGCTTTTTCAAAATGGCCCACGGCGGCCACGATTGAATCCGGGAATGATTGTATTAAAACATTCAACTGTTTGACCACATTGTTATATTCCTGACGGGCCGTGCTTATCTTGTTTTCAGTATCTGTCAATTGTGATTGTAATTGAAGGACCGTTTGGTCGGCTTTCAAATTGGGATAATTCTCAGCAACAGCATAAAAACCGCGCAGGCTGGTTGTAAGTATGTTTTCCGCCTGAACTTTATCTGCTATATTGCCGGCGTTGATGGCTGTTTGCCGAGCTTTTGTTATTTTCTCAAGCGTGTCCTTCTCATAGCCCATATATCCTTTCGACGCATCAACAAGATTTGGGATCAGGTCATGGCGGCGCTTTAGCAAAACACTGATCTGTGCCATAGCTTGCTCAACATTTTGTTTTGCCTGAACAAGATTATTGTATTTGCTGATACCCAAATAAATCAAAATTCCTAATAGAACAATTGGAAAAAAGAGAGCACCCATACCGCCTCCCCCTGTTGAATTGGTTTTCGCCTGATTTTGAGAAGTTTCTTCTGCCTGCTGTTGTGCCTGCACCTGTTGGTTGCTTTGTGCTATCCGATCTGCTAACTGCTTGTTTGCCAGGTCTATCTTCGCCTGTTCCGCGTCTGCCGTAGCCTGTAATTGAGCCCTAAGCATTCTTTCTTTCGTCACAGCATCCTGCATATCAGGAGTAGCGGCATTGGGGACACCTTGCGACTGGTCATCTGCGTAAGAAAATTTAATCAAAGAAAAAGTCAACAACGCTAATATGAAAATTTTTTTCATAAGGACCTCTCATATTTTGATTGGACGATTTTAACCACCTCGATTTCTGATAACAATTTGTTAATCTCTTCAATATTTCCCTTTGCTGTATTGATCAGCTTCTCCGGAACGGGCTTTCCCTGGGACAATTGTTCAATGACTGTGCATGAAGCCTGCATCTTATTACGTAATTCTGATATGATCTCTTCACTTTTTGGCATTTTTCTACCCTCCGACGGTATTTCTTATAATTTTTGCCCTCTAAATTGCTCTATATTCAATGATCTAAAACCAAGACAGCCTGGGAGACGTAGGTAAATCTATAAACTCCGCTCAATTCTTTTCTCTATCTTCTCTTCCCGGTGTTGTCTTAGTTGAGTATGCTCTAGGGTTGTATCCTTGGCCGCATTATGCGACCAGCTTTGTTTCATTTCCTTTAACGCTTCCTGCTTTTGCTCTGCGTTTAACTTGTGCAACCCCTCACGTTCTATCCCGCGCTCTCCTGCCACAACAAAAATCTTGGTTTCACCTTTTGCCCGGCTGATCTGCACATATGTAGCTTGTTGGGACGCCATTGATTCGCTGGAAAATCCGTAAACAATAGCACGCTCTACCGTCGCTCCCTGCGCTTTATGGGTTGTGGTCGCCCAGCCGTAGTCAATATGATTGTAATTGTCTGTATGGATTCTCTTAGTTTCCCCGCTGTCTAACCGCACATCAATTAATCTAAACGGATCAACACCGGTGATTGTCGCCCTCTGACCATTTCGTACACCCAAATCATAATCATTGTGTGTAAACATGATCCTGTCCCCCGCGGCCAATCCGATTTCCTTTGTGCCATTATTGATAACAATAGGGTTCATGTGATCGACGAGACCTTCGTCCCTTAATTTCTCACGTATTTCCAAATTTATCTTATCCGCGTCCTGGCGGATATTTGTCAGCACGATCCCCTTGCTGAAATCTTCTCTATTTGCTTTGATATATTCCTCAACCAATGCCGCGCGGGCCTCAATACCATTTTGGTAAAAATTGATTTTGCCTTTTTGGTCCAGGGCCTCTAATGCTTCATTAGTCTTGCCCTGGGCGGCCAGTTTCACTGTTTCTTTCATCCAGTCTTCACGCTGGCGCTTAATGTCTTCGACCGCGGTTGAATATTGCGGGGCAATTTGCGCCACCTTCTGATCTATGGAGTGAAGTATCCCTCCGGCCGCTATTGGTTGTAGCTGTTTCTCATCACCTACCAAAACAAGCTTTGCCCCGGACTGCTGGACTTTATTGATAATGTCTGACATTTGTTTTGAACCTACCATCCCCGCTTCATCAACGATAACCACCGTCTTGTTATCTAATTCCGCGCGCGGCAGCCAAGAAGCAATTGTCTTTGATTCGATACCGGATTCCTTCTGCAGGTTCTGCGCCGCGACTCCGGCCAGAGCCAAGCCTTGCACCTTAAAGCCTTCATTAGTGTATGATTCATTGACCGCGGCCAGCATGGTTGACTTGCCTACACCGGCACGGCCCTGAATGACTACTATCGCACTATTTCCCGTCGCTGTTCTTATGGCCGTTTCCTGCTCATTGCTAAAGGCAATCCTTCGGGCATTGCCCCCGTCAATGCCATGCTTGATTGCCGCATTCGGATTGACGCCGTAATTTTCTTTTTTGACCATGCTCTCAACATTCGTGATGATCCCCTGTTCGATTTTAGCCATGTCTGGTGTTGTCAGTAACCCATTTTCAAGGCCGATCACATATTCCTGTTTGCGGGCCATGTCCATCATTCCCTGGACCTGGGCGGCATTGCGATAACCAAACGAGGCTATAGCAGCCTCTCTCAATAAATCTTTTTCCTTAAATACTGAATGCTGTTGTGTCAATTTTTGCCCTGCTTCTGTCAGTATTTCAGATTCAGATTTTCCGATGACTTCTTCGACCCTGTTGCGATTAGCATCAAGGTGAATATTATGTTCTTTGGCCTCAGTTTTCCAGGTGTTTTCTCTCTCCATTAAATCGCAGTTGACTTTTTGGGCTCGGGTTGAAAGTACAATCCCGCGCGTACCAGCGTAGCTGTGGATCTCCCGTTCTTTAACAAGGTTATCTATTTGCGCGTCCCTCTTTGAAAAAACACGCTCTGCCTCTTTGGAAACATCAGCCAGACGGAAAGTCCCTTTAGTACCCTGCTCAACTTCATAGCCGAGTTGCTTCATTTGATAGGCCATTTCCACCTGATATAAAGCTCCGGCCGCCATTTTATGTTCGTAAAATGTGCGGCTGTCAATCGTTCCTACTGTCCCGTCATTCCTGACGGAAAAATTTGATATGACAACGTGAGAGTGCAGCTGCGGATCACCTTCACGGCTGGTGTAGTGATTAAAACGGGAAGCCACAAGTCTTGCTTCTTCGTCTATCGTCCCACCCTTGCCCCTTCTGGTGATTGTATTATCTTCCAAATAATCAAAAGCAGCTTTGACGGCTGATTCATGAGCTCTTTCGATTTCTTTTTTTAACTCTACATCTGCCCCGGCCCAAACAACGGACACAGACTTTGGCGCCGAGAAAGTACAGTCCCAGCCCATTAGACGGTTTTCAGCCCCGGCGTTTTGAACTTCGCGGCCGGCAACGTAACCGGCCAATGATAATTGAAATTCTTCGCGGTTAATTCCTCCATGAAGTCCTAAAGTTTCGGCACCCTGCCCCATCCATTGGCCTTGTTGGTCCAGGTCTTTAACATAGTAATCTGCTGACCTCTGCTCATAGTATGAGGCGGCAAGTACGGCTGAACCACCGCCGCTTCCTAAGTTTCCTAGTCCTCTTAGTGACATCATGAATTTCTACTCTCTTTAATCAAGCCTAAAAGGTGACGTTGTGTTAGGTTCTTCCGGGGGCTCTGGTAGTTTACTGTATCTCGGTGGGTCTTCTTTAATCACTGGCTTTACTTCGACCGAGGGCTTTTCTTTTTTCTTGAGCCAGTCTGCTTCTTCGACAAGGGGCTGATCCTGGGGAATTGCCTTAAACAACCAGCGCACCACTATCAAAGGCCAATTTGAAACTTTTAAAACTCCGTTCAAATTTTGAAAATTTGTAATTTCTGAAGGCATAAATACTGGCCTTGTTTTATGGACTTCTGATTCGCTGGTAGATGAAGATGATTTCCCGTCACTGCTTCCTGAACTGCTGGATTTCTGGGTGATCACTACATCCTGCTCCCCTAAGGCCTTTGAGGCCCATTGGGCGGTGTCATTGTCTGAACAGCGTAAAATCATCATGGTTGAAAATGTATTGGTGATAGATTTAGCCAGCTGTGTACCGTAATGGTGTTCAAGTTTTCCAACGTCCTGTATGCCGGCCACAACACAAAGTCCTTTTGAACGTCCTAATGAAAATGCGTTTAATAATGAAGTTAATTTGCCTAAGGTAGCCAGCTCATCCAAGAACAACCATACACGCCGGTCAAGATCATCGGACAAGGATAATACTTCATTGGTAATGATTTCCACGGCCATGTTTGCCGTGGCCTGGGCGATATCGGTCCTTTCAGGTATGCCGCCGATTATCAAAAGTTTTGAATCACTGTGTACCCATTTTCGAAGTGATACATTCCCCTTAGGCCAGGCCTTGGCATACCAGCGGATAGTCTGCTGGGCATGGCCTACAAGGGTTGAATAAATATCTTCCGCAGATTTGGTATCTGCACCAAGAACGTTGGCTAGCGCCTTGCCGTCTTCAAAAGTGGACAAAATCTTGGCTACTTCCTTGCGGTCTTGTGAAATAATTGACCACACATCACCCCATCCCCAAGACTGGTTTTGCAAATCAAGATACATAAAAATAGCTTCCAATATTTGCCGGGCAGAATTCAAAAAGAACGGCTGGCTGTCTTTAGGGTTAGGTGGAAACATAATACCTGCCACCTGCTGGCAGTCCAGCTCGCTTCTGATATCAGCACCTGGGGACCAATTGATCGAGCGTTTATCCCAGGCCGCCAAAAGGTCAACACCAGGCTGACCGGCATAGGCCTGAATAAACGTACCTTTAATGTCCCAAATAATCGCTTTATCCCCGCGCTTGTAAACCTGGTCAATCATGGGATAAATGATCTGTGTTTTCCCGGCCCCTGGTGAACCTACTATTAAAAAATGCTGGTTTTCCCTTTTAAATGGAAACGGGTGATCATTCCAAATGCGGATACCTGCCTTGCCGCCTTCCGGGGTTTCTTTGGCGGTATATAGTTCCGCTACCTTACCGGCACTATCCCGTTCGGCCAATCTGGCCCCTCTTTGGTAGTCCCCAACGTCATTGTATGCTATACCACTAGGTTTTGGATCACTGACATGGCCCGTGACCCATCCCGAAAACATGTCCCCTACCAAAGCCCAGGCCGGGGCGCATTCCAAAAAGAACAATGGGCCTACAAAGTCAGATTTAAACCCCTGGGTAGCAAAGCCCCAAATTTCAATCAGTCCGGTTATAATCAGGGAATAAATTACGGCATGCCTAAACTCATCATGCTTATCCAGTTTTAAGGCAAAATATGAAACAGCTACGCCAACCCAAAACCCAATGAAAACATCACTTCTTAGAAATGTCAGAATACTGGCTTCCAGTCCCTGGACATTTTCCATAAAAGGAAAGGCGCTTACAAAGCCGCCCTGGTGGATGGCCGTAACGTTGGCAATCATATCATCAGTGATGAATTGGCCAACAATGCCCCCAAGCACTTTAACAATGCCAAATTGAATCCCAACTGCCAGCACCCATTGCCAGCTCAAAGACCACCAATTTTGCTTGTAGTTAAAGTCCACTACTGCACCTCCTGGTCAAATTTTTTAACAAGGATTTTAGACAATTTTTCTGTGTCTTCAGGGCTGGCTTTTAGCATCCGGCCAAAGGCTTCGGCCATCGTTTTGACCGTGGCGCGGCCGGCTTTTATAGCGTTATCGGCTTGCTCTTTTCTGGAGTTTTTAAGTGAATCTTTGATGACCTGGCGGGCGTACGCTTCAACGGATAGTCCAAGGCTTTTTGCCTTTTGGACGAATTCTTGATGAACTTCCGCGTCAATTTTTCTGATTAGAATTTGGGGCATAGAAAACAACGATTTGCATAATAGGTGCTTTAGGTCTGTGTTTTAATTTGTTGTCTTTTTGATATCATACTTTTCGGGGCAGATTTTGTCAATTATTTTTATATACTTGATATACTCTGCTTGGAATGTGGATAAATTTGGATTTCGATTTTTGGCGTTGGATAAGTTTTGTTTTGTATTCGTAGGCATCTTTGGCGGCTGATAGAATGTCCTTTCTTTTGATGGTGGATTTAATGTTAAGGGATAGAAAATCATTAAAGAGAGTCGGGTTGAAAAATCCACTTTCTTGCCTGCCGCCCCATTCTGTTTCCGGGTGTAGGTATCGGTAGTATTCGTTGACCAGCCACTCTTCCAGGTCCACCCCCATGTCATGCGCTTCGGCCATGTTGGGCTCATCTTCTGTCATGTTTATATCATCTTCGCTTAGACGTTCGGCAAAGGCTGTTTCTAAAGCGTCCAGCTCCCCCTGCCGGGCTCCGGCTTCGTATCTTGAGTCAATGTATGCTTCCAGTTCTTCTGTGCCCATTTTTGTAATTTCTGCTTTTAACGGTTGCATGTGAACTTTTCCTTTCGATTTTTTTTGATTACTTTAAAGTCATGCCTGTCAAGGATGCCGCAGGCACTTGCGAGCCCCGCCCTGCGGGGCGAAGTCCTTGACAGGTATGACAAAATTAGAGAAAAAGAATCGAAAGGAAAAGACTACAAGTTTACGGATCCGGGGGCTTTACTGGCTGAAATCCCTAAGAGGAAACAACCCTTTGTGGGCTTCGATGCAGGAATCGACCGATATTTCAATGTTGTTGTCAACCTGCCTTTGGCAGTAAATTGAGAGTATTTCCGGGGCTTTGTAGGATATAAGCAAATAAAGCCCTCCAAAGGCTATCACTGCTGTGAGAGAACCGATAAAAAAGCTGTGTTTACGCATAGAACCTCCTAATCCCTGGCACCTTGATGCCACTGGTCTGCGAAAAGCAGATATTAATAATGTTTGAGGATCCTTGGGGGATTTTTGTCCGGTTTACGCCTGCCCTATCCTAAGCATGGGGCCTGGGGGTGGCCCCGCCAGGGATAGGGATGATTCAAATGACTAGACTGTGTCTCTAAAGTATTGTAGACAAGCCCAGTCAACAATCCAACAGATCAAAAACAATAAGATAAATAGGGTCATATATCAATTCCTAATTTTAGTGCTTCTCTTTTGATGTGATCGGTAAAGACCGCTCCCCTGCTTGTTTTGATCCCGGCAAGCTCGTTGGTTTCGCGGGTAAGGCTCAAACATTTATGGATTAAATCTTCATGATCAGTTAGCTTAAAAACAATGCTTCTAAAATAGGTTTCAGATTTCTTGTCATTAAGTTCCTGAATCAGGCTCTGGACCAGCCCCTCACGTTTGATA
>Ga0265338_10003661_pt1 | contig 21405 bp, 19 predicted proteins | sample 42126metaG_FD_193579 | JGI IMG/M metagenome (GOLD analysis project Ga0265338, IMG submission 193579) | Rhizosphere microbial communities from Carex aquatilis grown in University of Washington, Seatle, WA, United States - 4-21-26 metaG | ecosystem: Host-associated > Plants > Roots > Rhizosphere... | reverse complement strand
GTGACGGTCTTTCAACTTCGGGAAAGCGTCGCCCGCTGCTACGCTGAGGGCCGCAATGAATTCTTCGGCGGTACACGGTATGTTGAGAATACCCATCGAGATCCACAGAGGCGCGTAGTGTTTGTGCAATTGCTGGATCGCTTCGGGGGGCCACGAGGTCAGGAGTAGATATCGCGTGCCGGGACTCACTGCTACGCATGTCGCGATCAGATCGACCCCATCATAATTTAGGAGATTGCTCTGGATGACAAGCAGAGCGGGCAGCGTGTCGCGTACCATCCTAATCACGCTTGCAAATCCATCAAAGAAGCTGACTGTTGCAAAGTGTTCTCGCCATTCAGTCGGAAGAAATCTGGTGAAAATGTCCAGAAGGGGTTCGGCACCGAAATCCATTGCGATGAAACACTTACCTCTCGCAGTCGCCTCTGCTGGCTGCGGATTCTCACACAAATAGCGGAACAGTTCCTCTGTGGCGGCCCGCAGCGCATCCCTGGATGCTGGCGACAGGATCGTATCGACCCTATTCCTTAGATATGGGTCTGCATCAGTCGGAGTGGGCATCGTTACCTCACACCCCCCGTAAGGGGTAGTGCTCATTTGGAGAATGACGCGTTGCGAAGGATTCCTCGCAAGGATCAGCCCTATCAACTCGGTTCCCATGATTCCCGGATGGACATTGTCTGATACTACAACGTCATGCATATGCTGGGTGTAGCGCGCAAGTCCGTCATCGCCGCGTGTGGCGACCTCAATGTTCCTGTTGGAATCGAGGCGTTTGAGAGCTGCGGCAATCATCCTTATGGGTTCACTCGTCGTGCTTAACCAGCAGGATGGCACCTACGCATTATGATTGATTTCTACGCAGTTGGCGAAAAATCGCCATAGAACTCATTGACCCGGTCGTGAGCGAAATAGCGGATTTTCGTCATCCACGCCTCCCGGTAGCGTCGAATGCGTAAAATGGGGAGGGACGCTGTAGGACATTGAGAGACTGAGGGGAGCGAGTGGCCATGGAAACGCAGAGCGAACGCAAGCCAGAGTCAAACCCCGTCAAGGCAGAGGCGCATATTAGAAGTGCTCAGCAGATTCTAAAGGCGCTGCAAGAGAAGATCGGAGAGCATCCAGAAATCGGCGCGGCCATTACGAAGCTAGAGATGGCGCTGAATGATCTGGCGATCCAGACTGGCTGCCTGCTGTAGCGGGTGGGGTAGGCCGCTAAGACGAGCGCAGTGACTTCCTCGACATCAGTTCTGCCCGACTGCTAATTGCTGCCTACTTCTTCGGTTGCGCCGTTGGGGGCAGCAATCCATTCAGGCGCAGATACATCGCAGCCGAACTGTAGTGGTCGGCCCAATCATTGGTGAGCGCGATCAGCGCGAAGGCGCGTGGTCCCTTGTGGCCACCGAACAACTCGACTTCGTCTCCAAGTTTGGAGTCGTCCACTTTGTTAAGCGCAGCGGTGCAGTATTCGAAGCTAGCTTTCACAGCAGCCACGAGCTTTTCTTTTCCGTCGGATTCCTTCAGAGGTACCGCTGCATTCACCTCGGGCGAGTCTCCAATTTTCGAACACAAGTAATTGTTCGATTCGATGATGTGCAGAACCAGATGGCCGAATGTCATCTGTTGCTCGGTGGGCTTGTACGCAAACTTGTCGGCGGGCATTTCTTCGACCGCTGCCACCAGATTCTTCTCCTGGCGCGGCAGGATCTCTTTTGCGACCGATGTGACCGGATTCTTCTCTTGCGCGAGAACTGCGGTTGCTGCAAAAATCAGAAAAAGACAGATCGTGCGTTTCATGGCGTCCCCTCGATTCGTGCCGAACGTGCAGGACTTGTTCCTCCCCATTCTACGCGCGGAAAGCCCGACTCCCCCGGCGGGCAGGGAACTGGTCACAAATCGCGATTTCTTTAGAGGCGCTATTTCTTCGGCTGCGCGGAAGGTGGCAGAATGCCGTTCATCCGCAGATACATGGCGGCAGCGCCGTAGTGATCGGCCCAGCCACTGGACAGGATCAATGCCGCCATGGCTCGCGGAGCCTGCCGGCCGCCAAACAGCTCGATGCTGTCACCCAGCTTGGAGTCGTCCATTTTGCTCAGAGCATCGGTGCAGAAGCTATACGACGCTTTGACCGCCGCGACTAACTGGTCCTTGGAGTCGCTCTCTTTGGGTGCATCCGCTTTGGGTGCGGGAACGTCAGCCGCCTTGGCGCAGAAAGAGTCGTTGAACTCGACGACGTGCACGGCCAGATGCGCAAACGGCATTTGATCCGGCGTTGGCTTGTACGAGAATTTGTCCGCGGGCATGGCCTCAATGGCTCCCACAGTGTTGTTTTGCGAACGCTGCAGCAGCAAGCGCAACGATGTTGCCACCGGATCCTTCGTCGAACCTGCTGGCGCGGCTGCCGGAGTCTTGGCGGATGAGTTTTGCGCCTGAGCCAGAGCTGTGCAAACAAAGAGACATATAACAGCGAGAGTGCGTTTCACGAGGAGGCCTCCTGAGGTTTCAAAGAATATCCCGCACTAACGATTCACAGAGACTCATCTTCGATTCGAAAAACTTTTCCCCGGGGAGGAAACAGAGTCCGGATCTGTCTTTCTCTGTGTCCCTGTAGCTTTGGGCTTTCATGCAAGAATGACGCATGTCCTCCGAACCTCCAGCGTTCCTCTACGGCACGGCGTGGAAAGAAGACCGCACCGCTGCCCTGACCGAACTCGCGCTGCACACGGGATTCCGCGGCCTCGATACCGCCAACCAGCGCCGTCACTACTTCGAAGCTGGAGTCGGAGAGGGCATCGCCGCAGCCTATCGCGCAGGCATAGTGACTCGCGCCGATTTGTTTCTGCAGACGAAGTTCACCTACCAGCGCGGACAGGACCATCGCTTGCCCTACGATCCAGCGGCGAACCTCGCTGTTCAGGTCGCGCAATCGTTGGCCAGTTCACTGGACCATCTCGATACGGATTATGTCGACAGCTTCGTGCTGCACGGTCCGTCCTCAGGTTACGGTTGGACTGACGAGGATGGCGAGGTCTGGGAGGCGATGCGTGAGGAGCGGGACTCGGGCCGGACTCGACTACTCGGAGTGAGCAATGTCTCCCTCAAACACCTTGAACAATTGCAGGCTGCCCATGCGGAATTGCCCACGTTTGTGCAGAACCGCTGCTTCGCTCGTCTCGGCTGGGATCGCGAAGTACGGTCATTCTGCAACGACCGCAACATCGTCTATCAGGGATTCTCGCTGCTCACCGCGAACCCGGAGGTAGTGCAACATGGTCCGCTGATCGATCTCGCCGCGAAGTTGAAAGCAACGCCGTCGCAGGTGGTGTTCAGCTTTGCCCGGGCGGTCGGAATCCTTCCGCTAACTGGCACTTCGAACCCAGAACACATGAAGCAGGACCTCGCCAGCCTCGATCTCGCGCTTCCACCAGACTTGGTGAAGGCGATGGAGGCGATGGCGGGCTAAGCAGAGAGTCTGTCTACGTTTTTATTTCACTGCTGGTTTCAGCGTAGCTCCCTGCCGTTCCCGCCTCATCTGCGCCGCTAGTTCTTTGATCTCCGTCAGGTCGCGCTGCATTTCGCTCCAGCCATACCAGAGCGCATAGTCAGGACTGGCGTGGAATGTCCCTTGAAACGTCCGCATCCGATGCTCGAGATACATGACGAACAGTTTCTGCTCGACCACCGTGGGCGCGTCATGGAAGGTGAGTAGGTTGGGGAATGGATAGGCATAGTTCGCAGGCTTGGGCAGCACGCCGTCTTTGTATAGACCCGCGACAATGTGGATCGCCTCGGCCATCAGGTGGTCGGCACTCCTGATCATGTCATCGCCCTGCGCCATTTGCTGCTTGGCGAAGTTCACCGAGTGGCATTGATTGCAGGTCTTGATCATTTTGTCGCGCTCGTGCTGCCAGTCTTCTTGCGTGAGCCGCGCGAGGTCCGCCGCCTTCACGGTCGCGACCAGCGCGGTCGGTTGTCCTTGTGGATCGAGTACACCCAGCGCCTCCAGAATTGTGGCGCGGTCGGCGGCCCACTGCTTGTCTTCGGGCAGAGGCAGGCGGACGGCGAGGAATCCCCAGGCCGTGCGCACTTCGTGATTGCCGTTCTGCATGTGGCAGGTCTGGCAAGTCGGAGCGGCGGCGTCCGAGGTAAGCACGCCTTTCTGCTTCATTTCGTTTCGCACTCCGTGCTTCGAGGCGGAATACATTTCCCACTGCGGATGGTCGAAACCCATGTGGCAGGTCTCGCAGGCTTGTGGCTGGCGGGCCTCCTCGGCCGAGAACGTGTGGCGCGTATGGCAGGCGTCGCATTGTGCGGCGCCGAACTCGGTGCCGGCGCCGTTCTGGCGAAGCTCGACCAATTCCGTCAGAGTCTTGTCGCCGATCTTGTGGCATCCACCGCAGCCTTTCTCGCCTTGCGTCATGGCCATGGGCTGCCAGTGGATGGTGGGCATCGCCTTCATCGCTGCCCACGCCATGGCGTGCTTGCCTTTGTGGAACTGCGCAACCTGGGTCTCATGGCACTGGGCGCAGGTTTCCGGAGTCGGGATCTTCACCTTGGCAACGTCGGAGGCGGAGGTGTGTTCATTCCCGTGGCAGACCACGCAGGTCACATCGACTCCACTATGCTTGCTGAGCTTCCAGTCGGAGACGATATTGGGCGTGATTTTGCCGTGGCACTCGACACACTGGGCAGCGGTGGCTGTCTGCGCCTGAACCGTACCGGCGAACATGATAAGGGTCGCGAGCGCACCGTGCGCCCAGGAGAAAGGGGATCGCATTCGTGCCTCCTGCAAATCAGCCAATTTTCGCAGACAGAAACAAGGGTTGGCAGTGATGTTTGTCACGCCCTCCTTGTTCGGCCTGGACCGTGGAAATCGTTACGGTGGAAACGTCCTTAAGAGAACGCCGCCGAGAGACCGGTGGTTGCAATGGTTAGCAGGGCCCACCAGCCGAACACAACCGCGTAGGCTGTGCCCGTCTTGATTTTGCCCACGCAGGTAAAACCGATGGCCGTTAGCACCAGCGTCCAGATCATGAAAATATCCAACGACGTTGCGATGCCGTAGAGAAAAACGCCGTCGCTCGGGTTCATGAAGTAGCCGGGATTGCTCGCAAGCGGATTCTGGAAGGAAAAGGAATCCGCGGCTGCGCCTGCCAAGACAGAAAGGAGCGCCAGCAAGCTCTTTACGGTCAGGGGCAGCGCCGCGTAAATGATAATGCCCAGAGATTGTCCGAAAGAGACGTCGGATCCCGCCGCCACCTTGAAAGTTGCCCAGTTAATCAAAGCAACCACCAGCCAGATCAGCAACACGAATACCGGAAAGATGTAGGAAATGAAGCCGGTGACTTTTGCTCCCTGATCCAGTTGCCGCTCGCGCTGGTCGGCCGGCAGATTGTCCAACCGGGCCTGCGCCTTGGGCTGAGACTGCATCTGGTTTTCCATAATCTTGCGGAAGCCGATCTTCTGTCCGGCGGTATACACCAGGGCGGAAGAAACAATCACCATCAGCAGAAACGGTGCCCACCATGCGGCGCTACGGCGCAAGTCCGTGAAAGTCTTCGAGGGTGCAATGAACGTGTTCACGATGCGCGCGCCTTGCGAGAGGGGTGCAGATGTGGGATCAGTCGATGCGGGCAGGACCGGAGCAGCGGCCATGAATGCCTCCTGGAGCGATTCGAAAGATGATTCGCTGGAATTCTAGACGGAGCCTCGGCGGAATGACAAGGACCGAGTCACGGAACCGGCGTCCCGTGATAGCGCAAGTATCCCAGTCCAACGCGCAAGTGGTGATGCAGTGCATCGGGTACGCAGATGGCGAAACACAGGCCGAGCAGTCCTTGCGCGAGGCCGAGAGTGTAGAGGTTGCGATAGCGGAGGAACAGGGCACAAGAAACCCCTCCCCACACCAGCGTTGCCACGCTTAGCCATGGATTTGGCAGGTGAGCCGAGGCGAACAACGCAGCGGCGATACCCACGGCAGCGCTCTCACTCGGCAAGACACGCGCCAGCCGAGGCATGAAGTAATCGTTCAAAAGGCATTGCTGGTAAAGCGTCCACAGTACGTATCCAGCAATGTGTTTCAGGTCGCCTTGGTAGAGCGAATGCAGAGTTCCGAGCCCTTTCGCGACTAGCACACTCACGACGGCTAGAGCCAGAGCCGCCGGAAGAATCCATAGCGACGCCGTCAGGCCCCGACGCCCCAGGCCAAGTTCATCCAAGGTCGGACGGTACGCCAGAACCACGGCGAGGGTCACGATCAGCGCGATGGGCGAGAGCAGGTTCTGGGGAAATTCGGGTGTCCAGAGAGCGCACAGAATTAGCCCATAGCCGAGAATCAGCTCAATCAGATAACGGACGAAGTGGGCCTCCGGGCGAGACATGGGGAGAGTATGGCATGGGCGCGTCACCCAGCGCCGGTGGCGTGTTGCCTCACGTGCGTTGTCCAGTAGAAGTCAGGCAGTCAGTTCCGGCGTGGCTTCGAGCAGGCTGCGAGTGTAGGCGTGAGCAGGGCGCTCGGTGATCTGCGCGGTTTCGCCCACTTCGACGATCTTTCCGCGATACATCACCGCGATACGAGTCGAGAGGTAGCGTACGACCGGCATCGAGTGCGAGATGAAGAGATAGGTCAGGCCAAAATCGCGCTGCAACTGCGCCAGCAGGTTGACAATCTGCGCGCCGACGCTGACATCGAGCGCCGAGACGGGCTCGTCGCACACAATGAACTTCGGCCGCAGAGCGAGAGCGCGAGCGATGCCGATACGCTGCCGCTGCCCCCCAGAAAACTCGTGCGGGTAGCGCCGTAGCGCCGATTCGTCAAGTCCTACCGCCCTCAGGAGTTCGACTACCGCTCCGCGGAGGTAGAAATCTCCAGGGCGCCCCTCCCTGGCAATCCGGTGGATAATCAGCGGCTCGGCAATGATGTCCTCCACGCGGAAGCGCGGATCGAGTGAGGCAAAGGGGTCCTGAAAAATGATCTGAAGATCGCGGCGCAAGCGGCGCATCTCGCCGCCACTGGCAGCGAGAAGGTCGCGACCGTTGAGTCGAATCGTCCCTAATGTGGGCTCGATCAGTCGCAAGATCAATCGACCGAGCGTGCTCTTGCCGGAGCCGGATTCGCCGACGAGGCCGAGTGTTTCGCCAGACTGTATGTCGAGCGAAACGTCATCGACCGCGCGGACCTCCTTTGCCGATCCGCCGCGCGCCTTGCCCCCGAACGGCGACTCGCCATGGGGGAATATCTTCGTCAGGTTGCGGATTTCAAGCAGAGGCATAAGCTATCCCTCGACGACCAACTGCTGCATACGTTTCACCACCAGGCCGAGACGCTGCTGGCTGGCAGCGTCGGGCAGCAGCTGTCCGGGCAACGCTTCCCGAAAGTCGCGATTTGATAGTAAAGACCGGAACTCACGGCTGAGATATCTTCGCAGGTCCGCCGCGGCGAGATGGACTTCGTCGATGATCTCGGGGCGACCGTCGACTACAGTCACAATGTCTTCTAGGTCATGGCTCATGCGGAAGTCGTTCTTGCCGCGGCCATGAAATGCTTCCAGCTTCGTCGCGAGAAAATACGGAGCGGTGATGAGCCGGATTTCATATTCACCGATTCTGGTTCGGTGAGCGTTCTCCATGGCGGGACCATACCAGAGATTGCTGAAGCCTAGAATCGAAGCGTCTGTGGGCATCAAATCGAGAATGAGGCCTCCACTCAGCCAGCGACAAATCGGCGCTCCTTCTGCGTGAGGTTGGTGGAAGCCGAGGTCGCGGAGGTGGTTCTCCAGAGCCGTGAACTCCGCGTAGGACGCGACCGCAACGATTGCATCCACGTCAAGGGTTGGCCGAACTGGGGCGGCAGCAGGATCGCTTAGAAGTAGTCCAGTGATGCAGCCACCGACGAATACCATCTGGTCCAGCAGTGGCGCCAGCTTTTTGGCGGCGTCCGCAAGACGCGCAAGATTCGGATCCGGTTGAGACCGATTCACTTGGAGTCGATTCTCGCACTCAGCTCGCGGATTGCGAGCTCACGTTCGCGCGCGCGCCCCTCACGTATGGCGTCCACGAGGGCAAGGAGTTCATAGAGTTTGGGATCTTGCGAAGCCGTGACTACGTTCTTGTACAGCGGAGAAAACTCAAGCCCTCGCGTTGACCGCTTGTCCTCATCAGAGCACGGCCAGACGGGTGGAAGAGGGAAGCTCTCGGGGAAATATTGATTGAGGGGGGGAGCGGCCTCGGCGGTGGGAATTCCGCGAGTTGCACCGCCGCGTTCAACGGGGAAGGCATATTTCACGCCGTGGATCAGGAACTCCTTCAGGTTGCTGCGGTTGATCTCCGGAAAAAGGCCTCTGCTCATTGGCGAAGACGGAGCAAACGGGATGAGGTGAGCCGCTTCAGCTCTGGCGGCCGATTCAAAAACATGCGAAGCGCTCATGGCCAGCTCCTTCCCGAGCTTGGCGTAGCTCCACGGCTTGAAATCGCTGGCCAACATCTTCAGCGCAAGGACGACGTCTTGTGGTTTTAGTTCCATAATTCTCTATTCGCGAATAAAGAATATCATTCTAAAACAATAAAATACATTAACATCTTTAAGTGGAATTCTTATTATTAGAATGATGGAGATGAAGCCTTATCCTGCCGCGATCATGGGCACCGCCGCCAGCGCAGCCAGCAGTCCCAAGATCTTCCACCGGCTGAAGTGCTCTTTCAAAACGAAGCGGGCCAGGAGCACCGTCACCGCGGGATAGAGAGACGTGATCACCACCGCTTCGTCCAACCGTCCGTGCTGGTTGGCAAAAATGAAGAGTGCGCTTGCGCTGATGTCGAAGAACCCAGCCAACATGCCGAGAACAATGCGGGGACGGTCGAGAGCGAGTGGTGCACGGGTTGCGATCACTGCCACGGCAGTGGTCGCGAATGAGCCGATGCGGGAAATGGCGGCGATCCAGACCGGCGAGCCAGTCGTCTGGTGAATGCACAGATAGAATCCGGCGAATCCCACTCCGGCCAGCGCGGCCATGGCCACTCCCTTCGGGTGGCCCGACTCGTCGTTTTCGGCTCCTTCCTCGGGCCGGGTGATCATCCAGATGGCAAAAATCGCCAGCGCGAATCCCACCATCGTCCAGTGACCGGGCGCTCCCTCCATCGCAATGTCCGCAAGGGTAGGGATGGCTGCGCCTAGCAGGGCCGAGATTGGCGCCGTGAGCCCCATTTTTCCTGACGCCAGTGCGCGATAGAAGATAGCCAGCGAGAATCCCCCGATCCCGCCGGCCACCAGCCCCCACAGGATGCTGGCGCGCGATGGGAACGCCGGGTGCAGCGCGAAGGCAATGCCGAACATGAGTATGAGCGCGCAAACATGCGAAAACGCCGTGAGGACGAAGGCGTTTGCCCGGCGAGATCCGAATCCGCCCGCGAAGTCGCTCGTGCCCCATAGGAACACCGCAACGACGCTGTAGGCCGCCGGCGCGAATTGGGGAAGGGAAGACACGCCGGACGAGGGTAACACGCTCGCCGGAATGCAAAGAAAAGCCCGCGCGTTCCAACGCGAACCGTTGGATTAAACCACCATTGGATTAAACCATGATCCATGGGATACGCTATTTGTTGCTTGTGGAGGATCCTCATGAAACGCCTTCTGATCGTGCTGATAAGCCTGGTCGTAGTTTGTGCTCCCGCCTTGGCGCAGACCGCTGATACCGATCCGGCCACAAAAGACGACGTGATTCTTTACCTTCAGACCATGCACTCCCACGACCTGATGCAGAAAACGGTCGAGGTTCAGTCCAAGACCATCCAGCAGTTACTTCACGATCAACTGGTGAAGGAGAAGGGCAAAGTGCCCCCCGACTACGACGTGCAGATGAAGAAAGCGATGGATGATCTGATCAAGGGCATGCCGATGGACGAGATCACCCAAGCGATGATTCCGTCCTACCAGCAACATTTTACGAGGGGCGACATCGCTGCCATGAACGCGTTCTATTCGTCACCGGTTGGCCAGAAGGTACTGCACGAACTGCCAGCAGTCATGCAGGAGGGCTCGCAAGCGGCAATGCCCATCATGAGCAAGTATCTCGGCGAATGGATGGAGCGGATGAAGCAAACATTTGACGCCCCGGAGAAGGAAGGTGCACCGAAGGCGGGCGACACCGCGGCCGCGCCGAAGAACTGATAAAGTGGCGGTTTTCAATGCAGCCAGGCAATGACAGCCAGGCCGCTTTCAGCCCGGTTCCTGATCGGCAACTGCGTACCCGGCAGTCCATTTCAACGTGTTAGAATTTCCAAACGCCGTCTTTCTTGCGGAAGCCCCGATTCTGGGATAATCAGGTTCTGAGAGTCCACTGTTGATCGAACTGGCACCGTCGATTCTTTCGGCCGATTTCGCTCGGCTGGGCGAGCAGGTTCGCGCCGCGGGCGAGGGCGGCGGGAGTGTCATCCATGTGGACATCATGGACGGACACTTTGTGCCTAATCTCACGATCGGGCCTCCGGTGGTGAAGTCGCTGCGCAAGGTTACGAAGCTGCCGCTCGATTGTCATCTGATGATCGAGAATCCGGACGATTTCATTCCTGTATTTGCCGATGCTGGCGCGGATTGGATTTCGGTACACCAGGAAGCCTGCCGGCATTTGAACCGCACTCTGCATCTGATCAAGAGCCACGACTGCCTCGCCGGGGTAGTCATCAATCCGGCGACGCCCGTGGAGGCGCTCTTCGAAGTGCTCGATATGGTTGACTATGTCCTGGTGATGTCGGTGAACCCGGGTTTTGGAGCGCAGAAGTTCATTCCGTCTACATTGCACAAAATGCGCCGCTTAGCTGACATTCGCAGACAACGCCAGTTGCCCTACCGCATCGAAGTAGATGGCGGTGTTGCCCTTGAGACTGTGGCCGATGTGGTGCACGCGGGTGCAGAAATTCTCGTAGCGGGCAACGCCGTGTTCGGCAACGGCGATCCAAGCAAGAATGCGCAACAATTATTGAAGGCAGCCACGGAAGCCGCGCTGCAAAAAGTCTAAAATCTTCCCGAGGTCTTATGTCGCGTCGAACTCCGTTGATCGCTGCACTAGGCATGCTGCTGGTTTTTAGCGCCGCTTGCACTAACAAGAAGTCGGTAAATCCGCTGGCCAATGTCGGTTCCAAGCAGCCCGATAAGGTCCTGTTCGACAAGGCGATGGACGCCATGCGCCACAACCGCTTCGACGTGGCCCGCTTGACGCTGCAAACGCTGATCAACACTTATCCGGATTCCGAGTTCGTCGCTCGCGCCAAACTGGCGGTCGGCGATTCCTGGTACGCGGAGGGCGGAACGGCCGCTCTCGCCCAGGCCGAACAGGAGTACATCGATTTCAAAACCTTCTTCCCCAACATGCCGGAAGCGGCTGAGGCGCAACTCAAAGTAGCCAACATCCACTTCCAGCAGATGGAGAAGGCCGACCGCGACTACACCCACGCCAAGCGCGCCGAGGACGAATATCGCAGCCTCATCCTGGAATTTCCGGACAGCAAGCTGCTGCCTGATGCCAAGAAACGCCTGATGGAAGTGCAGGAAGTGCTGGCTGAGCGCGAGTTTGAAATTGGACGCTTCTACTATTTGCGCGAGTCGTTTCCGGCATCAATTGCGCGTCTGAAATCGTTGGTGGAAAAGTATCCGCTCTACAGTCGTGCCGACGAAGCGCTCTACCTTCTGGGGCAGAACTATGAAGGACAGATTACGCGCCTGCGAAACGCCCCCTCCTGCGACGAGCACGGCTTGCCGCGCGGATGCGCGAATGAGGTACAAAAGACGCGGTACATAGAAGAGCTAACCAAGGGCGCGGCGGAGAATTACTCGAAAATCCTGACGCGCTATCCGATCATGGATCGCTCCGATGATGCCAAAAAGCGCCTGCAGGCGCTCCACCAGTCAGTTCCCCGCGCGACCAAGGCAGCGGTGGCGCAGAACCGGGCTGAAGAAGAGAGCCGGCGCGAGACCACCATGGGGCAGCGCCTGATGAGCGTCATAAAGAAAGGCCCTGACATGGCGAGGGCAGCCACCGTCGGTGAACCGACGGTTGTCGATCCGACCCCGGTGAGCGCTTCTGACGTCGTGCGAGGAGAGGCCCTCGGAGCAATGGAGCCAGCCCGGAAGGGCAGTTTGGGCGTCGACATTGTGAAGCCCGAGCAACCCGGCGCGAATGATCCTATACCGCGTTCGGACTCGACTCCGCCGGGTGGGTCGCCTTTCGGGCAACCGCCCGCGGGCGCCGAAGCGCAGCCGCCGGCGCCAGATCCGAACGAGTTGAAGCCGAACGCGCCCGCTGATCCGAACGAATTGAAACCGGACACCGATCAGGCGGTACCGCCGCCGCCGCAGGTCAATGAAATCCAGCAAGGGCAGACTGCCCCGGCTACGGCAGGCGCCGATAATTCCGCTCCCGCGAGCGACGAGGAGATTTCGAGCAGCAAGAAGAAGAAAAAGAAGGGGATGAAAAAAATCGTTCCGTTCTAGGGGGTGGGCGTCAGGTGCCGGACCCCGGGCGGCTACCCACTGCCCCCGATGAGTGTCCCGTCTACTTTGCCTGGGAACTCACCGGTCCGCTATAGGTCTCCATCAGTTCCTTGTCCAACTGCTGTGCGTGCGCGGGATCTTTCGCCTGCAGTTCCTCCAGAATTGGTTCCAGGAACCGGCCGTACATTCGAACCGTGCGCAAGTCATGAGCCGCGAGCGCTGTTTCCACAGCGCGCTCGGTGGCGGGCGTAATCAGTTCCAGCCTGCCGACAAAGACTCGGACCGTTTGTGCCGGTGCCGGACTGATTCTGAGTGGAAGCACGGCGTTCACAAAGTTCGCCGGCACGATATACAACAACCGGCTGCCCTCCTCAAACCACGACAGCCGCCAGGTTTCGACCATGGCGTGCGCTTCGTCGGCATACAGACCTTGCGACATCAGCATGTCTTCCAGATCTCGGCTCATGGATTCGATGGTCGAGGTCAGTTCCGGAGGGTCGAGCAACATTTCGCTTTGCGGAGTACCGGGGAGCGCTCCGCCTACGCGGTAGCCCAATTTATTCCCGCGGCGCTCGAAGAGAACGACGCCTGGTATCTCGTCCTGTCCCAGGTTCTTGAGAAGTACTCTTCCGTCGGGCCTTGCCTCGGCCGCGACAGGAATGGGAAACACCGACACTCCCCGGTAGAACAGAAATTTCTCCTGCTGTGTCCCCTCGTGCGTGCTGACGACGAGCGGCGCAGAGGACGTCTCTCTCGCCGTGTAGTAGTGGTTTTGTCGACTGCCCTGGTCGTGCGGAAGGCTGACGATCAAATTCGGAGAGATGGTCACCGAGTTCCACTCAATGCTCCCATCCGCACGGTTCTGATACAGGGCTGCACCATCGAGAACGCTGTGAGGATCAGGCTCAATGTGGCTCGCCTGCGGATACCACTCGGTGATCACTCCTTTGGAGAAACCGACCTTCACTGAGACGGTGCTCTCAGCTGGAGAGTAGAAATACAGGACCGGCGTCTCCATGCGGACCGTTCCCCTCAATCCCACCTTGAATTCTGCCGTACGAAAGTGCTTTACGAATCCGGGGAGGTCGGTCGACCCATTGAAGGGACGCCATTGAACGGCCCGACCGCTTCGATCTGCGATCGACGTGAAAGTGCCCCATTCGTGAACCTTGACCTCGGAGTTTGACGAGCTCTGCCGGGCAGAATGTCCGGAAGACGCATGGCCGGAAAACGCCGCCCCGGAAAACGCGAGGCACGCCAACGATGGGGCCAGGATCAGGGATCGGATAGTAGCAGCGGCCATAGCGGTCCTCCAGAGGTGCGCTTCCTTCTCTTGGACGCCAACCGCAGCAAAAGTGTTACGCATTCCGGTGCTAGTTTCTTGCCTTTTTCTCGATTTTTCCCTCTGCCCGCTCGCAAACTTTAGTGCATGGCATTCCGGTAGGTGCTGGCCACTGGTAACAGGTTACTTCCCTTCCGCGTCATTGACTTAGGTGGCGCGGCAGGTTACCTTCGCGATATCTCCCCCTCACTAGAGGACACCTTTGGCCAGGAAGATATTGCTCGCGGATGACAGCGTTACCGCCCAGAATATGGGGCGGAAGATCCTCGCGGATGCGGGCTACGAGGTCATCACCGTCAACAATGGCTCTGCCGCGCTGAAGAAGATTGCGGAGCATAAGCCCGACATCATCGTCCTCGACGTGTACATGCCTGGCTATAGCGGGCTGGAGGTGTGCCAGCGCCTCAAGGAAGTGCAAGAGACCTCGCGCCTTCCCGTTCTGCTGACAGTCGGCAAATTGGAGCCCTTCAAGCCGGAAGAAGCCAAGCGCGTGCGCGCGGAAGGCTTCATTGTGAAGCCTTTTGAGGCCAGCGAGTTATTGGCGGCTCTGGCCAAGCTCGAAGACAAAATCGTGCCTCGGGCCGAAGCCTCAAAGCCCGGCCGTTTCGCCCGTGCGAATGCCGCCCTCGATGAGGGAAGATACGATAAATCCGCCGCTCCCGAAGAGGATTCAGGCTGGAAGAACCGCATCGCGTTTCCCTCCAAGAAGAAAAAGGCTGCCGAGCAAGAGGACGGGGACGATCCCGCAATTTACAACGCGGTCAACAAAGACTTGCGCACCACGGTCGAGCACAAGCCCGCGCACATCTCGCACGAGGAACAGCCTGACGAGGCGCGAGTGGATCTGGGAGCGTTAGTCCCGGAGGGCTTGCCCAAAGACGTCACTCCGGAAGAGATTGCCGCCCTGGCAGCAGCCGCTGCTCAGGTCAAGGGCAAGATTGCCGAAAGCACGCCGGTTGAGTCCGTGCCCCAGGACCCGTCGGAGGCCAAGACCGCAGAACTTGGAATTCCGGAAATCAGGACTCCGGAAATCAAGACAGAAGAGAAGCCCGAGACGAAGGCAGAAACCTATCCTGCTGCCGAGCCGTTGCCTGCCGAGCCGTCGAAACAAGCGAGCTTGGAATCTCCAGCGACGTTTGCCGAGCAGAAGCCGGTACCGCCGAACGAAACGCCTGCAGAACAGTTCAGCGATATTCCTCGGGTGGCAGAGAGCCTGCCTGATGCCAGCCCTGCCGAGGTGATGGCCGCGATTGCCGGATTGGAAACCCAAGCTGCACACCTGGCGGGCGGCGACGCGGGGAACGGTTTTGGATCACGCAACACTTCAGACCGGCGTGCGGATGAACCAGTAACGATGGCGGTGGCAGCAGGAGCGGAGTCGGCACCGGCATCGCGATGGACTGCCGTTGCTGTAGCGCTCGCCCCGGATGAGGCCGCAAGTTCTCTTGAGGATGAGATGAAGAAGGCCCACGCGGCCTTTGCCGCGGCCGCGCCGGCGGCGACTGTCCCTCTTGCGACGAGCGAGGAGATGCCTGCCACGCCCGCCGAATCCGCGGCGGTAGCTGAGATTGCGTCGCCGGTTGAGGCGGTAGTACCGGAGTTGCTCGGCAGCGTGCCAGCGACCCCGGAAGCAGAAGCGCCCCAGGCTGAACCCGCACCTTCCGGCCTGAGTTCGATGGCTGGCGCGGCCACAGATGCCCTCGCCGCCGCGGTGAAGGAAATGGAGGCGGTTGCGGCGTCACTGTTTCATTCTCGGCCCAAGCCTCCGGCAGAGCCAGAGCCCGCACCGGTGCCAGCTGCAGAACCGATTGCCGAAGCAGTGGTCGAGCGAAGCGTCGAGCCCGTCGTCGCACCGATTGTGACGGAAATCGACGACGCGCCACGAGCTGTCGAAGCGCAGCCTGTCGAGGCCCCGGTGGTCGAAGCAAAAGCCGGGGAATCGCCCGTCGTCGAAGCGGTATTACAGCCAGAAGTGGCGGCGTCAGAACCGCCTACCTCAGAACCTGCTTCAGAACTGCCGAAGCAAAACGCACCCGAACCGGTTTACGGGGAACCGAAAGAAGAACCGAAGGAAGAACCGAGAAGCGAGAGCAGGGAAGAGCCGAAAGCCGAGGAGCCGACCCCGGTCGAGGCAGTGGCTGTTACGCCTGAGCCTGAGGCTGTCGCGTCAGGTTCTGTGAATGACCCTTCTCCGAGGCATGTTTCTCCCGGCCACGTTTCCTTCCACAGGATCGAGCCCGAAGCGCCAGCAGAACCGGTTGCGGCCGCCACAACCGATACGAATCAGAAAGACTCGGAAATCGCAGAAACTACCGCGGCGGCGTGGGCGAGCTGGCGCCGGATTCGAGAATCCGGAGACGCCAAAGGCTCCGTGGCCCCGCAGCCAACGGCAGCTGAAAAGGCCGAAGATCATCAGGCGGGCCCGCCTGAGGATTCAGCCGCGATGGCCGTCGCTGCAGGTGCCGAAAAGGCTCCGGATGCCCCTCCTGCTGCCGATGAAGATGGCGGGGATATCGCCAACATCGTCGACAGCGTCCTGGCCGACATGCGTCCCAAGATCGTCGAAGAAATCTCCCGCAAGATGAAGAAGAAAAAGTAGAAGAACCGCAGCACCCATGCGCTCGCCGTTTTTCCTTCGTGAACCTTGATTCTGTTTGACGCGGAACCGTGCTCACTGCGGACTATCGAATCCGCACTCCTTCCAGAGTTTTTCCCAGCCCCACATTTCCGAGGTGGCCTTATTTGGCAGTGGGAAACGCAGCTGATGAGCCAGCATGCAGACCTGCCCACGGTGGTGCCGCAAGCAGGTAGTCAGTCCAGTGGAAACAAGCTAACGCGGAGATACGACTAGGCCTGATGAATTCTGCTGCGCATCGTCGATGCGCGCTTGGTCGTTGACGGGAAGGTCGGTGAGGGGAAGCACGACACGTACGGACGTACCGCGCTGGTTGGATTGAATTGTCAATGTTCCGCCGATCAGTCGAACTCGTTCCTGCATTCCTCGAATTCCAACGCCAAGGCCTGCGCCAGAGGTCATATTCGACTGAGCCTCGTCGCTCATCCCCCGTCCCTCATCTTTCACTTCCAGAATGATCTCTCGGGGCGTCCTCGATAAACGGACCAGCGCCGTGGAACTGCCGGAATGCCGATGAATGTTCGTCAAACATTCCTGTGCAATCCGAAACAAGGAAAGTTCGTGCTCTTGTGGCAAACGTCCGACCGGCTCCAGCTCCAATGCAACCTCGATCTTGCTGCGCTCGCGAAATCCCTCGAGGTAAGATCTCAAGGCCGATTCCAATCCAACCTCGTCCAGGAGTGGAGGATGAAGCAAGTAGGACACGGTACGAATCTCCGCTGAAGCCTGGCTGATCAAATCTGAGTTTTCCGCGACGCATCGCGCCACGGCCGGACTCAGTTTGTCCTTTTCTTCCACCACTTGTGCGGCATTCATTCCAATGGCAACCAGCAGTTGGCCTACACCGTCGTGCAACTCGCGCGCGATGCGTCTTCTTTCTGCATCCTGCACCCGCCTCAAATGCGCGGAGACCTCGATTTCTTTTTTGGCTTTTTCGGCTTCCTTGAGATGGGTGATGTCTCGAGCTACCTTAGACGCGCCAATCACCCGCCCGGAGCCGTCTTTCACCGGTGAAATTGTCAGGGATAGATTCACCTGCTTGCCGTCTTTGCATTGTCGGAGGGTCTCGAAGTGATCGACGCGTTCCCCGCGTCGGAGCCGCTGGATGATCGCCGCTTCTTCGTCGCGGCGGTTGGCTGGAACGATGAGGGTTATGTGCTGGCCGATCGCTTCCTCGGCCGAGTATCCGAACAACCGCTCGGCACTTCTATTCCAGCTGCTAATGATGCCATCAAGGTTCTTGCTGATGATGGCATCGTCCGAGGATTCAACGATCGCCGCCAGGTGTCGGGACGCATCGATCGCAGCGCTCAACTGATAGGCCACCGAAGCGAACCGGGCCAAACTGATGAGCTGTCGCTTGTCCTCGGCGTCAAACTTGTGATCGTCATGCCTGTGATCGTTATGAATGACCGCCCAGACTGTGCCTACCGGAATTCCGCCCGCGTGAAAGGGAACTAGCAGTGCCTCGTGCACCGGCGGAGTCACAGGTTGGAAGTAGGTGTAGCGAAGTTCGACGTGCTTGAACAGCAGCGGAGCATCGCGGTCGAGGACGTCGCCGCACGGCCCAAAATCGCGCGGCGTGCCCCCGCCGATGTATGGCTTCCAGGCTCCAGCGATCGCAGGCCAGTAGAATCTCTTGCCACCGTCTTTGGTGGTCAGCAAGCTGATGCCCGCAGAGCCACAGTCCAGAACGTCAAGGATCGTCTCGGCCAGTGCCTGCAAAATGCTCTGAGGAGAATCCGTGAGAGCCTGGATGAGCGCGACGAGGGCTCGATTCTCCTTCTCGTAGTCGGGAGGACGCGAAGGGCGACGGATCAACTCCTCGGTGCAAAGAATCGCTTCCAATGGAGCCGGAGTAGTTTCTGTGTCCGCCATGATTGTTCCGGAATTAGCCAATTCGCGCTGAGCCCCTAAATCCAGAATAGATATCTATCAGAAAAGCTAACGGGCGAACCCGGCGCGTACCTATAAGGTGTTTACTGTAGGGTAAATGCTCGCAGAGTGCAACGGGGTGCCGCGGCACGCTCGTCCGGGGCACCCGACCGAGATGCCAAAACGCGAAAACGGTCGTACTACTCTTTTCTTTGCTTCGTCTGTACTAGGGTGGGATTTGCCTGCAGTCGTAAAGCTCAGGGAAATGGTCCGACATTTATGCTAACGCTTTTAGTTTTTTATAGTCTTTCGCCTGGAGGTGCGCGCCGTGAAGAGATGGACAAGCTCTATTCCTCTGCTCCTGTTGCTGGTGGCCGGCTTGGCCAGCGCTGCTGAAAAGAAGGCATCGGGCTCGCAATTACAAAATGCTGCGCCTAAACCGGCGGGGGCTTGGGATTGGGAGCACGCGCAGGTCGGCCCGCTTGATGCCAGCCGCGGTATCTACATGCAAGCTACCGCCCAAGTCATCACGCCGGCGGGCAAGAGCACAGTCTTCTTCGGCAGGCCGACGGACCTCGCGCTCGATCCCGCGCAGAAACTGGTGGCGGTGCAACACTCCCACGGTCTCCTGCTACTGGACGCGACGAGCGGCGCCATTCTCCAGAGTTTGGCGCTCCCGCCCAATGAGGGCCCTCTTTCCCATATCCTGGGTGGCAACGGATTCCACGGCATCACATGGGAAGCAGATGGCAACAGGGTTTGGCTAACAGGTTCCTTCAATGGTTTGCACGGCGCCAGCCGTCAGCCTAACGGCGGATTTGCGTGGAGCGACTCCATCAGGCTACCCGGCCTGGCTGGAATTGAGGACCCTCCCGTGCCGGGCGGTATTGCCATTGATGCTGCAACCCAACGCCTCTACGTGACGCTGAGCGGCAACAACACGCTCGGGGTCGTGAACCTTGCCTCGAAGAAGCTCGAGGCGCAGATTCCAGTCGGAGTTGCACCCTATGGCGTGGTGCTCGCGGGTGGGCGCGCCTTCGTCACCAACTGGGGTGGACGGCATCCGGCCACCGGCGACGACTTTACCGCCGAGAGCGACGGCACTGATACAGTGATCGATCCCCGCACCGGAGTGGCCTCGACCGGCACTGTTTCAGTGGTGGACCTTGCCAAGGGCGTGGTGATCAAAGAGGTCGAGGTGGGGCTGCACCCGAGCGGCATGGCACTCGCGGCGGATGGCAAGACCCTCTATGTCGCCAACGCCAACAGCGACTCGGTCTCGGCGATTGACGTGGAGAAAGCCCAGGTCACAGCGACTATCAGCACCAAACCCGTGGCTGACCTACCCGTGGGCAGTGCTCCCAACGCGCTCACGGTCTCGCCTGATGGCAAGAACCTCTACGTGGCGAACGGCGGTAACAACGCGATCGCTGTGATCGATATCGCGACACAGAAACTGGAAGGGTTCATACCGACAGGCTGGTATCCGAGTGCCGTCGCGCTAAGCGGGCAAGGACTCCTGGTCGCCAATCTAAAAGGCGTGGGTAGCCGCGGGACCGATTTCGGTTTTGCGCCCACCGTCGATACAAAGCGCCACGGCGGGCACAACGTTTACGATTACTCGGGCAGCATCTCGATCATTCCGGCGCCAAGCTCGGAGGAGTTGAAGAACTATACGCTTCAAGTCGCGGCCAACATGCGGCTGCCGAACCTTACGGCGGCGGGCGCTGCGAGCGGCGAGCCAAAGTATGTCCCGGTGCCGATGCGGCCGGGCGAGCGTTCGCTGTTCAAGCACGTCATCTACATCATCAAAGAGAACCGCTCCTACGATCAGGTGCTGGGCGATCTGAAAGGCGGTAACGGCGACCCTTCGCTCACTATGTTCGGCGCCGAGGTCACGCCGAATCATCACGCGCTGGCTGAGGAGTTCGTGCTGCTCGATAATCTGTATTGCAACGGAATGCTCAGCGCTGAGGGCCATCAGTGGACTGACGAAGGCTACGCCACCGACTATATCGAAAAGAATATGGGCGGATTCAATCGCAGCTATCCTTCGGACGGCACCGATCCCATTGCCTACTCGCCGGCAGGGTTCATCTGGGATGCAGCGCTGCGGCATGGACTTACGCTTCGAATGTACAGCGAGTTCTTGAAGGGGCAGCTGGGCACCGAGCCGCACAAGAGTTGGCAGGAGCTGTACGAAGCATACAAGCGCAACGACCACTCCACGCGCTTCTTTCAGAAGACAGAGATGCAATCGCTCATGCCATACGTTGATTGGAGCTATCCCACTTTCGATCTTGGTGTGCCGGATGTCTATCGTGGGCAGGAACTCGCAAACGAGATCCACCGCTTCGAGCAGAACGGGGATCTGCCGAACCTGATGGTGGTGCTGCTGGGCAACGACCACACCTCAGCTACGCAAGAAGGCGCGCCCACCCCGCGTGCCGCAGTCGCCGATAACGACCTGGCGCTGGGACAGATCGTAGAAGCGCTAAGCAAGAGCAAGTTTTGGAAGGACACGGCGATCTTTGTGGTGGAAGACGATCCGCAAAGTGGCGTGGACCATGTAGATGGCCACCGAACGGTCGGGTTCGTCGTGAGCGCTTACACTCGACGCCACTACCACGATAAAACCTTCTACAACCAGAACAGCATTCTGCGAACCATCGAGCTTATCCTGGGGATCGATCCGCTGACGCAATTTGATCTGGCCGCGAATCCCATGCTTGCGCTCTTCCAGGCAACCCCAGATCTAACTCCTTACGCGGCGAAGCAGAACCAGATCCCGCTGGATGAGTTCAATCCTAAACGCACAGCGCTACACGGTGCCGCGCTGCGCGATGCCGAGCTTTCAGCACGAATGGATTTTTCCGTCGCCGACGGCGTCGACGACGGCGTCCTGAACCTGATCCTGTGGCATGCGACCAAGGGATACGAGACGCCGTACCCGCGAAGCGGCGAAGGCGAGTCGCTCGACAAAGACTAGTGCTTAGACACAGCGGCCTGCGCCTCACCGAAGCGCCGCGCCTGGATTCCAATAAACACGTGAATCAATGAGATTAATAT
>Ga0265338_10003660_pt1 | contig 21408 bp, 20 predicted proteins | sample 42126metaG_FD_193579 | JGI IMG/M metagenome (GOLD analysis project Ga0265338, IMG submission 193579) | Rhizosphere microbial communities from Carex aquatilis grown in University of Washington, Seatle, WA, United States - 4-21-26 metaG | ecosystem: Host-associated > Plants > Roots > Rhizosphere... | reverse complement strand
CCTGGCGGCGCTCATGTCCGGCAGTGGCTCAACCACTTTTGCGATTGTGGAAAGTGTCACTGCCGGCGAATCACTCGTGGAGAAATTCAAAACGAAATTCGGGGGCAATGCCTGGACGGCCGTCGTGCCGGTGTGAGGCTAGGGCGGGCAGCCTGCTCGCGATTTATCGGAGTCCTCTGCCCGCCGCGTTTCGCGAACGGACACCGGCGCGCACGGAGTGACGCGCCCTAGCGTCGGAATCTGGCCAGGATCAGGTCCGTCATCTCCTTCGCGGCCGGAACCTTGCCGGCCAGCGCGATCAGCCAGTAAACCAGCCCGGCGATTCCAGCCGGCACAAACACCGCGCCAATTTTCAATCCGAGCGTCTCGTGGCCGAGCGAACCTTCCCAATATTTCCAGCCCAGGTAGGCAATGATTCCCGCGAGCAGTCCACCGCCAACCAACCACCGGAAGGAGTGCTGCAGCGATTCCATTTCCAGTTTGCCCATTTTTTTTCGGAGGGCATAAAACAGCAGCCACACATTGCAAATCGAAGTCGCGGAGTTGGCGAGGCCCAGTCCGCCTTGCCGTAACGGCACCACCAGTGCGGCCGCCAGGACAACATTCATCGCGAGACTCACCAGGCTGATTTGCATCGGGGTTTTGGTGTCGCCGAGCGCATAAAAGGCGCGCGCCAGAATGTTGACCGCCGAGAAGGCCACCAGTCCCGGGGCGAGGCACATCAGGGCCAATGTCGCGCGCCGGGTGGAGTCGGCGGTGAACAATCCCCGTTCAAACAGCAGCCGCACGATCGGCTCGGCCAGCACGACGAGCAGAATGGCGGCGATCAAATTAAAGAACAGCAGCGTGCCCAGCCCGTGGCGCAACATCGTCCGGAATTCGGGATATTTTTTTTCGGCCGCCAGGCCTGAAAGCGTTGGGAGCAGATACGTCGCCAGGGAAATGCCGAACATGCCTTGGGGCAATTCCATCAGCCGCACGGCGTAGTTGAAGGAGGCGACAATCTGCGGGCTGACCCAGAACGCGATGGTTTGCGTCAGGAGCACGTTGATTTGGAACGCCGCCACGCCGATGGTGCCGGGAATCATCTGGCGCACGACGCGCCCCACGGTTTCATTGCGCCAGGGCGAAACCCACCGGTAGGAGAAACCATCCCGCCAGAGTGTGGGCAGTTGAAATGCCGCCTGCGCCACACCCGCTGCCAGTACCCCGAGGGCGAGCGCAAAAATTTGTTCGTCCAATTTCTGCCCCAGGTGCGGCGCCAGCCAGAGCACGGAGGCAATCATCACCACGTTGAGCATGGTGGCGCCCATCGCCGGGATGAAAAAGTGGCCGCGCGCATTGAGCATGCCCATGAAGGCCGCCGCCAGGCAGACCAGCAGCATGTAGGGGAACATCACGCGCAGGAGTTGCAGCATGAGTTCCGTCTGCGGTTCAAATTGATGCTTCGCCAGGGCCACCGAAACGCCGATCATGGCCAGGCCAATGATGACGCTGGCGGCGACCACCAGCCCTGAAATCACCGCATTGGCGGTGCGCCACATCTCGATTTCGCCGTGGGTCTTTTCCTTTTCCTTGAAAATGGGGATGAAGGCGGCGGTGAGCGCGCCTTCGCCCAGCAGCCGGCGGAACAGGTTCGGGATCATGAAGGCGAGCTGGAACGCCCCGGCCACCCAACCGTCGCCCATGAACCGCGCATAGACCATTTCGCGCAACATGCCGAGCACCCGGCTGGTCAGCGTGGCCGCGGCCATGGAACCGGACGACTTGAGCATTTGTGACATCGCGCGAAGTCTAGGGTTCGCGAATGCGATTGGCAATTGGCGAGCGGCGAACTAGCCTGTTCACGTGAGCATCCTGGAAGAACTTAAATGGCGCGGCCTGGTTGCCGATTGCACTGATGCGGCAGAACTGGCCAAAAGGCTTTCCGCGCCCATTACGCTTTATTGCGGGTTTGACCCGACCGCTGACAGCCTGCATGTGGGTAATCTCGTGCCGTTGCTGGCATTGCGACGCTTTCAATTGCTGGGCCATCATCCCATTGCGGTTGCGGGTGGCGCGACCGGCTCCATCGGCGATCCCAGCGGCAAGACCGCCGAGCGGCAGTTGCTCACGAAAGAGGTTCTGGATCGCAACATTGCCAGCGTGAAAGTCCAGCTTGCGAAGCTGCTGGATTTTGACGCAAAACAGAATCCCGCCCGGCTAGTGGACAATGCCTCATGGACGGCAGGCATTTCGTATCTGGATTTTTTGCGCGACATCGGCAAGCATTTTTCCGTCAACCAGATGGTGGCCAAGGAAAGCGTCCGCGCCCGGATGGAGGACCGCGAAGTCGGCATCAGCTACACCGAATTCAGCTACATGCTGCTCCAGGCATTCGATTTCATGGTGTTGTGTCGCGACCAGAACTGTGAATTGCAGATTGGTGGCAGTGACCAATGGGGCAACATCACCGCCGGCATCGAGTTGACGCGGAAGAAAGTCGGCAAAACGGTTTATGGCCTGACCTTGCCGCTCATCACCAACGCCGACGGCACGAAATTCGGCAAGACTGAGGCCGGGGCCATCTGGCTCGACCCGAAACGAACCAGTGTTTATCGCTTTTACCAGTTCTGGATCAATACGGACGACCGGGACGTGATCCGCTACCTGAAATTCTTTTCAATGCAGCGCTCCAAAGAGGAAATTGAAGCACTTGCAATAAAACATGAAGAAAATCCGGGCGCGCGAGAGGCGCATCGGGCCTTGGCTGCTGAAATGACATGCTTGATTCATGGCAAAGAAGCGATGTTGGACGTTCAAGTTGCAAGCGCTGTGCTATTCGGTGGCAGTACTGATTTGGTCAAAGAAGATGCTTTTGGTGAAATCGTCAACGAAGTGCCAACAAAGGAAATCGAAAAAGCAAAACTGGATGGCCCAGGGTTTCCGCTCGTCGAACTGCTGGTTCACTCCGGCCTGTGTCCATCCAAAGGCCAGGCGCGAAAGGACATCGAAGGTGGTGGTGTGAATGTGAACAACATCCGCGAAGCCAGTGCCGCGCGGGCGGTGACGACGAACGATTTGCTTTTCGGCAAACACATCCTCTTGCGCAAAGGCAAAAAGAATTACGTCGTTGTGACGGCAAAATGACCGGCCTCACGCTTCCTTTGCCATTTCCTCGTTGCGGATGGCGTCCACAAAGGGTGGCATGGGACAATCCAGCGAGTCGGCAATGGCCCGGAGCAACTCGGCTTCGCGTTCGGTGACTTGATTGTCGGCGGCAACCGTCTTGCCGCAGGCCAGCAGGAGGTTTCGTTGAATGGCCGCCGGACATTTGGCCAGCCGGGCCAGGGCGGCGTCCACTTTGCTCAAATCCCATTCGCTGCGGGGAATGAATTCAATCCTGGCTCCTGGCGCATCGAGAAATTGTTGTCCGTTGGCAAACGCTTTCCGCGCCGCCGGTTCGTCCTCCTGCCCCAAATGCGCCAGTGCCGAAAGGAGCAGTGCGCATTCCGGCAAGATGTCCGTCAATTTTCCGTAGCGCGCCAGGTCCAGGTCCGGACCTTCGAAGTAAGCCCGCAACTGGCGTCCGACCATTTTCATCAGCGCATATTCGAAAAGCTCGATGGCGCCATCGCATTCAACGAGCTTCCGGATGGTTTCGTTAAAATCGGTGCACTCTGGCAGGTCATGTTGGCGCAATGCCGGTACCGCCAGTTCGGCCAAAGCCAGCTTGTTTTTTATTTCCTGGGAGCGGAGTTGCGTGGCCAGTGCCGTGGTCAGATCGAAGGTCACCGGATCCAAACTCACCTTGAGCAGATCCATTTGTTTGGCGCACACGGTCTCATCTTCGCTGAGCAACAGTGAATAAATGACCCCGGTGGCTCCATCGGGTTCGCGCAAGGCCTGTTTGACTTCCGGGGGCAGGTTAAAACGCATGGCCGCCGCCTGTTTGATGTGGCCGGCGGTGATGCAGCCGACTCCGACTGTCAGGTCGTCGGGCAATTGTCGGGTTGCCGCCATGACCCGGGCCAGGGTTTCTTCGTAAACCTGGTCGCGTTCAAACTGATTGGGCGGCAACGTCTTGACCTTAGGAAACTGGCCGTCAAAGGTTGGATCTATCGCCAGCACCCGCTGGGCCAGCGGCGGATGGGTGGATTGAAAATTGAACAGCGGATCAAGGGTCGAGTTCGCAAAATAAAGATGGCTGGCGGTCTCCGCATGGGGTGTGTCCAGTCGTCCCTGCTTGTAGAGTCCCCCGATTTTTTTGAGCGCGCCGGCAATGCCGGCCGGATTACGGGTGAACTGCACCGCCGCCGAGTCGGCCAGCCATTCGCGTTCACGGCAAATCAGGCTTTTGATCAGCCGCACAAATGGCGAACTGACGCCACCGACGATTAGAAACAGAACGCCGATAGGAGCGGTGGGAAGGAAAAACGGAACGGTGTCTTCGTCAAGAATGGACTCGTCTGGATCCGGGGGCTGGGTGCTTCCGCGCACCAGGACCCGGCCAACAATCGTCGGCCAGGAAAGTCCGTGCATCAACCCCATCAACCGCAGGTTCAGCCGGGTGTCGCCGTTCAACATATGGCTGAACTCATGAGCGATGACACCCTGCAATTCATCGCGGGTCAGCAGTTTCAGGCAGCCGCGTGTGAGGCCAACAGCCATGTCGTCGCGCGTGAATCCGGCGGAAAAGGCGTTGATGCCGCGCTCGTTGTCGAGCGCGTAAATTTCCGGCACGGGGGTGCCCGAGGCAATGGCCATTTCCTCCACCACGTTGCGCAATCTTTGTTCGTCCGGGTCGTCAGTGTCGGGATCGATGCATCGTCCGCCCAGCAATTCGGCCACGGCTGAACCGCCGGCCGAGAGCAGGCGGATTTTATAAAGGCTGCCCAAGGCAACCGACGTCAGCGAGCCCAGCGTGATCCAGCAGAAAAGGTACGGATTCCAGATTAATTTCAGAAAATCCATCGGGAAGACCACCGCCTCCCCGCAAAGGTCCAACAACGTGATCAAAAATATAAACGGGTTCCACCAGGCTCCGGAAAACAATGGATGCTTGAAGGCCTGAACGACCACGGCCAGCACGAGGTTGGTCAGGGTCACCACCACGAGCACCGCCAGCCCGAAAAGCCAGATCAGCCGGCGGGTCTGCTTCCGGGCGTGTGCTTCCTGGTCAAAAAAGTCCATGGGCTGCCGTTCGCTTGTAACACAAGACCGGGCGCCGGGAAATGTTTTTACCGCGGGCTGGGACTCATCGGGTCGCAAATTTTGCGAAAATCTGGTTGGCTTCCTCCAGCGTTTCCTTTGAGCCGATGTCAAACCAGAGTCCGGGCACGCGCCAGGTGTAAACGGCCGTGCGCGGATACAGCCATTGCACCAGGCGGCCGGGCTGGTCCGGGTTGTTGCCCTCGGCAATGTATTGCTTGATCAGTGAAATCGTGGCGCGGGGATAAAAATACAGCGCAATGCCGGTCAGCGTGCTCGTCGGCTGCTTGGGCTTTTCCTCGAAAAAGATGATGCGGCCGTCGGCATCCGTGGAGATGGAATTGTATTTTTTGATTTCCTCCAGGTTGCCCACGTCATAGACCGCCAGCGCCGGCGCGTTCTTCGCGCGGCAGAATCTTCCAAAATCTCCCAGCTTCTCGCTGAACAGATTGTCGCCGGCAACGACGATGAGATCGTCATCCACATTTTGGGTTTTGAGGACGTAGTGGATGTCCCCGATGGCGCCGAGTTTGTTGCTGTCATCGGTGGAACCGTCGTTGACCACGGTGAATTCAAATTTGGACTTCGTGGCGCGGTAATGGTCCGACCATTTTTGGAAATGTCCCGCAAACTTGGCGTTGGTGACGACGTAAACGCGGTCGATGCCGTCGATGGGCGCGAGGTTGTCGAGGACATGTTCGACCATCGGCTTGCCCGCAACGGGCAGGAGCGGTTTCGGTTGCGTGAGGGTGAGCGGGTACAGGCGCGTGGCGTAACCGGCGGCGAGAATGATGACTTTCATTTTTTTATATAACCACTAATGAACACGAATAAACACGAATCAAAGGACCAAACGTTCCCATTCGAGTTTGGGATTTTTAAAATTCAATATGACACCGACGCGAAGCTTTGTGATGCGCAAATAATTCAGCATCTGGCCCCGCTCCAAATCGGTTATGCGGTCAATTGTTTTCGTGTCCACAATCACCGCGTTGAACGCGATTAAATCTGGGATGAATTCACCAACTTTGCAACCTTTGTAGCACAGGTCAAACGAGTTTTGTTGCTGGCAGGGAATTTTGCGAAGGCCAAATTCGATCACGAGGGCGTTTTCATACGGCTTTTCATGAAAACCGTGACCGATCTGATTCAGAACCTCAATGGCTGCGCCAACGATCTGGAACACTTCGTCCTTGAACAACAACTTGATGTTTTCTCCAAAGTCCATTCGTGTTTATTCGTGTCCATTCGTGGTTCAATTCACGTCCGGCTTTCGAAGAGGCTGGGGGCGGTGGCGCGGGCGAGTTCCTGGCAGCGCCGGTAAATTTCGGAGGGCGACTCGCATTGCAGCGCAAATTCCGCCAGCGCCTGGGCTTCGCTCAATTTGAGCCGGCGGACGATATACTTCACCTGCGGGACGACGGAGGGGGCGGCGCTCAATTCATCCACGCCCAGGCCGATCAACAACGGCGTCAGGAAGGCGTCCCCGGCGATTTCGCCGCACACGCCGGTCCAGATGCCATGCCGATGGGAGGCGTCCACGGTGGTTTTGATGAGTTGCAGGATGGCCGGGTGGGTGGGTTCGTAGAGGTGCGAGACCTTTTCATTGGTGCGGTCGGCGGCGAGCGTGTACTGGATCAAGTCATTGCTGCCGATGCTGAAAAATTTCACCCTTTGCGCCAGGGTGTTGGCAATCAGCGCGGCGGAAGGGATCTCAATCATTGCGCCGATGGCCAGGTTTTCGTCAAAGGGTTTGCCCTCGGCCCGGAGCTCGGCCTTGCATTTTTCGACCATGGCATTGGCCTGGTTCAACTCATCCAGGCCGGAAATCATCGGGTACATCATCTTCACGTTGCCTTCGGCGCTGGTGCGCAGAATGGCGCGCAGCTGGGCGCGGAACAATTCCGGCTGGGCCAGGCAAAAGCGGATTGCCCGCCAGCCCAGAAACGGATTCATCTCCTGCGCCAGTTGCAGGTGTGAGGCAAATTTGTCGCCGCCCAGGTCGAGGGTGCGGATGATGATGGAATTCGGTTTGAGGGCGACGGCGACTTCGCGATAGACCTTGAATTGCTCCTCCTCGGTCGGAAGGCTGTCGCGGTTGATGAACAAAAATTCGGTGCGGAACAGGCCGACGCCCTCGGCACCGTTGGCAATCACGGCTTCGATGTCGTTCTGGTCTTCGATGTTGGCGGAGAGGTGGATGGGTTTGCCGTCCAGGGTGACGGCGGGTTGTTCGCGGATTTCCCGGAGTTTTTCCTCGAGCGATGCCTTGATTTTTGCCAGTTGGCCGTATGCAAAGAGCGTCTGGTCGGTGGGATTGACGATGACGGTGCCGTTATAACCATCCAGCAGCGCATAGTCGCCGCTGTCCAGCTCCTGGCTGGCGGTCTGCAAGCCGACAATGGCGGGGATCCCCAGCGACCGGGCCATGATGGCGGTGTGGGAAGTCTTGCCGCCGATGTCCGTGATAAAGCCCAGCACGAATTTCTTGTTCAACTGCGCCGTGGTGGACGGGCTGAGGTCGTGGCTGACCAAAATGCAGGGCTCGGCCAGGTGTTGCAGGTCGAAGGCGTCCTTCACCTCGAGCAGGTTGTCCAGCACGCGCGACGTCAGGTCGCGCATATCGGCGGCGCGTTCGCGGAGGTACTCATCGTTGGCGGTGAGCAGCGCCCCGGCGTAGCGTTCGGACACCGTATGAAAGGCATGTTCGGCGTTGACCCGCTCCTCCTTGATGAGGCGGATGGCTTCGCCGACCAGGGCGTGGTCTTCCAACATCAAGAGGTGTGCTTCGAAAATGTCCGCCTCTTTCGCGCCCAGATTTTCGACGACCTTGCGCTGCACTTCGAGGATTTGCTGGCGGGTCTGGATGAGCGCTTTCTCAAAGCGCCCGGCTTCGCTGATCACCTCGTCGAGGGAAATTTCCCGGCGGGCGATGACGTGGCGGGCGCGGTGCAGCACCAGAATCTTTCCGCGACAAACGCCGTCGGAGACAGCGATGCCCCGGAGAATCTTTTCCCCTTTCTGAAGCCGCTCAGCCATGCGTGAGAGATAACTCAAACCCGGCGGTTTAGCAATTGCCACTGCAAAATAAAAAAGCCCGCACAGGCGGGCTTCTGATCCTTATGCTAATTATTAATCGACCGCCCGGTCAGGCGCGCTCCATATACTTGCCGGTGCGGGTGTCCACCTTGATTTTTTCGCCGGTCTTGATGAACAGCGGGGTTTGGACCGTGATGCCCGTTTCCAGGGTAACCGGCTTTTGCACGTTGTTCGAGGAATCACCGCGGATGCCTTCCGGCGCGTCGGCCACCGTCAGGACGACGCTGGACGGAAGCTCGAGGGAAACGGCCTTTTCCTCGACGAACGTCACGGTGAGGGTGGCGTTTTCCACGAGATAATTCTTTGCGTCCCCAACCAGTTCCCCGGCGAGGGTGACGGTCTCGTAGGTTTCGGGATCGGTGAAAACGTAATCCGCACCGTCCTTGTAGCTGAATTCCATCTTTTTGGTGATCATGGGCACCGGCTCAATGCGTTCGGTGGAGCTGAAACGCACATCGGAGGACTTGCCGGTGCGGATGCTGCGGAGGGTGGCCTGGACGAAGGCCCGCAGGTTGCCCGGCGTGCGATGTTGCATGTCCAGCACCACGGCGATGTCGCCGTTGTAATTGATCGCCATGCCGCGGCGAAGGTCATTTGCAGTTGCCATAAATTCAAATAATGTCGTTCACCAGATTTTCCCGTCAATGGGAGCCGCAAAAAGTAGCCGAAAATCGATTGAACGCAAGCGTGGTTTTTGGGGAAACAGGTTATTCACCAACTATTAACAAATCGCATTTATCCAACAACTCACCCTTGACACCCCAAAATTTGGTATGTTACAAACAGGTGACCACAATAAGCGGTGGTCCTTATGCGTTGCCCTAAATGTGGCTGTCAGGATGATAAAGTCATTGATTCGCGCGCGTCGCGCGAAGGGGCCACGATACGCCGCCGTCGCGAGTGCACGAAATGCAATTATCGCTTTACGACTTACGAGGAAGTGGAGCGCGAAGGTTTGATGGTGCTCAAGCGTGATGGACGGCATGAGGAGTTTTCGCGGGAGAAACTTTTGTCCGGCATAAAAAAGGCCTGTCAGAAACGTCCCGTCAGTCCCAAAGCCATGGAAGATTTGGTGGACCATATTGTTGCCACGGTGACCGGCAAATTCGAGGGTGAAGTGCCTGCGGATTTTATCGGCCGGATGGTGGTGGACGGCCTGCGCAACATCGACGAGGTGGCCTACGTGCGCTTTGCCAGCGTCTATCTCCGGTTTCAGGAAGCCACCGATTTTGTCCACGAGGTGAAGAAATTGGAGGCCAGGCAATGATTGCGCTCCAATCGGGATGTCTGCTCTTTCAACTGGCCAGCGGTGAAAGCGTGCCGTGCTCGGCGGAAATGATTTCCGTCGAACTCACCGGCAACGCCGGGGGGGTGCTGGACCCCGAGGTGTTGCGCCACGCCACGGCTTCCGTCTTCCATTATTTCAAAAACGAGCTTGAACGCGAGTCGGTCACCGTGGGCGAATTCGCCCAGGCGCTGGAAAAGGTCCTGCGCAACCTCGGCTTCAGCATCCGCTCGGGAACAATTGAAAACGGATCGCAGGACACGATCGAAACGGATCTCTGCCTGTTTGCGCGCGAATCCGCGGACAGTCTGGAGCTCTTTTTCTTTCCCCGGCTGCGCAACGAACTGCGGGCGCAACTGCGGCAGTCACCACGACTGGTGCGGTTTCGCGGCCTGCGCGGCTGTGTCAAACAGCTCACCGGTGCCCGCCGCTGGAGCCCGCGCTGTGAAAGGTTGCAGGACCATATTGTTGAATATCTCCGCCGTTGCCTCACTGCTGAGCCGGAGCAACCCGGTTGTTCCTTGGTCGTGGAGTAAACGTTTCCGGAGGGGCGGGCGCTGCGAGTCCCCAGTTTTTTAATCAGGTTGTCGTGGAGCTCCGCCCGCCGAAACGGACCATTATGAGCAAGACACTGTTTGAAAAAATCGCCGCCCGCGAAATTCCCGCGACGATCATCTACGAAGATGATCTGGTATTTGCCTTTCGCGATGTCAATCCGCAGGCGCCCAAGCATGTTTTGATCGTCCCCAAAAAACCCATCCCGCGCCTCGCCGAGGCCAAACCGGAGGATCATCAATTGCTTGGCCATCTGTTGCTCAAGGCCGCCGAGGTGGCCGCCAAACTCGGATTGAATGAAAGCGGCTACCGGCTGGTCATCAACAATGGCGAGGATGGCGGGGAGACGATTCCGCACCTGCACCTCCACCTCCTGGGCGGGCGCCACATGGCCTGGCCGCCGGGATGATTCAGCCCTTCGTAATCAATTTTCGCAACACCCTGCCCAGCCGGCGGATGCCTTCGCGGATGTCGTCCTCGCTGGCGCTGCCGAAACTGATGCGCATTTCGTGGTCTGGCTTTCGACGCGTTGCGTCATCGGCGTAGCAGAGTTCGCCCGGGACGTAGAGCACGTCATTTTTCAATGCGGTCCTGAATACTTTGGATTTCACCCCCGTGGAAATGGCGCGCGGCAATCGCACCCAGAAATAAAGCCCGCCTTCCGGTTCCCACCATTCAATCCCGGCGGGGAAATGTTTTTCGAGGGCTTGTTTCATCACATGCGCCTTGTGCGCATAGCGCTTTTGCAGCCGGGCGACCTGCCGGCCATAAATTCCCGAAGTCAGCGTCTGGACCGAAAGTTGTTGCAACAGATTTGCGGTGCCAAAATCATGGTTGCCCTTGATGTGTTTCACAGCCGTGAACACGGGCTCGGGCAAAAGGCCGTAGCCGACGCGCGCGCCCGTGGCGAACGGTTTGCTGAAGGTTCCGGCATAAATAACCCGGCTGGCCGCACCGCGTACGGTCAGGGCTGACGGCACATCCTGGCCGGCGAAGCGCAATTCGCGATAAGCCGCGTCTTCGAGCAGATAAATTGGGTGCCCCGCCGGCCGTTCGAATTGCTTCAGCAGTTTCAGGATCGCGCGCTTTTTCCCGAAACTCGTGGTGGTTCCGGTCGGGTTTTGAAAGTAACTGACGAGATAAAGCATTTTCACCCGGCGCAATTCGCCACGGCGTTTGAGCGATTGCAGGACACCCTCCAGATGCGCCAGCTCGAGGCCATCGCGTTCCAGCCGGACCCCGCGCGCGCGCAGGCCGCGGCTTTGCAGGATGCCGAGATAGACGAAATAGGTGGGGTCTTCCACGAGCACAATGTCGCCTTCATCGCATAACGCCTCGGTCGTCATGTACAACAACTGTTGCGAACCGCTGGTGATGAGCAGGCGTTCGGGAGGATATGCTTTTTCGTCCTCGTCCTTCATTCTCGTCCTCGATTTGGGTTCGAGGACGAGGGACGAGGACGAGGATGAGGAGGAAGCGGCGGCCTGAGAATCCAGTTTCTGCAAATGTTCCGCCGTCAGTTGACGCAGTGTTGGATCACCTGCCGTGATGCCATATTGCAGCGCCTTCCGGCCGGTGCGGGGCGAGCGCAGGACGCGATTCAAAGCGAGGCGCGCTTCGGCCACCGGCAGGGAAACATTGTCGGTGAAGCCGGCGGCCAGCGAAATCAGTTTGGGGCGCGACAACGCCGCGTGCATGAGCCAGGAGATGGGCGGCTCAAGGGTGCGCTGGCCCATTTGGGACAAATACGATTTCATCAGCAAGGGAGGCGATGGTAATCAAGGCCGGAAAATTGAACAACAAAGGAACACTATATTCGGAGCGCGGCTGTCTCAGCCGCAACGGATCGACCCTGCGAAAGCGCTCCTTCTTCATTCGACCGTGTCTTTGCATTGTGTGTGCTGCGCCTGAGACAGGCGTGCTCCGACAGCTTGGAACACCGTACCGATTCAATGGCGCAGGCCGAAGACGCTGTCGAAGATGACCTCCTTGGTTTTCCAAAGCAGGGCCATGGTCAGGGCCAGGGGCAGCAAGGCGAGAAAGATGAGCGTCCAAAAGCTGAGGCGTTCGAACCAGCCGGCAAAATTGCCGAAGGCCAGCTGCCAGCGTTGCGAATGCAGGAAGACAACATGCATGACGCCCAGGAACAGAAGCCCGGTCAGGACCCAGCGGTTGAAGCCGGTGAACAGCGACATCTCATGCCGGAGCGTTTCGTCCGGCAGCATCACCCCGAGTTGTTTGAGGACGACGTTTAGATTGAACAGAAAAAGCAGGGCCGACAGGATGAGCACCAGAACCGCGGCATTGAAAAAAGGTTGAGCGGGCATTTTATTTTGCCAATACAGGAAGGGGCACAGGCCAAAATTGACGAGACCGAGAAGCCGCGCGCGATCGAGGGCGTTCAGCCAGGGGCGCTCCTGTTTTTGAAAGTCGCTCATCTGCAAGAGACCATAAAGCAGCAATCCCGTGCCGGCCATCGCGGGAAGAATGCCCAAGGGCCGGAGCCAGTCTGCGCGTGCGGTTTCCGCGCAAATGATCAGTGTGCCGGGCAATCCCCAAAACAGGGCGGAAAGGCCGCGGGTGAGCCGTCCAAGGGAACGGAGCAGTTCGGCGTTGGGCGCAGGGTTGTCCATGTGCGGCAAAAATGGAGGATAGAAGATGGAGGATGGTATTGGCAAGCGGAGGCGGATGATGGTTCTGTCCTGATCTCGGTAGGGCGCGTCACTCCGTGCGCGCCGTTTTCCGCGTTTGCGGCGGGCAGAGGACTGCCCGCCCTACCTGGATTTTGAAATTCGGACACTACCCGGATGATCCTTTGGCCTTCACCTGCGCGTTCAAAAACTCAGATACGTGTAAGCCTTCAGTCCCCGTTCGTAATCGTCGAGCAGCCGCATGGCTTCGGAAGGTTTCATGCGATCGGATTTGATGGCCTCGTCCATTTGCGCCTTCATCTGCCGCTTGAGTTCGTTTTCGTCGTATTGCACGGCTGCCAGCGACTGGATGACGGTGTTGCCTTCGATGATTTCCTCGATGTAATAGCCGGTGGATTCGTCGGGTTCCAGAAAGACGTGAACCTCATTCACGCGTCCGAAGAGGTTGTGCAGATCGCCCATGATGTCCTGATAGGCACCCATCAGGAAGAACCCGATGTAATACGGTTCCAGCATGCCATTGCCGTTGGTATTGAGTTTATGCAGCGGGAGCGTGTCGCGCACATCCCGGAAATCAATGAACTTGTTGACCTGACCATCGGAGTCGCACGTGATGTCCACCAGCGTGCCCTCGCGGGTGGGCCGCTCATTCAGGCGGGCAATCGGCATGATGGGAAAAAGCTGGTCGAGCGCCCAGTGATCGAGCAGTGATTGAAAGACGGAAAAATTGCAAAGATACTGGTCCCCGAGGCTGTCTTCGAGCTGGCGGATTTCCTCCGGCGCATAGACCTGGCCCTTGTAACTTTCGACCACGTCGCGGCTGATCTGCCAGTAAAGATCCTCGATTTTCGCCTTGTCGGGCAAATCCAGCACGCCGAGCGTGAACATGTGCTGCGCGTCTTCGCGCCGTTCGAGCGCATCGTGGTAAGCCTCGAGCTTGCTCAGCTTGCCCAGGTTTTTTTTGATGTCGAGCAGCTCCTTGACCAGGGCGTGTTCATTGTCCCCAAATTTCAGAAACTCGCCCGGCCGGATTTTTTCGATGGCGCCGAAGACTTCGACAATCAACACGCTGTGGTGGGCAACAATGGCGCGTCCGCTTTCGCTGATGATGTCCGGATGGGGCACATTTTCGGCGTTGCACACGTCGGCGATGTAAAAAACGACGTCGTTGGTATATTCCTGGAGTGTGTAATTCGTTGAACTGTCGAACGCGGAACGGCTGCCGTCGTAATCCACGCCCAGGCCGCCGCCGACATCCATGTAAGAAATGGGGAAACCCATCTTATGCAACTTGGCGTAAAACCGGGCGGCTTCCTGCACCGCTTTTTTCACGGTGAGAATGTCCGGCACCTGGGAGCCGATGTGGAAATGCAGCAGCTTGAGGCAATGGCCAAGGTTTTCCGTCTTCAACAATTCCGTCGCCTCCAGCAGTTCCGCCGTGCTCAGGCCGAATTTCGCGTTTTCGCCGCCGCTACCGGCCCAGCGGCCGGCGCCCTTGCTCAACAGCCGGGCGCGGATGCCGATGAGCGGCTCCACGCCGGCCTGTTTGGAAATGGCAATGATCTGGCGCAGTTCCTCCAATTTTTCGACGACCATGATGACGGTCTTGCCGAGCTTGATGCCCAGCATGGCCATCTTGATGAACTCCGCGTCCTTGTAGCCGTTGCAAATAATCAGGCTGCCCATCTGGCTTTGCAGCGCCAGTCCGGCAAACAGCTCCGGCTTGCTGCCGACTTCCAGGCCAAACTCAAACGGTTTGCCGGCGTCCAGGATTTCCTCCACGACTTCGCGGAGCTGGTTGACCTTGATGGGAAACACGCCGCGATACCGGCCTTTGTAGCTGTATTCCGTGATGGAAGCGCGAAAGGCCTGGTTGATGGCTTCGACGCGATGGCGCAAAATATCCTGAAACCGGATGAGCAGGGGAAATTTCAGGCCGCGAGCCCTGGCCTCCTCGGTCACATCCGTCAAATCCACGGCCACACCGGCGTCCTGCAACGGGCGCGCCACCACGTGCCCCGCTTCGTTGATGTCAAAATACTTCGCGCCCCAACGGTGGATATTGTACAGATTGCGCGCCGCCTCGATGTTCCAGGCCGGCGTCGCGTCGTTTGCATTGCTCATCTCGGTGAAATCAAATCGACCGAACTATAAAATCCCCGGCGCAGAAAGCAACAAGGGGAATGAAAAATTTTTGAAACGGAAAGTGGCACGCTTTTCAAAACCTACCAATCCACGATGCACGATTTGCGGGTGAACTGCGAACTTTGGGCGGTGTACTGCTGGAACTCCACATCCGTTCCATCCGGGTCCTTGCACCAGAATTGCCAGGTCTCATCGCAGCCTTTTTTGCTATGGGTCACCTCCACGTCCCGTTGAACCAAGGTCTCCCGCATGGCCTCGAGATCGTCCACTTCCAGGCACAGGTGATGGATGCGCTGGCCGCCGGCGGTTTCAGCCGGCCCGGCCTTGAAGATTTCGATGAAATGATTGGCATCGATCTGGAGATAAAAACCGAACAGCTCGCCATGCTTCATGAAATCAAAATGCCGTCGCAAGCCGAGGATTCCGCAATAGAAATCCAGGCTGCGGTTCAAATCCTTTGAAAGGATGCAAATATGGGCCAGAGTCTTGATCATATACAGGTGCTTGAAACGAAGGCACTATAAAATCCTCTGCGCAGAAAGCAACCGGCGGAATAAAAAACTTTCCGCAACCCGTGAGAGCTTGTCTGAAAATGTAGCGGCGGGCCTCCCGGCCTGCCGTAGAGGGCGGCATCCCTGCCGCCCGGAAGAATCCCCGCCTTGACGCCGCTGCCTGGGATTTAAAAGGAGTAATGATTGCGGACGGTTTTTTTCGCCGGCTGGGAAGCCCGGCTCTACGCCAGCCAAGCTGGCTGACGCTACATTTTTAGACAGGCTCTGAGCAAAGTTTCAAGAAATTCCAACCGCAGATTGTCCGGATAACTCCTTGATTTCTTTGGCGAGACGGTCGGCCTATTTTTCCAATTCGGAGCTTTCCGTTTCGAGCAGTGTCGTTCGCTCCGCCGCCAGTTCAGCCAGCAAAATTCCGTAGGAGACGAGGTGACGAGGCTCATTTTCGAGGATTTCAGAGACTCCTCACGTTGTCTCTTACAGTTTCGAAAGAACCCCTGAAAAAGGAAATGTCCGGTCTTTGTTTGCTTCGTTCTCTTCTGTAAGAGTTTTTGTCTTTTCGTCTCAAGCCGGAGTTTTTCCTCATGCCCGGATAGGCGGGGTGCGCTGCCCTGCCTCGTGTTGACGCAGTTCTAACGATTCAATTCCTGCCGGGGATGCGAGGGAATCCGCGCGCAGCGTGCCAGAATCGGACGATGTCAATGCGCTGCTCATCGCGCCGCAGCCGATAAATGATGCGATAGGAACGACAAATCACTTCCCGCAGATTTGGTTGCTGAAATTCCGGCACGATCCGGCCGAGTTCGGGAAAATTCGCCAGATTTTCAGTGTGAGTTATCAACTCATAACCCAGCCGGGCTGCCGCATCGGAGTTATGTTGAGCGACATAGCGGACAATATCAGCCAAATCAGCTTGCGCCGACGGGGCGATGATTATTTTCCAGCCCATTGGGCAATCCTGGCTTTGACTTCCTCAATCGGCACACCTTCGCCGCGATCCAATTCGTCCAAACCCTGCTGGATGGCCTGACGAAACTCCAATTCGTAAATGGCGTCACTGATGGTGGCGTCGGGCGGCAGTTTTTCGGCCACTTCCCGGAGAATTTCTTTGGCGCTCATGGTTTCAATTTGCACTCAAACAAGGACAATTTCAATGCAAGGTTGCCGGAATGCAACAATTTTCAAGAGCGCTGGCATCCGCGCCGGTCCCGCCGGAGCCGCTCCCGCTCGTCCGGCAGGTCGAATCCATTCTGGAACGCCCAGGCAGTGTCCTGATTTGTAGGCGACGAGGTCACGAGGCGATTGGGCCAGCCCTCCTTACGTCGTGCCCTACAACCAAATCAGGGCACTACCAACACCCGGTTTCGCTGGACGAACGGAATTCCTGGTGAAGCTTTGCCATTTGCACTTCCGGGAAAATTTGCTTTCATCCGGCCATGCCGAAGGTTCCGCTAAAATCCATCGTTGACCATTGCGACAAAATTCTCCGCACGAAAAAGGCCGGCGACTACGACGGCGCGGTGAACGGGCTGCAGGTGGCCAATCGCGGCGCCGTGACCCGGATAGCCGCGACCGTGGATGCCAGCCTGGCCACGGTTAAGCTGGCCATTGCAGCCGAGGCGGATTTGTTGCTTGTGCATCACGGACTGTTCTGGGGTCCTTCGCATCCATGGACCGGCAAAAAATTCGAACTGATCCGGCTGCTGGTGGAAAACAACCTGGCCGTTTACAGTTCGCATCTGCCGTTGGATGCGCATCCCCGGCTCGGCAACAATGCGCAGCTTTGTGCCGCGCTGGGTCTGAAAAATTTAAAACCTTTTTTCCAAAGCCACGGCCAGGCCATTGGTTTTCAAGCGTCCGCAAAAATATCCCTGAAGGAACTGGCAGTGAAACTGGCACGTGCCACCAATGCGCCGCCTCGGATCATACCCGGCGGTCCGGAAACGTGCCGGCGCATCGGGGTCGTGACCGGCGGAGCGGGCAACGAGTTAAAAATGGCGGCGGCGGAAGGCGTGGACACGTTTATCACTGGTGAAGGCGCGCATTGGACCTACGCGCTGGCCGAGGAACTGGGCATGAATGTTTTGTACGGCGGCCATTACGCCACCGAGACTTTCGGGGTGAAAGCCCTGGCCGCGCACCTGGCCCAAAAATTCAAGGTGCCATGGACCTTTCTTGATTACCCGACGGGTTTGTAGCTGGGAAATAGACGTCAACGCCAAAAGCGCCACCACGGTTTGACAAGCAGCCGTGCAGCGAAGCTGGTTGTTGAACCGAATTGATTTGAAATACGCACAGAGTATTTGCCCCCGTCAGAAGGTCTCACCTGCGTCAGAAAAATTGTGTCATTGGTCTGTCCGGTGAGCATACGACCGCCGAGATACCACTGATACTTGAGGGGACCGTTTCCGGCGGCGGTGACGTGAAAACTCACGTTGGTTACTGCTTCCCCTGGCCAATCTCGAGGCTGACCAACAATTGCCGGCGGTGATTCCGCAGTCATTAAGATGGCATAATCCACCGCTACGTCCACCGGGTAGGGAACTCCCGATGCGCCTACGGTTTGAGAGAGAGCAATCCGAAAGCCTGATCCAAACGCGGCCGGGTCGTGATTCAAGGTGCTGCCGATCAATTCCGTACCATCATCGTTGCGCAACGAAGCACGGATATTTCGGCCCGGTGCGCCTTCAAGGACGAGGCGGTACCAAGTGTTATTTTGATAGCTGTACGCAGTATGAGTATAGCCGTTGTCTATGCTGCTTCCGGCAAAGAAATACAAGTCCGTGCCAAATCCACCGCCGTATGGGCCGGCGATGTCATATTTATTTGAATCAGTTGCATCAAGAATCCAGATCTCTACAAACGCATCGATGCTGGTGGTCGGTGATTGGACAAGTGAATTGAAGCGAACCTCATAGTGCAGGCTGCGGGCGTTAAAGTTGGTGGATGAGTTCCATCCACGCCGTTGCAGAGGGCCCATTCTGTTAGTCAATCGGATAACCGTATCTCCATCCAACTTTTCAAAGTCAAAGCGGGGAGCGCCCGCGTAAGATGCCACGAGGGAAGTGCCAGAAGGAAAAGTGCCGCAATGAGCATTCGGCAAAGCAGTTTCCCAAACTAAATCAGGTTCGGGGCCCTTGAACCGATCGATGAAAAGAACGGTTTGCCCCATTGCCGAGCTTTGGCCTGTTAGCAAACAACAGGCAAGACCAAATAGAATTCTCGTTTTTATCGTTTTCATAAGCAGGTTGTCACAGCTTTACAGCTTTGTTGTGATATTCTAATAATGCCTGACTTATGGCAAGCGTGTGCCCGGTTTTTCCATCCCGGCGGCAAAACTTGAATTGAAAACACCAGTTTCATAGTCTCATTTGTACATGCAGGTTACCATCACGACCGCCATACCGGTTTACAATGCGGAGGAATTTCTTCTGCAGGCGCTCGAATCGCTGGTGAAACAAACCCGCCGTCCTGACCGTGTGGTCGTTCTGGACAACTGTTCGACCGACAAGACGCCGATAATCGTCAAAAATTTCAAGGACTTGCCGCTGGAATATATCCGCCATCCGCGCGACATAGGCGTTTACGGCAATTTCAATCGTTGCCTCGATTTCGCCCCGGAGACGGATTATTTGCAAATTCTGCACGCGGACGATTTGATCGCGCCGACGTTTTACGAAAAAATGGTTCCGTTGCTTGAAGACTGCGACGATTACGGCATGGCTTGGTGTCTTGACGAGCGGATAGATCAGAACAGCCGGTGGTTGAGCGTGTCGGGAAAGCCCACCGGCAAGATCGAGGTGCTGGACAAGGACACGTTTTTGCGGCGCAAGGCGGAAATCGGCAATCAGGCATTCTGCGCGACGTTGTTAAAAACCCATCGTCAGCCGATTCCCGAGCGGTTTCCGGAGGATTTTCTCATCGTCGGCGATGCGATTTACTGGGCGAAATACGGCGTGCACTGCAAGAAGATCGTCACGCTCAGCCTGCCACTCGCACAATACCGCTGGCACAACTCCAATGAAACTGTTTTGCGCGCCACCAAAATCCAAGGGCTGATCCTCGAGGAACGCCGGGTGATGGCCGAAGTTGAGGCTTTACGAGAAAAACCTTGGAGCGGATTTTTGCGTCGGCAAAAATTGGAAGGGTTGTTTGCAGCGCGTTCTGGCATCAAGGCCAAGCGTTTCCGCCAGCTCGGCCAGTCGGATTATGCGGATCGGATTGACCGCACCGTGCGCGGTTACACGGGGTGGTTGATTTGGCTGGCTGCCCAGGCTTTGGTGGAACTGAGGGAGTTGGTTGTATTCAAAATCGGCCGTCGTCCGCGACAGCCGAAAAATGTCTATAGTTGATGATTACGCCAAAGCCAAGCACACGTGCCGCGTAGATGCACGGCTTCGATCGACTTCATAGTGTCACTTGCAACGTGCCCTAAAACAAAAACACCGGGGCGAATGCCCCGGTGTGCGACAATGTAGTTGGATTCCACCTATGCATTAAAACGGTGACGCCGCCGCAAAATCGCCATCGCAGATAACCCAAGGCCCATAAAAACAAAGGTCGTCGGTTCCGGCGCTGGTGTTACGGTCCCCGATACGAGTAGCCCGGCGGGGTTGCTGGCGCCGCCCGGGGTGTTATCTACCACCCATTCAATATTGTCACCTGGGTTTACACTGAAATTCACACTCCACAATTGCAGATAATCGTGTTGGTCCGTGCCGGTCGACCAACCAGGAGTGCTGGCTACAAAGTTGCCATTAATAAAAAGTGCGCTGGGATTGTCGGATGTAAACCCACCGGTAAACGTCCCAGTAAATCCAGCCACCTCGGTGAAGTAAAAATAGCCAACGGGATCGCTCGTCGTAGGCTCGAAGTTTCCCGCAGCCAAGTCTGCCGCTGATATGGGACTTACCCACTGTGCGTTAGCCGGGCTGGCTACCCAATCGCCTGTACGCGGCGCAGCAATAGCATTCCAAGGCGTTGCGTTAGCACCTGGATTGGCTACGAGGCTAGCCGAGTAATAAACACTATAATTCTGTTCAACTGAATTATAAGAAAGAGGGCCGCTCCCATTTGCCGCCACGCCGGTATTAAGGTTTAACAGTTGAGAGTAACCACTTAACTGAGTTCCAAGTGTTGCAATGAACAAGGTTGCTGATTTGAGTAATGCGGTTGTTTTCATAAGGTTAGTTTTTCAGTTTATCAGGTTGTTTTGTGTTGACGGAACCAGAGCAGTTCGCGGCCCATGGCAAGGCAGACCCCGACCGAGTTTGAAGTTAAATCTGTCTGTTTCTGACTTAATTTATGGGCTACGTTCCTGAGTAAAGAATAGTATAAAACTAATAGGGTTACCGTGCGAGGGAAAGTTATCCACAGGCAAATTGGTTCAAGGTGATGTCTAATAATGAAGAGTTAAAGGCATATGCAACATGTGTTTAGTGGGGTATTGACACGCCGCCCGCAGCCAGCGCTATGGCGGTTCAATCTCCTGCGGTGTCGTGGACCACGTCAGCGAGCAAACTTTGGGATTGCGACTGGGTATGCCTGACTCTAGGTTTTCTTTTCTCTCCAGTCCGGCGGGATGGTTTGATAACGGCGGAATTGGAGGGTTAGATCTATTGTGGCTGTTCAATTCCAACAACCAAACCAGACCCTGCAACGCCCCACGCAGGCGGTGATTCTTGCGGGCGGACGCGGCGAGCGCATGCGCCCTCTCACGGACATCCGGCCCAAGCCGATGATCGAGGTCCACGGCAAGCCGTTCCTGGAGCATCAAATCCTCATGCTGCGCGAGCAGGGGTTTCGACGCGTCTTGCTCCTGCTTGGCTACCTGCCGGAAGTCGTCCGGGATTACTTTGGCGATGGCCGCAAATGGGGGATCGAAATTGATTATTCCATCACCGCCATGGAGGACAACACCGGACGCCGCATCAAACTGGCGGAACAAAAATTGGCGGACTGTTTCCTGCTCGTA
>Ga0265338_10003659_pt1 | contig 21411 bp, 21 predicted proteins | sample 42126metaG_FD_193579 | JGI IMG/M metagenome (GOLD analysis project Ga0265338, IMG submission 193579) | Rhizosphere microbial communities from Carex aquatilis grown in University of Washington, Seatle, WA, United States - 4-21-26 metaG | ecosystem: Host-associated > Plants > Roots > Rhizosphere... | reverse complement strand
GTCATGGATTTCGGTTTTCTCGGCGGCTAAATGGGGTCCGTCGTCGGTGAAAAACTCACGCGCCTGATTGAGGCCTCGACCGACAAGGGGCTCCCGGTAATTATATTTTCCACCAGCGGCGGCGCCCGCATGTATGAGGGCATGTTCAGCCTCATGCAGATGGCCAAGACCTGCGCCGCGCTCGCCTATCACGCCAAGAACAAGCTCCCATACATCAGCGTCCTGACCAATCCCACCATGGCGGGCGTCAGCGCCAGTTTTGCCACCGTTGGCGATCTCATCATTGCCGAGCCCGGCGCGATGATCGGTTTTGCCGGTCCGCGTGTCATCGAGAGCACTACGCAGTCCGAGCTGCCTTCCGGTTTTCAAACCGCAGAATTTCTCCTGGATCATGGGCTGATCGACGCCATTATCCCGCGCAACGAAATGAAAGCCCGCCTCTGCTATTATCTTGACTACATGATGGAAGGCCGCGAATCCCTCGCGGCGTTGGGGCGTTAATCTCCGCCTCAAAGCTCTTTGATGCGGATGTTCCGAAACTCCACCCGGCTCCAATGGCCGAGCAGGGCGATATGCCCCTTCGGGCGCAGCATTCCGTAATGAACGCGCCGGATCTCGGGGTCGGTCACAGCGCTCAAGTCTCCGTCAACAATGATTTGTCCGTTCAGCGCCACCATGACCTTTGTCCCACGCGCCGTGATTTCGTAGTCGTTCCATTCGCCAACGGGCCGCAGCGCGCCGCGTTTGGCCGCGAAAATCTTGTAAACTGACCCGCAATATTGACCGGCCTCCAAATGCGCATACTCGGGCGCAGTGTCGTCCAGGATTTGGATTTCGTTTCCCGCGTAAGTCAAATCCTTGACCTCCATCGGCACGCGGATGCCGATCCCGTTGTTGGCGCCTGGAGTCAACTTGAATTGCAGCCGCAGCGCGAAATCTGAAAACTCCGCTTCCGTCACGAGGTCGTTGCCCGCGTCCGGCGGCGACGCGATGACGCCATTCGTCACATAATAGGGCGGTCCTTTCGTTTTGTGCATCTCACTCCAACCGGCCAGCGTCCGTCCGTCGAACAACGGCTTGAAATCCGCCTCCGAGCGCGACACCAATGCGCAACCGGCCAGCGCTGCCATCGCTACGAATCCAATGAAGCCGTTTCTCGTGGTGTTTGTGCCTTTAATTGACATATCGCACACAGCATGGAACTGTCTCCGTGTTCTGTTGTAAAATCTATTCCACATCCCAAAGATGAAGACCCATCATTTTCTCTCGTGCGTTCGATTTGCCCTGACTCCTGCGTTTATTGGCTTTTGCGCCCCTCTCGCCGTACTGGCCCAGGGCACAGCCTTCACCTATCAAGGCCGCCTAGCCGACGCCTCCGGCCCCGTCAGCGGCAGTTACGACCTGGCCTTTGCACTTTTTGCCTCGGATGTCGCGCTGAGTCCGCTCGCCACCCCGGTGACTAACAGCGCGATACTGGTCAGCAACGGTCTATTTGCTACGATCATCGACTTCGGTCCCGGCGTGTTGACCGGCGGCAGCAACTGGCTGGAAATCGCCGTGCGCACCAATGGCGCCGCCACTTTCAAAACGCTCGCCCCCAGGCAATTACTGACTCCTGTGCCGTTGGCCTTGTTTGCCAACAGCGCCAGCGCTTTGATCGGCGCGCTGTCCCTCCCTTCGGCGGGGCCGCATATTCTTGTCGGAGGCGGTTCGTTGCTGATCTCGCAATCCAATCTCAGCGATTTTTTTGCCGGTTCCGCAGCGGGCGCCGCGTCGGTCTCAGGGGCGCAGAACACCGGCATCGGCGCCAGCGCGCTTTCCATGATCTCCGCGGGCTATGGAAATACCGCCCTCGGTTACGCCGCTCTTGGCTCTAATTCCACAGGTTACGGAAACACGGCTGTGGGATGCCAGTCGCTTTCTTTTTCGATCGCTGCCTTCGGTAACACCGGCATCGGCTACCAGTCTTTGGTCAAGGACTCGCTTGGCGTTTACAATACAGCCACCGGAAGCGGCGCGCTCTACGGAAACGTTCTGGGCGCCTACAATACCGCCGACGGCGCCGGCGCGCTTCAGAATAACACCAATGCCAGCTATAACACTGCCATCGGCTACGCATCCCTTATCAACAATCTCTCCGCCTCTCAAAACACCGCCCTCGGCGCATCGAGCCTTCTCGGCCTCACAAATGGCGGCGGCAACGTCGCCCTTGGATACGACGCCTTGTTCCAAAGCCAAAGCGGAAGCAACAACATCGCCGTCGGAGCGCAGGCGGGCGCCAACTTGACCGGACACGAAAGCCAGGACATTCTCATCGGCAATCCAGGCGTCCCAGGCGAGGGCAATGCCATCCGCATCGGCGTTCCCGGCGTCCATGCCAACGCTGTTATCGCCGGCGTTATTTCTGGCGACGGCTCCGGTTTGACCAACCTGAACGCAGCCAACATCGCGTCAGGCTCCATTTCCGACTCCGCGCTATCCGCTAACGTCGCCTTCCGCTCTGGCGGCAACACTTTTAGCGGCGATCAAATCATGAACGGATTCCTGGGTGTGGGCACGGTTCCCATCCGTCCGTTTCAAGTTTTCAACGGCGGCATTCTGCTCGCCGAGTTCGATAGCTCAAACCCTGACGGCGCCTGGTTGACCCTCTCCAACTCGTCTGTCACAGGCGACCCTTGGAACTTTATATGCACCGGCTCTGGCAACGGCGAGGGCGCTGACAAGCTGCTCATTCACCACGGATACGGCGGCGCGACGGTCATGACCTGTGAGACCAACGGCAGCATTGGCGTCGGCACAAGCGATCCCGAAACCGCCTTTCATGTCGCCGGCCAGAATGGCACGGCCATTCGCGTCTCCGGCTCGGGCGGCGGGGGAGCGCACGTTTCCCTCGATCTTTCCACCTATGACCCAGCCACCAACCTCCCTGCCTGCCAATTCCTGGCCACCGATAACAACTGGAGCAGCGACGTCGATATCATGACCAAAGCGCCCGGGGCCGACACCAATTCTCTCATTTCCCGCATCCACATCTCCGCCAGCGGCAACGTCGGCATTGGAACCAATGCGCCGGCGAACCCGCTCGAAATGGCCAGCGGCGCCTATTGTTCCGCAGGGGGAGTCTGGACCAGCGTCTCGGATCGCAACGTCAAGGAGGGTTTTGCAGGCATCAGCCCGCTCAACATCCTCGCCAAGATTTCCCAATTGCCCATCACTCAGTGGAAATACAAGGCCGAACCCCCGGGTGTCAAACATATCGGCCCCGTTGCCCAGGATTTCCACGCCGCTTTCGGCGTCGGCGCCGACGACAAACATATCGCCGACATCGACGAGGGCGGCGTCGCCTTGGCCGCCATCAAAGGCCTAAACGAGAAGCTTGAGATCGAACTGACCCACAAGGACGCCGAAATCGCGGACTTGAACGCCCGTCTCCAGCGCCTGGAAAAGCTGCTTCCGACCCAGGATCAGCGTGACTCGGCGGAGCGTGGACGCGGGGACTAGCAAATTCTCGGAAGCAGCTCGCCAACGGGCGTGTCCAACGCTCGAAGCGAGCCAAGGCTGTTCTTCATTACGACCCAAGGCGGCTCGCGCCTGTCAACACGCCCAATCACCTTCGCGTTCGCTTCCGCCTCCTGCGATCGAAGAATCTCAAGCGCGCGCGCCGCGTCGCGCTCCGGCACGAACGCCACAAACCGGCCTTCGCAGGCGACCTGCAACGGATCCAGGCCAAGCATTTCGCACGCGGCATGAACGTCCCCCCGTACCGGTATGGCCTCTTCCTCGATAGCAATCCCGTGGCCGGCGGCTTCCGCGATCTCGTTGAGCGCGCTTGCAAGGCCGCCTCGCGTCAAGTCCCGCAGGCAATGCACCTCCACTTGATTTGACAGGAGAGCTTCGACCGCGTTGAACAGGGGACCCGAATCGCTCTGAATCGAGCCTTGAAAGGACAGCCCTTCGCGCACGCTCATCACTGCCATGCCATGCCGGCCGACATCCCCATTCACCAGGACCGCGTCGCCGCTTTGAACTGACGCCGCGCCGATCTGCAGCGAATGCTCCACTACGCCGATCCCGCTCGTGTTGATGTAGAGTCCTTCGCCCGTCGTTGCGTCAACCACTTTGGTGTCGCCGGTGACAATGCGCACACCGCACCGTCGCGCCGCTTCCCGCATTGAGCACACCACCCGCCACAACGTTTCCATTGGCAGGCCCTCGTGAAGAATGAACGCCGCGCTCAACCATGCGGGCCGCGCGCCGCTCATCGCAAGGTCGTTGACCGTCCCATGAACCGCGAGCGAACCAATGTCCCCGCCGGGAAAGAAAATGGGGCGGACCACGTAGGAATCGGTCGTGAACGCAATTCGGTTGACAGGCAGCTCGAGAATCGCTGAGTCGTGCCGGTTTGGGGTGGAATTTGCGTCAAACGCCGCGAAAAAAATCTTCTCCAGCAAATCATGCATCAACTTCCCGCCGCCCCCGTGCGCCATCGTCACCGTGGGATACTCCTTGAGCGAAACTGGACACGCGGACGCGAATTCAACCGGGCTTTTCATGCGAGACTCCGGTAGCGAAAATACGCGGCGCAGGCGCCCTCCGACGACACCATCGGGGCGCCAAGCGGATGTTCCGGCGTGCAGCCAAGACGGAAGGCGGGGCACTCCGGCGGTTTGATCCGGCCTTGCAGCACCAATCCGCTTTGACACTCGGCGGGTTCGCAGGTGTGGACGGACGAAAGGCCGAATTTCTTCTGCGCGTCGAACGCTTCAAATCCCGGGCGCAGCGCCAGTCCGCTCTGCGGTATTTCGCCAAGCCCGCGCCAGGTCTGCGGCGCGACCTGGAATACCCGCCGCATCAAATCCTGCGCGTGTATGTTGCCCGCCGCGCGCACGGCCCGCGTATATTGATTCTCCACTTTGGCTTGCCCACTCTCCAACTGGCGCACGCACATCAAGACTCCCTGCAAAATGTCCAGCGGCTCGAATCCGGTCACGACCACCGGAACGTGGAATCGCTTCGCCATCGCCTCGTATATCTCGCTTCCCGTAACCGCGCAGACGTGCCCCGCCGCAAGAAACGCCTGCACGCGGCAATCAGGCGACGACAGCAGCGCCTCCATCGCCGGCGGCGCCAAAACGTGGGATACCAGCAGTGAAAAATTCTTCAGGCCCAGTTGCGCGGCCTGCCAGACAGCCATCGCGGTGGCGGGCGCCGTTGTTTCAAAGCCAATCGCGAAGAACACCACTTCGCGCCCGGGATTGCTCACCGCCAGTTGCACGGCGTCCGTTGGCGAATACAGGATGCGAACGTCGCTTCCCCTGGCCTTGGCCGCCAGCAAATCGTCGCCGTTGCTCGGAACGCGGAGCATGTCCCCAAACGAGCAAAAAATCACGCTGGGCCGCGAAGCGATCAGGATGGCCTTGTCAATCAAATCGACCGGCGTCACGCACACCGGGCAGCCCGGACCGTGAATCAACGCAATCCCCGCCGGCAGCAGCGTGTCGATGCCATATTTGACAATGCTGTGGGTCTGGCCCCCGCACACTTCCATGATCGACCACGGCCGCGTTGTGATGCGGGCGATTTCCTGCGCGTAGGTCCGCGCCGTCGCGCCGTCGCGATATTCGTCGAGATACTTCACGGGCCGCGCTCTTTCAATTCCGACAGCTCACCCATTTCCCTCAGGTAATCAAAGACCGCGTTCGCTTCGCTTTCGTCCACCTGGCTGATTGCGAAGCCCACGTGGACCAGCACATAGTCGCCCAGCTTGGCTTCCGGCACGAACGTCAAGTTCACGCTTTTTGCGATGCCCCCAAAATCCACCGTCCCGGTGCGCGAAAGCGAATCCGCCTCATCGATGCGAGTGATTTTCCCTGGAATGGCGAGGCACATGGCGCAGCGGAATCACCTTTGGTTTCTTAGCGCGGCAATGATCTGCCCATACGCGATGCCGCCGTCGTTGGGCGGAATCCTTTGATGCCAGAACGGACGAAAGCCCGAGCCCTCAAGCCGTCGCGCCGCGCGCTCTGTCAAATAGCGATTCTGAAAACAGCCGCCCGACAACGCGACTTGCGGCTGTCCGGCGCGCCGCGCCACCGCGACGATGACTTCGGCGAGCGTGTTGTGAAATTTCGCAGAAATCACCCCCGCAGACGCCCCCTCGCGCAAGTCGCGCAGGATTTCGGCGATCATCGGCTGCCAGTCAAATGTGAAGATCGGCTCTTCATCGAAGCGCACCGCATACGATTCATCTGTCCCAAAGCCTTCCATCGCGAATTCCAAATCCATCGCAGCCTGGCCTTCGAACGCCAATTGCTGCCGCAGCCCGATCAACGCCGCGACCGCGTCGAAGAGGCGGCCCGCGCTTGAAGTCCACGGCGAATTTAATCCGGACTTTAGCATGTGCGCGAACGTGGGCAGCCACGAGGCGGAAAACGCTTGCACGGGGCGCAGCCCTTCGATGGCGAAGACCGCCGGACCATAAATCTCGTACAACACCCCCAAGGCCGACCGGCGCGGCTCCTGAACCGCCTGATCGCCGCCGGGAAGCCGGAATCGCCGGAATGTCGCGATCCGCTCCACGTTTTCTCTCGTGACGACAAAGAACTCGCCCCCCCAAACGCTGCCATCGACGCCAAGCCCCGTCCCGTCCCAGCAGACGCCCAGTGAGGGCAGGGCGACCTCATTCTCGGCAAGGCAGGCGAGGACATGAGCGATGTGGTGTTGCACCCTCACGCGTCCGGCGGAAGGACTGTCGCCCCGACGCGAGTCGGCGAATTTTGTTGACAGATAATCCGGGTGAGTGTCGCTCACAATGACGCCCGGCGTTGCGCCATATAGATTTTGCAGGTCGGCGATCGCGCGCCGGAACGCGTCAAATGCTTCGACCGTCTCAAGGTCGCCGATGTGCTGGCTGACAAACGCCTGCCCGTCGGACGCCAGGGCCACCGCGCTTTTGAGATGCGCGCCGACGGCGATGACCTGCGGATGGTCAGCGGTCCGAGGGTGAATCGGCAGCGGGAGAGGGGCATAACCGCGCGCGCGCCGCAGGACCTGCTCGCGCCCCAACATCACGTGAACGATCGAGTCGTCGACATGCCGCACAATGCGGCGATTATGCGCCAGGTAAACATCCGCTATGCCGTCCAGCCGGGTCAGGCTTTCATTTTCATCGATGCATATCGGCTCATCGGTCCGGTTTCCGCTCGTCGCCACGACAGGAAAACCCAACTCGCGCATGAGCAGATGATGCAACGGCGAATACGGCAACATCACTCCAAGCCGCGGGTTGCCCGGCGCCACTAGCGGCATCTCCTCCCGCAGCCGCCGCAAAAGCACAATTGGAGACGCCGGCGATTGCAACGCTCCCGCTTCGGCCTCGCTGATTTCGCAATCGCATCGCGCCGCATACAGCGAGGGATACATCAGCGCAAATGGCTTCTCTTCGCGATGCTTGCGCGCGCGAAGCCGCTGGACGGCGTTCTGATTTGACGCGTTGACAATCAGTTGAAAACCGCCAATTCCTTTGAGCGCCAGAATCTTTCCATCGCGCACATGCTGCGCGGCTGACAGCAGCGCCTTGCCGTGCTGCGAAAGGACTCGGCCATCCAAGTCCCAAAGCTCAACGAAAGGACCGCAATTCGGGCACGCGTTGGGCTCTGCGTGAAATCGCCGGTTTTCCGGATCGTTGTATTCACGCGCGCATTCCTCGCACATCACGAAGGGGCGCATCGACGTGCGCGCCCGATCGTACGGCAGCGCTTCCACAATGCTGTAACGCGGCCCGCAGTGCGTGCAATTGATGAATGGATAATGAAACCGCCGATTTCCAGGATCGAACAGCTCCTCCAGGCAATCCGGACACGTCGCCAGGTCGGGCATGACAATCGCGTTGATCTGTCCTTCGCCATTGCTTTCAAGGATCTTGAAACCATCGTAACCCGTCGATGCCAGCCACCACGTCTCCATCGCCTCAATGAAGCTGTTCGGCGGCCGTTCAACCGCGAGCCGCCGCAAAAACCCCTCCAGGTCGCGCCGCGGGCCTTCAACTTCAATGGATACTCCCTGGGCGCAATTCCTCACCCAGCCAGTCACGCCCAGGTTCGTCGCCAATCGGTGAACATGCGGACGAAATCCCACGCCCTGGACGCAGCCCCTGGCCAGTATTCTCAGTCGTTCTTTGGGCGCCGCGTCCATACAATCATTAGCCTTGGCGTTGCGCCTTCAGGTAGCGGTCGATGCTGATGGCCGCGTTGCGCGCGTCCCGCACCACCGATGGGAGCGCCACTGGCCCGCGCACGATGGAGCCGCCGGCAAAAACTCCCGGCAGGTTTGTCATTTGGTTGGAGTCAACCAGCAGGCAGCCCCTCTCATCCACCGATAACATATCGAATTGGCCGCCCTTTGGAAGTTTCGGCGGCATGAACCCGTAGGCTACCAACACCACGTCCGCGGCGACATCAAATTCGCTTCCGACCATGACTTGCGGCGCTCCGCGGTCGGAATTCTCGCGGTTTTCCAATATCGTTCTTGCGCACCGCAGCCCAACGACGTTGCCGTTTTCATCGCCTTGCGCTGCGATGGCCTGCGTCAGAAAATGGACCCGCGCGCCTTCTTCCACCGCGTCGTGGTACATCGCCGGATTCACCGGCAAGTTTGATTCATCTCGTCGATAGAGTCCAATGGCCTCCAGCGCTCCGGAGCGCAGCGCCACGCGCAGGGCGTCCATGGCCGTTTCTCCGCCCCCCAAAACCACCACGCGCTTCCCTCGCACGTCGATTGCCGGAATTGACAGCGGAGAATTCGACGTCTCTTGCAACACAAACGTGTAGGCCGGAAGAATCCCCTTCAATCCGGCGCCGGGAATATAGAGCGGCGTCGGTTCGGCGCGCCCCATTCCAATGAACACGGCATCGAAAGCGTGGCGCAATTCCCCAAGCGTCAAATCCTCTCCGCACCTCAATCCCATCTGGAACCGCACGCCGCGCTGGCGCAGCAATTCAATGCGATATTCAATGACAGCCCGGTCCACCCTGAAGCCAGGCAAGCCGTTCACCAACCTGCCCCCCGGTCGTTCCGCGCTGTCCAAAACAGTCACCTTGTAACCGCCCCGCGAGAGCGCGTCGGCCGCCACCAATCCGCATAGCCCACCGCCGATGACCAGCGCCTGCTGGCCGTTGGGCGGCGCGCAAGCCGGTTCGGCGAATCCATGCTTCCATCCGTAATCCAGCAAAAATCGTGAAATCGCGTGAATGGGAACTGGCTCGGCGTTTTTTCCCAGCACGCACGCCGCCTCGCACAATCGGCCTTCCACGCAGATATGCGCGAAGAACTCCGGCAGGCTTTGCGTCGAAAACAGCATTTCCGCGGCTTCCTTGAATTGCCCTTCCGATGTCAAGAATAGCAATTCCGGGATCGGCATCTCCAGCGGACACGCCGCCGCGCAATTCGCGTTCGGGCATTGAACGCACCGGCTGGCTTGTTCCCGGGCCGTCTCTTCGTCGTAGGCCCGATACGTCTCCCCAAAATCCCGCAACCGGACTGCCGCGGAGCGCTTCGGCTCCTCCGCGCGGTCAATCGTCCGCCAGCGGAATTTGTCTCCCTTAGCCATCGTGCGTTTCCAGCTCCTTCCTCGTCGCCGGCGCGCCGTGATCGGTCGAAAGCGCGAGCGAATCCTTCGGGCATAGCTCGACGCAGTAACCGCACGAAATGCAGCGCAACCGGTCCAGAATGAATCTCTTGTTCGCGCGGTCTATCTTGAGCGCGCCCGCCGGGCATTTCTTGGCGCACACCGTGCAGTAAACGCAGTTGTCCCGCGTGAACACCAATTGTCCGCGCGACTGCGCTATGGCCTGCCGCGGTTGAAATGGATAGCGCGTCGTGGGCGGCTTGGTGAGCGCCCATTTTAAAGCGAAGCGCGCCATTTCAAAATACGGCATGTCACCTTTCTGTGCAGCTTATGCACGGGTCTATCGTCAATACCAGGACCGGAACGTCCGCAAGGTCGCACCCTTGCAGCGCCTGCAGCATCGCCCCCAAATTCGCAAACGTCGGCGTCCGCACCCGGAATCGCTGCAGGTTCCGCGTCCCGTTGGCCTTCAGGCAATACACCACTTCCCCGCGCGGCTGCTCCGTGCGCACGATCACTTCGCCGTTGGGGTTCCCATTGACCTTCACCGCGATTTCGCCGGATGGCATCTTCTTGAGCGCTTGCCGGATGATTTCAACAGACTGAAAAAGCTCGCCGCATCGCACCGCGCATCGCCCATAGCTGTCGCCCTCCTGGCTGGTGATTGGCGTCACGAGAATTTCGTCGAAGGCCGCGTACCCCGTCGTCCGCAAATCCTCGGCGACGCCGCTGCCGCGCAACGTTGGCCCGACGCAACCCAGGTCGTGCGCCTGTTGTTTGGTGACAACGCCCACGCCGCGCAATCGCCGTTGTGTCGAGCCGTCGTTCAAAAACACTTTCGTAAGCCGCCGGAGGTCCGGCTCGATCTCGTCCATACAGGCTCGCACGCTCTCCATAGCTTCCGCGCTCAAGTCCCGTCTGACGCCGCCAATTTTGCACGAGCCGAAAATGACGCGCCCGCCGGCGGTGCTTTCGATCACGTTCAGAATCTTTTCGCGCAGCCGCCACGAATGCATGAAAAGGCTCTCAAACCCCATCGCATCCGCCATCAAACCCAGCCACAGCAAATGACTGTGAATGCGCGACAACTCGCCCCAAATCGTCCGCAAATACCGCGCTCGCGGCGGCGCTTCGATCTTCATCAGCTCTTCGATCGCCTGGCAATACGTTTGGCCGTGGATGAAACTGCATATCCCGCAAATCCGTTCGGCGACATACACGAATTCGATGAAATCCTTCGTCTCGACCAGCTTCTCCAGGCCCCGATGCACAAAGCCTATCGATGGGCGCGCTTCAAGCACCCGCTCATCCTCAACGACCAGGTCCAGATGCACCGGCTCCGGCAGCACCGGATGCTGCGGTCCAAATGGTATGATCGCGCGGGCCATAATATTAATCGGCTAGGCGCGTCAGCGCCGGCGCCGCGGGCGCTTTCGGCCCAAACGCATGCTTGACTGACGTGTTGTAGAAGCTGCCGTGAAAATCGACCGTCATCCCTTCCACCTTCAAACCAAACAGGTCATTCATTTCGTTCTCATACAGGAAGGCGCACGGATAAATGCCGCTGACGCTTGGGATGCGCGGATCGCCAAATGGAACCTCCAAACGCAGATGGGTCAGCAACCCGTCAAGATCGAAGCTGTAGGTCAGCTCCCACGCGGCGGCCAATGTCGTGGCGCAGATTTGCACGAGCCGGCAGCCGTTGGCTTTCTTTGAGGCGACTTTGGAAATCAAATCTCCGGCTGTGATTATTTCGATGTAAAGTTGGTGGCTCATACGCTTCCTTGCGGCGCCGTTGTCTGGATTGCTGTTGGGGAATCTCGAATCTCCCGTAGCTTTCTCTGTCTCTCGACCAAGAGTTCCAGCGCCTTCACGACGCCGTCGATGATCGCCTCGGGACGCGCCGCGCATCCCGGAACATAAATGTCCACAGGAATGATGCTGTCCACGCCCCCGTGGATGTTGTAGCAATCCCGAAAAATCCCCCCTGAACTGGCGCACGCGCCCACCGCGATGGCGACCTTCGGCTCAGGCATTTGGTCCCAAATGTTGCAGATGACGGAACGCGATTGCTCGTTGACGGCCCCAGTCACCAGAAAAATGTCGGCGTGCTTCGGGTTGCCCGTGTTTACCACGCCCAGCCGCTCCACATCGAAAAGCGGCGTCAAACACGCGAGCGTCTCGATGTCGCATCCGTTGCAGCTCGATGCGTCGTAGTGAATGATCCAGGGTGATTCTTTTAAGCCACGCATACGCTTTAGCGCCACGCCGATAAAATCAGAATGTTTCCGAATCCGAGCGTCGCCGTGACCAGCCAGGCGCTCGCCAGCGCCGTCTGCCACTTAAGCCGCGCAAATACATTGTCAACGAGAATGACAAACCCGTACACCAGCAGCGCCATTGCGATCCCCAGCGCCGGCGACGCCGCAAAAAACAAATACACCCATCCCATCAGGAAAACCGTCTCGTACCAGTGCGCAATTTCGATCATCGCCAGCGTCCGCCCCGAGAATTCCGTCGTGATGCCGCGCACCAATTCCTGGTGCGCATGGTGCGACGACGACAAATCGAACGGGGACTTCCGGAATTTGATCGTCAGCATGTAAACAAAACCAAGGAACACTCCCGGCAGCGCCAGCGCCGGCATGTCGCTTCGCCCGGCGATCTCATGCACATAAAACGTCTTTGTCGCCATGTACATGCCGATCGCCGTCAGGATGATCATCGGCTCGTAGGCCATCATTTGGATGAGTTCGCGCTCGGCCCCGATAAAGCTGTATGGCGAGCCAACCTTGTACGCCGCCAGCGCGAAAAAAATCGCCGCCGTTGTCAGCGCAAACACCACCAGCAGCAAATCAGATCCCCCGAAAAACAGCGCGCCTGTGAAAATCATCAGCGCCAGGTAGAACACGATGTAATAATTCTGCAACGGCTGCACGGCCAGGTTCTCCTTCTGGAGCAACTTCAAAACGTCGTAAAACGGCTGCATAATAGGCGGCCCGCGGCGCGATTGCATCCGCGCGGAAATCCGGCGGTCCCAGCCTCCGAGCAGCCCCCCGATCAGCGGCGCGGCAACAATGTAGAGAACCACTCGCATCCAAGCGTTCATAACCAGGCCTTTGCCAGCAACGCGGCCAACAGCGCCGCGCTCGCCCACGCGCCCCAGCGCGCGAGCCACGCCTCGCTGAAGATCGTGTGTAAATAATAATTATGGATCGTCACTTCCTCCACATGCCCGCCCATCCCAAGGAATGCCCCATGCTCCGCCGCATTCGCCCCGCCCAAATACGGCTCCACGATTCGCGCCGAGCGCCGATGCAGCGCCAGGCTCAGCGGAAACAGCATCACCACCGTCATCATGATCCCCAAAATGATGTTGTTCCCTTCTCCAAGGAACGCCGTCTGCCCGTATACTCCCGCGATATACGGCTCGATCAACTTCGACGAAATCAACGGAAACAGCGCGCACGCCAGAAACGTCGCCCCGGTCAGCGCGTACAAAGCGATCGATTCATCCAGCGAAACCTCCCTGGCCACCGCCGTCTGCGGATGCGATCCCTCAACCAGTTTTCCCATCCACTTCGTCCAGAAAAATAGCGTCGCCGCGCCGCCGAACACGATGAAGAAACTCAGCGCCGGATAAGTGTCCACGACGGCCCGCAATGCCGCCCATTTGCTGATCAACATTCCAAACGGCGCCAGGAACATCCCCGCCATCCCGATCAACATCATCAGCGCCACGTGCGGCAGCCGCTGGATCAGCCCCGACATTGCCTCGATATCCCGGCTGTGCAAGTGATGCTCCACAACCCCCACGCACAGGAACAACAGGCACTTCGACACTGCGTGGAATACGATCAGCAGCGCGCCCGCCCAAACCGCGGCGTGCGTGCCCACCCCCCCGCAAAGAACCACAAGCCCCAAATTCGCAATCGTCGAATACGCCAGCACCTTCTTCGCCTCAGGCGTCGTGATCGCCGCCAGCGACGCCACCAGAAACGTCAGGCCGCCGATGACCGCTACAAGAACTCCAACAGCCGTGCCCGTCACCACAGGCGCCATCCGCAACACCAGGTAGACGCCCGCCTTTACCATCGTGCTCGAATGCAATAGCGCCGACACCGGCGTCGGCGCGACCATCGCCCCCAGCAGCCACCGCGAAAATGGATACTGCGCCGATTTAGTCATGCCGGCGAAGCACAGCAACGCCGCCGGCAGCAACGCGAGCCCGTGCTTGGACGTGATTAACGCCTGCAGCTCAACGCTTCCCGTTTCAAGATAGAACCAGACAATCGCAAGCGAAAATGCCAGGCCGCCGGCCAGGTTCATCACCAGCGCGGTCATCGCGTTGCGCTTGGCCTCCTCGGTCTGCGTGTAGCCAATCAACAGGAACGAGCAAAGCGTCGTGATCTCCCAGAAGAACAAAAGCCACAGCAGGTTGTTTGCGAAGACCAGCCCGAACATCGCCCCCATGAACACAAACAACAAAGCAAAAAACAATGGGCGGCGGTCAGCTACATCGCGGTGTGTCTCAACGTAGTCGCGCATGTAACCGAGCGCGTAAACGCATATACCGCCGCCCACAATCCCGTTGATGAGCGCCATCAAGACCGAAAGCTTGTCAACATAAACCGGCTGCGTCCCGTGGACGTTTGTGGCGATCACGAATTCAAATGCCCCAATCACAACCCCTTGCGCCAAACCCAGCGCCACCGCCAGAATGTTCCGCCTTACCGCTCCGATGTAGAGCACGTAAAGCCCTATCCCTATTTCCCCAAGGATCATCAGCCAATGCAGATCGTGCCGATGCCACTGAAACCCCGCGTCGTTCAGAGGCATGGGTTGAAAAGCCAGCGAGATCGTCACTGCGCACACGCCTAACACAGTCACGGACACGACGATGCGCCGCAGAAAATCAGATCGAAGAAAAAGGAGGATCAACCCGGCCAGGCAGGGCACAAGCACAAGTGTCAGTACAATTAACATCGCGCAATGCTGCAAGTTCTTTTTTGACAGCTAGTAGCGTGTGGCGCCCACACGCTTCTTGGCAAACGCCAACCGTTTCTTGCTCACTTCAAACCAGTTCACTAGGCTGCCAACGGATCGCGCTCCCCTGATTTCTGGTGTTGCTGCACCAGGTAATCGCGCCAAGCGTCCATCCCGGCGCCCGTCCGCGCTGACGTTTCAAACACATCCGCCCCAGGCGCCATTCGCCGAATATTTGACAAGGCTTGTTCGCGTTTGAATTCGCACGCCTGCGCAAGGTCCATCTTGCTGATGATCACTGCCTTGGCCGACGCAAACGCCGGCGGATACTTCAACGGCTTGTCTTCGCCATCGGCGACCGATAGCAGCGCCACACGCAGGTCTTCGCCCAAATCAAAGCTCGCCGGGCAAACCAGGTTCCCGACATTTTCGATGATAAGCAGTTGGATCCCGTTGAGAGGAATCTGTTTCATCGCGCGCGCCACCATCTCTGCGTCCAAATGGCAGACCGTCCCTGTGTTGACTTGCACGACCGGCGCCCCCGCCGCGCGCAAACGTTGCGCGTCGTTGTCGGTGGCCAGGTCGCCGACGATCACCGCCGTCTTCAGCCTCGCCCCCAAACCTGAAATGGTCGCGCGAATCAGCTCCGTCTTGCCGGCTCCCGGCGACGACATCACGTTCAAAGCCAGCATGCCGCGCGCCCTGAAAAACCCGCGGTTCCGCTCGGCGAGGCGGTCATTTGTGTCAAGTATGCGACGACGCAAATCCAGCGTCCCATGCTCGTGCGAATGCGGATGCTCATGCGAATGTGCATGCGCGTGATCGTGATGATGCTCATGCTCGTGGTCGTGGTGATGGCTCGAAACCGTCGGCGCCGTCTCTCCGGGAAGCCCGCACCCGCATTCTTCACACATACTCCACCTCCATCGAAACAAGCTCCAATTCGCGCCCCGCCCGCAGATCATTGCTCGCAGTGTTGCAGTCCGGACAATCTGGGAAAAGGTCGGCCGCCTCAAACTCGCGCTGGCATCCGTCGCACCAAAAACGCGGCGCAACCGATTCAATGGCCAGCGTCGCTCCCTCCGCCGGCGTGCCGGCCGTCACCGCCTCAAATGCGAATTGCAAGGCGTCGGGAACCACCCCGCTTAAAACCCCCACGCGCAGCCGAATTTCATGCACGCGCTCCGCGCCGGCCGCCTTGGCCTCGCGCAGAGCCTGATCCAAAGCGCTCTGCATGATGGACATCTCGTGCATGATTCAAAGATGCGTCTCTTTGGTGTAAACCACCGTGTCGCCTGACGCCTGCAAATCCTCGGGGTGGTACCGCGGAATCGGCATTTCCGGCTGCTTGAAAAACGCCGGCTCCACATTCTTCTTCACAAGGCCGGCGGCCACGGCCACGCCATAAATGATGGCCTCCGGACGCGGGGGACAGCCGGGAATGTAATAATTGACAGGAACGATCCTTTCGATGGGACCCAGCACCGCGTAGCTGTCGTGCCAGATCCCGCCGCCGCAGGCGCAGCCGCCTATGGCGAAAACCAGCTTCGGCGCCGGCATCGCCTCATAAGCGCGCCGCAACGCGCGGGCTGTCGCACGCATCGCCGGCCCCTGGCAGAGCATCACGTCGGCGTGCCGCGGCGATCCCACCAGTCTGATCCCGAACCGTTCGAGATCATAGTAAGGCGTCAGCGCGTTCAAGACCTCGATATCGCAGCCGTTGCACCCGCCGCTGTTGGCGTGATACACCCAGAGCGAGCGCCCGAACATTTTCTGGCAAAGATTCCTGAACATACTGTCAATCGAATTCTATCGGCACATCCTCAACCGTCCGATCCTTGAAATACGACTTGGATCGAAACACCCACCGGTCGTGTTCAAGGTCGTCGCTTCGATACCCATTGAGCTTGAGCGCCTCCAGCGGCGTCGGCGCCTCAAAACACCTCCCGCAACGCTGGCACGTGCTCATGAACAGCTCCAATCGCTGAGACAAATCGCCCACCGCGTCCGTCGCCGTCTCGTATTCCGCGCTCATCGTGATCGCTTTCTCCGGGCAGACGTCCGCGCAACGCCCGCAATAAGTGCAGCGCCGCCCAAGATACTTGAGGATGCGCACCTCCTGGCACACATCCATGACAAGAATTTCCCGCGCCGGGCAATTGTTGGCGCATCCGGCGCATCCGATGCATTTGGTCGCGTCAAATATAGGGCGCCCGCGAAATCCCGGCGCGGTCGGCCGCTTTTCCGCGGGGTAGGGCAGGGTGACCCGGCCTGCTTTAAGGCCGGCCAGCGCTTCATGAAATTTTGCCAACAACGTCATGGCTAAAACCCAATCGATGCCAAAGCCAGGGCCGCGAAACCCGCCCCCAGCAGGGCTCCGTAAAATCGAATCGCCTGGTCAATCCGGTAACGCGCGTGCGTTGCCGCCACCAGCGTTACCACCAGAATCACTGCCGCCACCTTCGCCCAGAAGAACACGAACCCGCTGCCCCACGGAACAAACAGCGCCACAAACAACGCGCTGTGGATGATCAAACGCCCCATTTGTGCGTATTTGAACAAGGCCAGCTTCGGCCCCGAATACTCGACCAGCGGCCCTTCCATGATTTCGGTTTCCGCTTCCGAGATGTCGAACGGCGCCCGCTGAATAAACGCCTGGAACGACGCGGCCATCACCCCCAGCATCAGGACGCCCGCCCACGGAAATCCATCTGTCGCGTACACAGAACCGTTCAGCACTGCGTCCAGCCGCAACGAGTGCGCGTGAACCGCTCCGATAATCAGCGCGATGGCGAACAGCGGCTCCAGCGCGATCATCGACATCATTTCGCGCCCAATCCCCAGCAGCGAATACGTCGAGCCCGCCGCCAACCCGCCAATCAGCGAGCACACCCCGCTCAGCGTCAGAAGGTAAATCAGCAGGATCACGTCCCCGGCGTCGCTAAGCGGCGGCCGAAAACCCAGCGGCGCAAAGCACGAGATCGTCAGCACGACCGCCAATGAAAACCACGCCGCCAGCCGCTGGATCGCCGGGCTCTGCCCCGATTCCACGTCCTCTTTTCCCAGCAGCTTCAGCAAATCCATGTACGGCTGCCAGAGTGGCGGTCCCCGGCGCGATTGCAGGCAGGCGGTGACTTTGCGCAGTGCGCCTTCGCCTAGCGGAGCCAACGCGAGCAAAAGCCCAACGTTGGCCAACGCGCCGAGGACCATTCGTGTCAAACTATCTTTCACGTTTCCTCGTCATTTCCAGGAGTTCTTTCTGCGACCACACCCGCAGCGTCCCGGACTTCAAATCAATCGTCTCCAACCGGTCGGTGCACGAAAAACAAGGATCAATGCTGCCCAGCGAAATTGTCATGTCCGATAGCTGCTGGTCTTTGATCATTCGTGGAACCGCCTGCAAATTCTGATACGTCGGCGCGCGCACCCGCCACCGCCGCGGACGGTTGTTCTCGCCGGTAATGACAAAGTGATGGCTCTCCCCGCGCGGCGCCTCGACGGATGACAGTCCCAGGCGTCCAACCGGCAGCTCGTCCTTTATCTCCAGCGCTATCGGGCCCGGCTCCATCCGGTCCAGGCATTGCCGGATGATTTTGATCGATTCGAACACTTCCGTCGCCCGCACCACCAGCCGCGACCACACATCGCCGTCCTCAGCCGTGATCACCTTGAATTCCACCCGGTCATACGCCGCGTAGGGATGATCGCGGCGGCAATCCATCGCCACACCGGCCGCTCGCGCCACTGGGCCGATGAGCCCGAATTCCTTGACCAAAGCCCGGTCCGCGACGCCAACTCCCTTGGTGCGAAGCTGGATGTTGCGATCATCCAACACCGCCGTCACGATCACCATCCATTCCGCTTCGAGCCGGCTGAGAACGCTCCGCAATTCGGTCTTCAATTCTGCCGTCAGGTCCCGACGCACGCCCCCTATCACGCACAACCCGTAAGTCTTCCGGTTCCCCGTGATTTTCTCCGCGATCCACATCACCGGTTCGCGGATCCGGAAACACTGCATGAACATTGTGTCAAACCCAATAATGTGGCACGCCAGCCCCACCCAAAGCAGGTGGCTGTGCAGCCTCTCCAACTCCAGCAGCAGCGTGCGCAAATATTCCGCCCGCGGCGGCGCCTTGATGGCCGCGGCGGTCTCCACCGCCTGCGCGTAGGCGACGTTGTGAACGCAGCCGCAGATGCCGCAAATCCTCTCCGCCATGATCGGTATCTCGTTGTAGGTCAGCACGGATTCCGCCAGCTTCTCGATCCCGCGATGCGCCATGAATCCCCAGTATTCGCACCCGCGCACCTGCTCGCCTTCGATGTAAAGTCGAAAATGCGCCGGCTCGTCAAGCGTCGGATGAAACGGCCCGAACGGAACCACCGTGCATCCCTCCGGCGCCGCGTCATACTGGAATTCCCGCTTCTCGTCGTAATCTGCCGGCGCTTCATTCCACGGCGTGTCCTTGCGCAGCGGATGCGCCCCCTCCGGCCAGCCCGTCGGAAGCACAAGCCGCTTGGGATACGGGTGCCCGTTCAATTTGATTCCCACCATCTCGCTCAACTCGCGCTCCGCCCAGTTCGCCGCCGGAACGTCGTTTGAAATACTGTCAATCACGGGATCCTCTCCCGGCAATTCCACCAGCAGCCCGCAAAACAAATCCTCCGCGTCAAACGCAAAATGATGCGACACCAGAAATTTCCCCGAATACGGTCGGTTGTCCGCCCCGATGCTGATGACATACCGCGCGTCCAGGACCCTGAACAGATGACGGCAAATCGCCTGGATCGCCGACGCCTCCACATAGATGAACAGCAGATGGTCCGACGGCACGTCGGCCCGGAGAAGGGCTGAACCAAACTCCTTCTTCAACAAATTCAGTTTTTCGCGCGCCGGCATTTCAGGGTTTGTTGGCTCCGCCGATCCAGCGGAAATGTTGTTTCAGGTCGCGATAGAAGTGGTGCGCGAAGTAGCGGTTGGCTTCCTCCTCCCGCGCCTCGCCGCACAGCCAGGGAGTGGCAGGCCGGCGGACTGAACCACCAATCCTCGAAAGGGCCGCGGCCCCGATAAACGCGACACACAGGACCGGCGCCAGTATCCACGGATGGAACACCGCGTAAGTTTCGCCAAAAATCGGCGCCGGCGCCAACCCGTGCGGGCTGGCTCGCAACGCGCTGCCAATAAGCCATTGTCCGAGAATCGGCGCCAAACCAAAAATCAGGCAAACGCAGGCCAGGAGAAACTGCGGCCATTGCATCAGCAACCCAACCTCCAGGCCGCCCTTCTCGGCGGCCTTCTTCTTGACCAATGCGCTCGCCCGCGAAAGAAAGCTCGCGCCGAAGAACTTGATGAACGAGGCCAGGGTGAGCGCGCTTGTCAGGATCGCCGCCGCCGCGCACAACGGCAGGTAGCGAACGGCGCTCCCACCCTGGATCATCGCCGTGTATAGGCTCCATTTGCTCGCGAATCCGTTAAACAGCGGAACTCCCGAAATGGAGAGCGACGCGATCAAAGCCGTAATCGCCGTCACCGGCATAAACCGCATCAGCCCGCCCATTTTGTTCAGGTCCTGCGTGTCCGTCGCGTGAAGCATCGACCCCGCGTTGAAGAACAGCAGCGCCTTGAAAACGCCGTGGTTAAGCGTGTGAAAGAGCGCTCCGAACAGCGCCAGCGCAGCAATCGCTGGAGCCGATGGCAGCAACGCCATGCACGCCCCAACTCCCAGCAGGATGTAGCCAACCTGCCCGATGCTGTGAAACGCCAGCAGCCGCTTGGTCTGCTCCTGCGCCAGCGCCTGCATCGTCCCTGTGAAAAGCGTGATTGTCCCAAGCGCCGCCGCGATCCAGCCCCACCCGGCGAACGGAAACGCCTCTTGCGCCCCCGCAGGCGTCAACCATAGAAAATAGCGGATCAGTCCATACACCCCTGTCTTGATCATCACGCCCGATAGCATCGCGCTTACTGGCGACGGCGCCGCCGGATGCGCGTCCGGCAGCCAGATCTGGCCAAACGGCCACATCCCCATCTTGATCCCGAACCCGACCAGGAACAGCGCAAATGCGATCGCCGCCTTTCCTGGGGATGCGATTAACAGCGCGGGAATCCCGGCGCTGACGCTGTCAAAATCGTTTCGATCCAGCCCGACGCCCGTCCGGAGCAGGAACGCGCCCACCATCGTCGCGGCGCACGCGATTTGCATCATCACCAGGTATTTGTTGGCGGCGTGGCGATGAGCGGCCTCCTTATGCTCGAACCGGATCAGCGCATAGCCGGGCAGCGTCATCAATTGCCAGAAAACAAAGAAGAACCACACCATGTCCGTCGTGCTCAACAGCCCGTACATCGCCGCAAGGAACAGCAAAAACCACGGATAGTAGCGCCGCACGCTTAGCTCCGTATAACGCCTCATGTAAGCGATCGAATACAGGCTCGCTGGCGCCGCGATGAACGCCGCCAACAACAAAAACAACCCCGTCAACCCGTCAATATGAATGCGCACCGCAAAGCCTGTCGCCGCGTTTTCGAGGAACGCCGCCGAGTGCGGGGAGGGGCCGTGCGACAAAACCATTCCTACCGCGTAAAAAACCAGGCACGCCGTCGCCGCTGTCACAAAACAGGCGATCCAGCCGGTCAACGTCCGCCACACCGCCGTGAACGCCGTCACAACCGCCCCGCCGATACAGATCAGTATGGACGCAAAGACGGCTTGTTCGGGGGTGATCATACGCTGGTGGCGGCGCTAAAATGGCCTTCAAGCAATTCAGCCAGGACTTCAACCGTCTCATGCACGCTCGGCGACAGG
>Ga0265338_10003658_pt1 | contig 21412 bp, 22 predicted proteins | sample 42126metaG_FD_193579 | JGI IMG/M metagenome (GOLD analysis project Ga0265338, IMG submission 193579) | Rhizosphere microbial communities from Carex aquatilis grown in University of Washington, Seatle, WA, United States - 4-21-26 metaG | ecosystem: Host-associated > Plants > Roots > Rhizosphere... | reverse complement strand
ACGACGGGAACGTCATGGACGGTTCCCGCGGGGGTCACCTCCCTTACCCTGGTTGAGACCTGGGGCGCGGGCGCGGGCGGCTCGAACTATAACTTCACCAGCAACCGAGGCGCGGGCGGCGGCGGGGCGTATTCTGCCCAGCCCAATATTACGGTTACGCCCGGCGCGAATATCGCCTATGTGCTTGGCGTGGGGGGTGCAGGTGAGACCACCAGCGCAGAGGCGATAGCAGGCGGCGACACATGGTTTAACGGCACCACGCTGGCCCTGTCTTCGGTCGGCGCCAAGGGCGGTGCCATCGGCATCACCACGTCGGGCGGCCTCGGCGGCGCGTCGGCATCCGGTGTCGGCACCACGAAATATTCCGGTGGCCCCGGCGGTGCCGGTTCGGGCACCCACTCCGGCCCAGGCGGGGGCAGCGCGGCGAGCGCGGCTGGAGTGGGTGGCACAGGGGGCGCTGGTACAGCGACGGTGGGCGGTGCGGGGGGCAATAGCCCGAGTGCGGGTGCCGGGGGGGCAGGCGGTCCTAGCGCCACGGTCGGCCCGAGTGTAGGCACGGCGAATGCGCTGGGCGGTGGCGGCGGCGGCGGCGGCTATGACACTGGCGTCACGGCGGGTAATGGCGCCGCGGGCGGCCTTCCCGGTGGCGGTGGCGGGTCCGGCTCGGGTGACACTGGCACGAACCTGGGTGCCGCCGGCGCTGGCGGTCAGATCACCATCACCTACACCGTTACCGCAACTACCCTGGCGGGCAACAAAGGCACCAGCCACCTCGGCTCGGTGACTTCCTCGGGCGGCACGCCGGTACTCACCGGCAATCACGGTACAGGCCACTTGGGCAATGTCACGCGCGGCGCAACGTCCTTCGCGCTGGCCGGCAATAAAGGTACGAGCCACCTCGGCTCGGTCACCCCCGGTTTATCGCGGGCCTTGTCGGGTAACAAAGGCACCAGCCATTTAGGCAGCGTCACGCGCGGCGCAACGTCACGCGCTCTGACCGGCAATCACGGTACGAACCACCTGGGCAGCGTCACGCGCGGCGCGGCTTCCCTGGCCCTGGCCGGCAATCAAGGCACCGGCGATTTTGGTAGCGTCACGCCCGCGTCGGCTACGGGGCTCGCGGGTAATCAAGGCACCAGTCAGATCGGCTCGGTCGCGGCGGCGAGCCCGAGCGGCAACGCCCTTACCGGTAATGCCGGCACGGGCCTAGTCGGCTCGGTTACGGCGCCCGCCACGGCCAGCGCCGCCCTCACCGGTAACGCGGGCACGGGGCTGATCGGTTCGGCCGGTGTCGCGCGTACCGTCGCGCTGGCCGGTAACCCGGCCACGGGGCTAGTCGGTTCGGCCGGGGTCGCGCGTACCGTCGCGCTGGCCGGTAACGCCGCCACGGGACACCTCGGCTCGGTGGTCACGACCAGCACCAGCAACGTCGCCCTCACCGGTAATCACGCCACGGGGGGGATCGGTGCGGCGAGCACGACGCGGACCCGCGCGCTGGTCGGCAACCAGGCTACGGGGCTAGTCGGCTTGGCGAGTGGGAACCGTACCGGCACGCTGGTGGGCAAGCAAGCCACAGGACACGCGGGTTCAGCGGGGGTGACCCGTACCAACACGCTGGCCGGTAACCGCGCCACGGGGTTGATCGGCTCGGTGGCCAGTAGTGCTAGTGTTACGCTGGCGCTCGCGGGCAATCGGGCCACCGGCGCGCTTGGCGCCGTCCTACCGCAAGCCCCCAACGCCCTGATCGGGGTGCTCGTGCCGGCGCGCGTCGGCACGCTGACGGCGGCGCGCACCCAAGCGCTCACGGGGCGCCAAGCTACCGGTGCGCTCGGCACGCTCACCGTCCACCGCGGCGCGATCATCGCGCTTAACGGCAACCTGGGCACCGGGCGCGCGGGGACGCTGGCGCTGGACCGCAGCGCTGCATTAGAACAGAATAGCAGTGCTAACCATATTGGTAGCGTCACGGCGGCCAACAGCAATGTCACCCGGGCGTTGACCGGCAACGCCCACGCGAGCCGCCTCGGCCAAGTCGCCCCCGGCCACGGGAGCGCGTTGCTGGGCGAGGCCAGTGCGGGGCGCCTCGGCAGTCTTACCCCGCACTTCCAGGCGCTGCTGGCGGGCGTGGTTGCCCGCGGGGCCATCCAGGCACCCAGTGCCGCGTGGAGTGTGCCCCTGAGTCGGGTGCCCGCGATCGGTGCCGCCGGCACGCTCTATATCCGCCACCTCGGCCCCGGACACGGCCAGTTCTTTATCACCACCGCACAAGCGCGCCGCTTCCTGCTCACCGCGCCCCCGACGGTATTTTTGGATACGCCGCCCCCGCCGCCCCTGCTCATGAGTGAGACGGCCACGGTCCTCATCGAGGAGACATAATGCTGTCCCGCCTTCGCATGATCGAATGGTTGCTGCTCGCCGTGCTGGTCTATGCCGCGTGCATTACGCTGCGCACCTTCGAGCTGGAGCCACAGGTGCAAGTGGTGCTGTGGAAAATCGGCAATGTGCTGGTGGCGGCGCACATTGGCTACTGGATAGACGTGTCGGTGTTTCAACGCCACATCACCCCGGACTCGCCGCCGCTCGAACAGATCCGCCGCGCCCTCATCATCGCGGCCACGATGCTCACGATCGGGCTCGGGCTATGAAAGCCGCCCTGCCCTTGGTCCTCCTGCTGATCGGCACCGCGCACGCCGCCGACCCGGCGCTGCCCTACCGCGCCAGCTTGATGCGCGAAGCGCAGGCGGTGTATGGGGTGGGTGCGGCGATCCCGTTGTTCGCCGGGCAGATCCGCCAGGAGTCGAACTGGAACCCGCAGGCCACGGCTTGGGATGGCGGGCGCGGTCTCGCGCAATTCATGGACAGCACGGCGGCGACGATAGCGGCACGCTATCCCGAGTTGGGTGCGGCCGACCCTTACGACCCGCGCTGGGCGATCCGCGCCCTAGTGCGTTATGACGGCTGGCTGTACGACCGGGTGCGCGGTGTGCCGACTTGCCAGCGCTGGGCCGCGACCCTGAAAGGCTACAACGCGGGGCTGGGCTATGTGCAGCGCGCGCAAGCCCGCTCGCCCCACCCCAACCAATGGTTCGGCGTGACGGAGTGGCTCAACGTGGGGCAGTCGGCGCAGAACTTTCGCACCAGCCGGGCGTATCCCCGCCAGATTTTATTTACCCACCAGCTGCGCTACTTGAGCTGGGGGGAACGTACCTGTGGAGCATCACCATGACATTTCTAACGGGGATTTGGGGCTATGTATTGGCACTGGTATTGGGCTTGGCAATCGGTGCGTTTGGCATGCACAAGATGGACGGCACCGCCCTGGCGAAGGAACAGTTGGCGCACGCCAACGACCTGCGCGCGGTGGCCACCGCTTCGGCGGCAGCAGCCAGCCACGCGCTCACGGTCGAGCAAGGGTTACAAACACAATTGGCCGCGTCGGATGTGACGCGCACTCAGGAGCTAAAAGATGCCCATGATCAAACTGCTCAGTTGTCTGCTGCTGTCGACCGGGGTGCTGTGCAGTTGCGCATCGCGGTCGCCGCCGCTACCCCCCATCGCAGTAGCGTGCCCGGTAACACCGCCGCCACCCGCGTGGACGATGGCACCGTCGAACTCGCTCCCTCTGCTCGACAAACTTATTTCGACCTCCGCGCCGCCCTCCAGTCCGACCAAGTAAAAATCGGCGCGCTGCAGGATTATGCGCGAACGTGTAGCGCGCCGCAGTGAGCGCGCATCAGTGGGGGCCGCCGGCCGGGGGGTGCTGGGCGCGCAGGTCCGTCATATCGGCATGCTTGAGGCGATCACTGACACCGATCAGTAGATTGAGGCACGCCAAGACGAACTGCTTGGCGGTCTCCTCGTCGGGGGCGTCGAGGCGCTCTAGCGCGACCTTCACGCACAGCGCCTCGTTCATCGCCAAGGTCTTGCCGGTGAGGCCGAACGCGCGCAGCAGGGCCGCGCGCACGCGCTCAGCGTCCAAGGGGACATCGCTCATAACCACACCTCCACGATATGGGGCTCATCCCCCGGCTGCCGCGGGAGGCACATCAGCCCCCACGCGGCGAGTTGCTCGCGGATCTCGGCGAGCGTGTCAGCGAGCAGCACTTGATCGCTGGGCTGGTCAAGATAGAACAGGCGCGCCACGAACTGCGCGGGATAATCCCGCGGCCGGGCGTACACGGTCCATATCCCCAGCGTGTCGCTATTGGACAATCAGGGCTTCCCGATTGGGGGCGTCCCGGACCCAGTGCGGCTCGCGCCCTTGACCGGACCATTCAACGCCGGTCTCGGGGTGCCGATACTTCACGCGCATACGCCTCGGGGCGCCCGGCGCCTTGGCCTTTTTGCGATAGGTCTTTTTGCCGAACAGGTCGTGTCGGCTCAGTCCAAACAGCGCGACCTTCTCACGCAGCTCCGCCACTACCGCCTCCCGCTCACCAAGGCGTGCCGCCTCGGCGCGTTGCTTCAATGCTTCCAGCTGCTTCATCAAGGTTGCAAAGCTCTCAGCCATACCTGTCTCCTGATACAAAAGTGCTGCGGTGGGCGCCCTTCGTGCGGCGGTTATTGTTTGTTGTTCTGTTCGGGATGACGTGCCACCCACGCCTGCGCGGCCATCTGCGCGGCGCGCCGGCGGGTGGTGCCTTCGGGGTCCGGGGGGCGCGTGCCGCCGCAGCAAGTACAGGTGCCGTTCAGATGGTTTAGGCCACCGACTACGCTGCGCAGGCCGCACTCCCAATGCAGGGTCGCGGTGGTGAACGGCGCGTGCGGCTCGGTGGATAGCACCGGCTCATCACACCATTGGCAGTTAGGGATCATGCGTGACCTCCAGGCGCGAACGGGCTGATCGGTTGCACCACGTTGACCGCTTGACCATGCCCTTCCAAGTCCTCCAACCAGTGCGTGCAAGCGGCGAGGCTATCGACGAAGCCGAGCAGCTCGGCGACCATCCATACCGCGTGGGGGCTGGGTACGCGCGGGGCGCGGGCGCCGCTCATGCTCATGTGGCGGCAGGTGCCGCACGGGTGGTTGTCTTCGATACTGAACGTGACCAGGAACCCGAACGGCAGGGCGACGGTTTGGAGCTTCATGCGGCGCATGTGGGCGGCCTTGCCCTTGGGTGTCTTGATGGCGTCGACCAGCGCCAGCATATCGACCGGGTGCGTGAGGGCGCGCAGGCGCAGATGGGTCAGCCGGTCCCGCTCCGCCTCGCCAATTACCAGGGCGGCTACCAATTGACGATCTCCTGCGCGGGGTCGCCACCTTCGCGGCGCCGGCCGGTGCCGGGGTGTCGGTGCCAGCCCTGCGGTTCACCGTTGCCATCCCACGCGGCCAACGCGAGCTGCGCGCCCGCTAGGGAGGAAAAGCACCAGCGGTCTTCATAGCCCCACTCGTCCAGATCAGCCAGAATCGCCCAGGTAAACATCAGGCGTGTCAGGCACGCATTGGTGTACTCCTGGCCGTCGGCGAACACGCGGTAGTCGGTGTAACCGTTGCGGTCGCACAGGGCTGGCAGGGACATGACGGGGGCTCCGGATTGTGGGCGCCCCGATTATAAGTAGCCATAGTTACACGCGATAGACATAGAAAATTTACGTATCAGGCGGGATCCGGTTAATAGGTAGATCCTTCTGGCCATCCCGTAAAAATCCCGTAAAAACCCTACACCTGGCGTCAAATATAGGGGTTCGAGTCCTCTTCTGGGCACCAAGTAACACAAGAAGTTGTTTCGAGTAGGTCCTGAAAGCCGCATAACCGCTAGGTTTGCGGCTTTTTTGTATCCATCGACACCCCACCCGGTCCGACGCAATCCGCTGCTATCACGTATGCTCACGCGTATCCCGATGGTTGAGCGACTCGCACAGCGACCTCTACGCCCAAACCGGCCTCCCCTCAGTCAGATCGGACTTCCAGAACTGCACACGAGTCGCCGCTTTCTCGATCCAGACCATTTTGTCGAGCCCGATCACGCGATCGGTCATGTCCGATCGTGGGCAACCGATTGGATTGATCGACACGGTTAGACCTTGTTCGAGGCGAAACAGATAGGCTTATCAGGCGCCTCCTCTCCAGGCGCCCTTGTGCCTTCGACATCGATATCGCTGGCTCTTTTTCTGTTGAAGACAATATTCTTCGTTGTGAATCGTCATCATAGGTATGGAACCGCCGTTGACCACGAACCCGATGACCGAACGAGATCGCGACATCACTGCAACTGTCTTGCGTGAGCGTACGAAGCTCGGGAATTTTATTCGGCGCCGCGTGCGCGATCCGGGTGACGCGGAAGACATCTTGCAGGATGTGTTTTATGAATTCGTGCAGGCCTACCGGCTGCTTGAACCTATTGAACAGGTCAGTGCCTGGCTTTTCCGGGTGGCACGAAACCGCATCATCGACCGCTTTCGCAAAAGGAAAGAGCAACCGCTGGCCGAGACCATCGCCGATACCGACGACCCGGACCACGAGTATCGGCTGGATCTTGCCCTGCCCGCCTATGAAGCCGGACCAGAAGCGGCCTACGCAAGATCCATCCTGCTGGAAGCCCTGCAAGAAGCGCTCGACGAATTGCCGCAAGCGCAGCGCGAAATCTTCGTCGCCCACGAACTCGAGGGGCGCAGTTTTAAGGAACTCGCATTCGAAAGCGGGGTGAGCATGAATACGCTGCTGGCGCGCAAACGCTATGCGGTGCTGCATCTGCGGGTTCGCCTGCAGGCTGTATATGACGAACTGGATATTTAAGGGAGAAAATAAATGCGTTGTGCAATGAGAATTCTGGGCAAGGCTGTGGTGGCTCTCATCGTCATTGCGGCGTTGGGATGGGTCGTGATGGCGTTGTGGAACGGGGTTATCCCGGCTGCATTCGCCGGCGCCCATGTGATTGACTATTGGCATGCGCTGGGCCTGCTGGTCCTGAGTCGGATCCTGGTCGGCGGGTTCCGCGGTCATGGCGGCTGGCGGGGTCGCCGCCATTGGCGCCGGTGGGAACAAATGACCCCCGAGGAACGCGAAAAATTCCAGCAAGGCGGGTTTTCAGGCCGGTGCAAACGTCAAGCCGAGTCAGCATGAACGACGTGCCGGCATCCACTTGCAAGCAGGAGCCTGGCGCTATCGTCCCCCGGGTCAATCTGAAACGGTGCGAGGGTAAAGCAGATTGTGCAGTGGTGTGTCCCGAGCATGTTTTCGACGTCCGTCGGATCGCCACTGCAGACTTGCTCAGCTAGCCAACGAGTGCTCTGAGCCGCGCAAGCGATTCCCTCACGATCCCGCCGTAGTCGCGCTGCTCGGACTCGCCGACCCATTGCGCGAACGCGACCCGGAAGACGGCGATGCCCGCCTCGGCCGCGAGGCTCGCGTCCGGCTCGCCGACGCCGCGCTCACGCAGCGCCTGCGCGAGCGCCGCGGACAACGTCGCCAGCTTGATCAGCTCGCGCTCGCGCAGGTCCGTGTTGGCCGCGATCACCGTGCTGCGCACGCGTGCGAACGGGCGGCGGTCGTCATCGAAGAAATCGCCGGCCTTCGTCAAGGCGGCGGCGATGGCGTCTACCGCCGAAGCCTCGGCCGGCGCCTGGGCCAGCGCATCGACCATCGCCTGCTGAAGGCGTTCAGCGCCATTGAAGAGCACTTCGCGCTTGTCGGCGAAGTAGCGAAAGAACGTGCGCGCAGTCAGCCCCGCGCGTTCCGCGATGGCTGCCACGGTCGTCTGCTCGTAGCCGATCTCTGCGAACAGTTGAATGGCCGCAGCACGGAAACGGCTCTCGGCATCTGGCTCCCAGCGACCCATATTTTTTTCTCTTGTGTTGACACAGAGTGACATCATAGGCTTATACTGATGTCACTCAATGACATCAATGGAGCATCTCATGCGAATTCTCGTCACAGGCGCCTCGGGCTGGATCGGCTCGGCCAGCGTCAAGGAACTCATCTCTGCAGGACACCACGTCCTCGGCCTCGCTCGCAACGACGAGTCCGCAGCCAAGATCGCCAAGCTGGGTGCCGAAGTGGTGCGCGGCAGCCTGGACGACCTTGCCAGCCTGCGCGGCGCAGCGGCGCTAGCCGAGGGCGTCGTGCACCTCGGCTACAACCACGATTTCTCGCAGATGGCGGCTGCGGCGCAGACCGATCGCGCGGCCATCGACGTGTTCGCCGACGTGCTGCAAGGCACTGGCGGCCCGCTGCTGATCGCCTCGGGCACATTGGGGTTGGCCCCGGACCGCGTGGGCACCGAGGCGGACATGCCGAGCGCCGGAGCTCACCCGCGCATCGCCAACGCGGCCTACACGCTGGGCTTGGCCGATCGCGGTATCCGGTCGATGGTCGTGCGCTTCGCTCCGACGGTGCACGGTGCGGGCGGTGACCACGGATTCGCCGCGGTGCTGGCGCGTATCGCTCGCGAAAAGCGCGTTTCGGGCTACATCGGCGAGGGCCAGAACCGCTGGCCGGCGGTGAACCGGCTCGATGCCGGCAAGCTCGTGCAACTCGCGATCGACAAGGCGACGCCGGGCAGCGTGCTGCACGCCGTCGCCGAAGAGGGCGTCGCCACGCGCGACATCGCGATGGCGCTGGGACAGTTCCTGGACGTGCCGGTGGAATCGATTCCCGTCGACCGCGCACAGGCTCACTTTGACTGGTTGGGCATGTTCTTCGGTGTCGACGCCCCGGCCTCCAGCGCACGCACGCGTTCGCAGCTTGGCTGGGAGCCGACGCACGGGACGCTGTTGGAAGACATTGCGGCCGGACACTACCGCGGGAACTGAGTCGGGTGGCCCGCTACGCGCGACACTAGCCAAAATGGCCGATGCGCCGTTCTGTTCGAGCACACCAATTGGCAGGCACTGACGCCACTTGCCATTGGCCGCATGCCACGCGCATCGGTGTGGAAGACCCCAACGGCCATGGTCGAGATGAAGATCGGGAAGTTCAGTCCGAACGTGCCGATCGGGAACAGCATGACCAGCATAGCCTTGAGGTCCGGTCGGGACCCTACATAGCGAAATCCCTCGATGAAGCTGCCCTTGGTGCGGCGAGCCCTCGCGTTCGGACGCAACTCGCGAACACGGAACAACGACAACGAGGCCAGCACCGCGACAAAACTAGCGCCGTTGATCAGGAACGCCCAGCCGGTGCCGACCGAAGCGATGACCAGACCGGCCATCGCAGGCCCGATCATCCGTGCCGCGTTGAACGAGGTCGAGTTGAGCGCAACCGCGTTCGACAGGTCCGCGTCGCCGACCAGTTCCGCCACGAAGGTCTGGCGCACGGGTGCATCGAATGCTGCCGCGCAGCCGGACAGAAAGGCAAATACATAGACATGCCAGAGCTGGACGACGCCCGTGACGGTTAGTATGCCTAACGCCAAGGCAAGCGCGCCCATCGTTGCCTGGGTAGCGATCAGCAGCTTGCGTTGATTGTAATGATCGGCCGCGAAGCCCGTCCAGGGTAGCAGCAGAAGCTGGGGTCCGAACTGGAGCGCCATGACCATGCCCACGGCTGATGCGTTGTGATGGGTCAGCTGGGTAAGCACAAGCCAGTCCTGGGCCGTGCGCTGCATCCAGGTTCCCACGTTGGAAACCAACGCGCCGGCCGCCCAGACCCGATAGTTGAAGATCCTTAGCGAACGAAAGACGCCGGTGGCCGCTGCGGTCACGAATGCTCGGGCCTATGACCGCCGTGCAGGCGGCCAAATAGCCGCGCGCAAAGCAGCCCCATGGCCAGGATGCCGAGCCCGAACGCCACGACATCGCCCGTGATCTTCAGCCCGAAATCGCCGACGCGGCAGACCAGCACGTAGCCGACGACGATGTTGAAGAAGCCCCAGAGCACGTTCACGGTCGAGGAGGAAAGCCCTTGCCCCGGCGGCTTGGCGAACGGGCTCTGGAACGGCTCTCCCATCACGCCGCTGATGAAGTGCGGCACGGCATTCGTGAGAAAGGCACCACCGAAGAAGTAGGAGACGAGATTGAGCATTTCCATTACCGGGTGCTCCTCGTTCCGAGCAGATCGATGATCTCCTCGGTCTTGCCCGTTTCGCCCAGCCTCGGGAACACGTGCTGGATGCTGTAATCGTGCGCCTCGGGACGCCCGTCAGTCATCGCGTCCAGGGCCAGCGTCACGTTGAAGCCCTGCTCATAAGCCTGGCGCGCGGTCGCCTCGACGCCGGTCCCGGTGGCGACGCCGGTAACGACGACCTGGGTAACGCCCAGTGCCTTCAGCCGGCTTTCGAGGTCGGTGCTGGCGAACGCGCCCCAAGTCCGCTTCGTCACGACAATGTCGCCGGGCTGCTGTTCGAGTTCGGGGATGAAGTCAGTCCATCCGGCCGGCAACGATTCGCTGCGGGGAGGCCGCTCGGTGCGGCCCGGCGCTGCGCCGGCGACGTTGACCAGCACGACCGGCAAGCCGCGTGCGCGAAACGCGTCGAGCAGTGCGCGCGAGCGCTCTACGACCTTGTCTATGGGGTGGATGAAGGAGGAGCCGACAATACCTTTTTGCAGGTCGACGATGATCAGGGCGGTGTTCGGATCGAGCGTGGTGAGGGCCATGTTTATCCTGAAAGGGTCGGGGAATGGCTCAGAAGTCAGCGAGCCGCTGCAGCAGTTTCACCGCGGCCGCGAGTGCGTCCTGTTCTTGAGAAGACAGTTGCGCTTGCAGGGCACGGACCAGCCAGTCGTCTTTGGCCGCCCGGCTGGCATTGAGGGTCTTCCGGAAAGCGGGGGTCAAGGCAATAAGCGTTTGCCGACCATCGGTCGGGTCGGGTTCGCCACGGATGGCCCCCATCGCCTCCAACCCGGCGACCGTGACGCGCATGGACTGCGGGCGCACGCTCTCCGCCCGCGCGAGGGCTGAGACGGTTGCGGGGCCGTCGCGATCCAGGCGCAGGAGAACCGACTTCTGAGCGGATGTGAAGTCGCCCGGATGCGCCTGCTCCCGCACCCGGCGAATCAGTTTGCCCAGGGAAATGCGCAGCTCACCAGCCAGGGCGGCCACCTTGGGCGTTTCAGATGTGTGTGATTGTTTGACCATGAACCGACGATAACATACGTACAGTTAAACTGCACAGGTTAACTGTACGTATGTTTGGGCGGATTTCGAAGCGTCTCCGACGCAACGCATCTTCAAGGCTGAAAACGAGGGACCGCCCCGCGCCCCATGGACAATCCCATACTGAATGGCGAAGTTATCCGAATGAACCGCGCTAACCGGTCGTATTGATCTGACGTATTGATCTGACGTATTGAATGAGCCGTTGGACAAGCCGGGGCCAACGGCCCTAGCCGTCAGCCAGCGAGCGCAGCAGTGTCGGAACCTTAGCCTTGCTGGTAGTCTGCACACGCGAGATTAGAGCGTGATCGACTTGGCCCAGCCCGTAAGTCCGGGCGATATCGTCTTTTAGACGGTGCCACAGGTGACTCGTCATCTCAGCGTCGACCATGGCCCGGTGCGCACGCCCGGTCTTGGGCAGTCGCAGCATTTCCGCCAAGCTTGATAACCGGTGGCTTTGAGCGTGCGGGTAGATACGCCTCGACGTGAGCATCGTACATGCGAAGGAATGATCTGCGGACATCCCGAGCAGTGCAAGCTCGGCCTCCCAAAATCTTTTGTCGAAACCCGCGTTATGGGCCACGACCGGATGCTTGCCGACGAACTGGGTCACTTCACGCATGACCTTCGACGCCGAGGGCGCCGATGCAATCATGTCGTTAGTGATGCCCGTCAGGTTCACGACATCGGACGGGATGCGCCTGCCCGCATTCATCAAGCTCTGAAAACGATCGACGATTTGCCCGTCGCGCAAAAGGATGACGGCAATTTCCGTGGCTCGGTCGCCCTGATTTGGCGACAACCCTGTCGTTTCAAAATCCAGAACCGCTACGGTCTGCATGTTAATTTCCTTTTTTAGTCAACAGCTCGACCGTCGGCGACCAGTGGGTGGACAAATCACCGATGCCTCTTTTCCGCGAGTCAAATAAACGGGTTCAGCGAACGAACACCCATAGCCGAGAAATCGTCGACGTTCCGTGTCACGACAATCAGATCGTGAATCAGCGCCGTCGCTGCGATAAGCTTGTCGAGTGCATGCTCCGCGTGCGGCACACGTAGACGCCCCCACAACTGCCCAATGTCTTCGTCGACAGGCAAGATGTTCTGCGCGAACTCGTCGAGCGTCGCTGTCAACCAGGCGTCGAGAACGCCTGTTTGCACCGCATCGCCACGATGCCGAATAATCTCTACGCCGCGCCGCAGTTCGCCGACAGTGACCACTGACACGTACAAGTCGCTGTTTTCTTTGGCCGCTCGTCGAAAGAAGGCACGAACCCCTTTATTGGCGCGCTCCTTCTTCCTGATCTCGCTGACAACATTGGTATCAACCAAATACACGCGTGGCCTCGTCCGAATCGTCGACTCGTTTGAAGTCGGCGTCCTCGCCCACGTCGGGCATGCTCATCAGCGCCTCGGCGAAGGAGCGCTTTTTGGGCCGGCGAAGTGCACGGGCGAGAATCTCCCGGTGCTCTGCCTCCGCGCTCCGACCGTGCGCAGCGGCCTGCTCGCGCAAGCTTTGCACCAGGGCATCATCGATTCCGCGAACCAAGAGATTGGCCATTTTTGACTCCCGCACTAATTGATATCAATGATAGCAGTTTTGCAGACAGATGCAATCATTGATAGCACTCGGATATGCTGCTTTCCGCGGCGTTCTGGTTTCCGGGCGTTCGATGGGTTCGATCAAGAGCAGGAGCACTAATGGCTCTTTGTTCTATCTACGACGTGCCGCAACGAAGCAACGAAGCAACGAAGCAGCGTCGCATCTCAGCATCACATCTTTTTAGCTCTAACAGAACCAACGAGATAGTCGAGCACCTGGATGGTCCCCGGCAAGCTCTCGGTGTCGCCAGGACCAGTCTCATACTTCCCTTGCACGGCAAGTGTCGGTGTCGCGTTAATGTTGTAATTCTTTATCAACACAGCATCGCGTTGCAGATCAGTCTGCGTAGAGAAGGAGTTATACGCCTGCAAATATTTTGTCTTGTCGACGCCCAGCGTTGCCAAAAAAGCAGCCTGCGAATCGGGCGTGAGCAAGTAATTCTTTTTTGCGTTGATCTCGTTGAAGACTGCGGGTGTCAGTTTGGAGACCAAGCCCAGTTCGTCGAGCGCGTGGAACATGCGCGAATGCGGTACAAAATCGTCCCTGAAAGCCACTGGAACGCGCTCGAACACCACGTCCGGGCCCTGCTTCTTGATCCACGCCTCAAGGTAAGGGTCGAATTCCGCGCAGTGCGGACAGCCGTACCACATGTATTCCGTGACCACGATCTTCCCGGGGGCATCGACAGGTTGTGCTGACGCAAGAACCGTATAGTCCTTGCCGGCGACTGGCGCCGCAGGAGACGCAAACGAAGAGTTCGCGACGACAGCCAGCAGCACAGCGAGCAAAGAGGAACAAAGTAGGCGTTTCATGGCAGGTCATGTCGTTGTAGTGGCGCTAAGCATTCCATCGGATGATTAAACGATACTTAAAACCATGCGCGCCCAAACCTTGCAAGAACGAGGGCTGTCTCGCCGGGCATCGAACGCGGTCTCGCACCCGAAAAGACAGGTGAACGCGTAGGCATGCCACAGCTCGACGAGCCCTCCCGAGGCCATAGCCGCGTTGACTACAACCCTCCCGCCTTGCTTCGTTCCTCTTCGGTGAGATAGGTACGCTGCGTCGGACCTTCGCCGCCAAAGCCCAAAACCGCAACCGATTCCGAGGGGTTGTATGCGATCGGCAACGGCTTGCGCTTCTTCTTGGGGTCGGTATCGCTATCGCTATCGTCGTCGGAATCACCAAAGCCTTCAACCTGAACGGTGATGATCCAATGACGCTGTGGCACACCCGAGGCGTTATTCCTAACCAGACTCTGAGCCATTTGCGTTACCGCTGAAGTAGCTGCGCTTGCTGCCGTCAACGCACCGGTATCGACCGACGCCACCACCGGAACCCCGGCCGACGTGCCCTGTACCTGAATGTTGTCGACGTTCGCCACATGCAGCGCCGCCACGTTCAGGTTGCCCGACACGCGTATGCCCGCCGCGCCGGCATCGACGGTGCCCCGTGGGGCAAGCAGGTTGACGTCGCCCGCCGCTGCACCGGGAATGGTTTGCAACGTGGCTATGCCCGCGCCGGTCACCTCGCCCTTGACGTCGACCGTGCAGTAGTGGTTCACATCGCACATGTATTCGGGCGGCGGGATGTTTGCTGAGGACGTCGAGCCTTTGCCGGCGTTGATGTCGCCGTTGGAGCTCCAGATCGTCATATTGCCGCCCTGCTCGGTAAAAACGCGGCTTTGCGCGAGCAGCAGACTCTGGTCGGTGAAGATGTTGATGTCGCCCTTTTCGAGCGTCAGGATACCCTGAGTTCCCGGGCCAGCGACGACCAGTCCGTTCGATCCCACTATCTCGGGCGGCGCGGAAGTGCTGCCGACCAGTGCCTCGCCGCCCGGCCCGAGGATCGAAACATTGCCGCCCTGCTCGGTTTGAATGGTGGTGCTGCGGATGTCGAGGTTGCCGGTGCTAACCAGTGCGTTTGCACCATTGGTACCGCCACTGGTGTCGTTCGCGGTATAACCCAGCGCTGCCGGAAACAGTGTGTTAATCGCCTGGAATCCGCGAGCGTATTGATTGGCAAACGGGCTCGCCGGATTATTGAAGTCGGTGCCGACGTCGGTCAGCACACTGAAGAACACCTGCTCGACAAACAGTTGCTGTACATAGGACGGCAAGGCCTGGAACTGCGACCACGCTTGCGCCGCGCTCAGCGGTTTGAGTGCCGGCGTGTCTACCATAAGCCCGGTGTCGACGCCCTGTCCTGCATCGTATTGCTGCATGAACGCGATCAGCGCCGGTGTAGCGCTCGGCACGCCGGCGACGCTATTCGCGGGATTGATATAGTTTGCAATGAAATCCGTATCGTCGATCCCAGGGCCAACGCCGAACAGCACCTGAACATTGGCGCTTTCGTGAGGCAGGTTAGGATTATTGGCATTGCCAACCGCGTCGATGCCTGTTGGCACCGACTTGAACGCCGAGCCCTGCGCGTCGAATTGTTGCTGCACACTCGTCAACGGACCGATATTTCTCCCTGCTTCAACGTCAAAGGTGCCCGGGCCACCCAATTGCAAGCTCGGCACGATCGGTTGGGCGTGTGCCAACGGTGTGTCATCGATATCCTGCCCGGCCACAATACGCGTGATATCTGCATCACGCAGATTTTGTCCTTGGAAGGCCAGATTCAAGATGTCTTGGCCCGCTTCAATCAACGCGGGTTTGTCGACCACAACATTAACCAGCTTGTCGTAGAAGCCACTGTTCTGCACGCCTGCTGGTTCAAGCGTACCGTCAACGATGCTGCCGGTCAGGCTATAGATACGCGCTGGAACCGTATCGTCTGCATGCAACGGACTTTGCGCGTGGGCACGTTCACTGTCATCGGTCAGCGATGGCGCTGCGTTACCTGGATTACCCAGTGGCGGCACCGGCGATGGCATCGATGCGGGGTCGGCGTCGAGCATGCCGAACGCGGTACTCGATCCATTCTGCATCGTTAGATCGATCGATTGATCGGCAATCAGGCTCAGGTTGCCGGTCGCGGACGGGAACAGTTCGCCGCCCGACGCAATCGTGATTCCACCGGTGAAGGCGACGAGATTCACCGTTGCTGGCAAGACAGGCGAGTTGTCGGTCGCGACAATACTGCCGGCGCCCACCGATCCTCCCCCAGCACCACCGATTAGCGCCGGCGAACTCAATGTTCCGAACTCAACATTACCTGTCACCGCCGTTACGTTCACCGCGGAGGTCGACGAATAACCTTGCTCATCTGCGACCTGATGGTAGAAGTTAACCAGGTTGCCATCTTCAACATAGGACGGGTCGACCACCGCACCGATATTCGCGCTCTGTCGTGCGGTCACATCGAGAACGCCATCTTGCGTTGCAAGCAAGGTGGATACGGAACTCGCGAATTGATTACTTCTGCCTTCGATATTTGCATAAACGAGGCCGTCCGAACCAATCTGGCCACCTGCGGCAATCGTGCCCGTGCCTTTTGCGACAAAGTAATCGCCGCTCAGAATATTTCCACCTGCCGTGACGGACAAATTGCCGCCCCCGACGGTAATGGGGTTGTTACCACTGAGATACCACGTAGTCGGCAACGACACTGCGAGGTCCGTAATATTGCCGCCTGCCGATACCGTCACGTTGCCGCCGACACTCATTACACCCTGGTCGAACGCGCCAAAATCGATCGACGTTTGTGTGATCTGTCCGGCCGCATTGACCGGATTGCCGACTTGCATCCACTGCCACCAGAACTGGCTGATATTCGCGTTGGCCGTTCCCGTCACGGTGCCCGACGGATCGTCTATCACGTCCTCTATGCCAATAACGTCGTTTTGCGCATGGATGGAAATATTGCCCGCCGCCTCAGGATTGACCCCGGGCGTCACCAGGATGTCTGGATCGGCAAAATTGGCGCTGCCGCTAACGATGCTCGCGTTATTGCCCACAGGCGGTGCATTCGCGTCAGGCGCACCCGCGGTATAAATGACTCCTGGCGCCGTCGAGTCGAGCAATTGCACATCGTTAGCCGCTGCGATATCGATCGAACCCGTGCCAGTACGAATCATCGTCGGGGCCATCAAGGTCAGGCCATTACTATCGACATAGCCAAAGTGGCCGTCCAGGGTCACACTGCCGCCGGCCGCCGCCGTATCGAACATCGATGCCGCCTGCAATGCGAGCGGATTGGCGCTATTCAGGTCTGCACCGGCGACCAGCCGGAACGACGAACTCGCGCCGCTATTGAGCGACGCAAATGACAAGGGGAGCGGATTGCCAGCGGTAGCAACCGGTGACGGGGTATTGTCGGCGGGAGGCAATGCCGTAAATGTAACCATCGTACCTCCTCCGCTAATCGCCGGCGCGCCAGCGGAGAGCGCCGCGCCGGGCACAATGGGTGTAACAGGTTCGGCAATGGGTGCCGACGGCGGGATAACAGGGCCTACACCGTTGCTCGCGAGGTAGGAAGAATAATCCTGAAGATATTGCAAATACAGTAACGGGTTCTTAGCCTCATCTGTGGCTGACGGAGGCGGTGGTGGAGTCGGAGCACCCGCCGTACCGAACCGGTTGGCCGCCCCAATTTCCAGCGCGTTAATTACGCCGCTTGCACCGTTGGCCGATTGCCCCAGGAGAAAGTCCGCGTAGGCCGTGTACAGCTCATAGTATTGAGCTATTTCAGCCGCGGTAGCGGTCGGGCTCGTCATCAGCTTGACCGGCGCGAAGTCGACGCCCGCATAGACAGCATTCGGACCCATTTGGCCGTAATACGCCAGCGTTCCTTCCTGCACGGGGCCACCGGCATAAAATTTCCCTGCGTAATTCCCTTCGGCCAGATTGTGGTAGTTGCTCAACGTCAGGTCGTAGAATGAACAAGACGAGTCCGAAGTCGGACATGAAAGGATCGGGGCATAGAGCATATCCGACACCCCTTTCGTGACCGGGTTAGCGATCTGGAAAAAGCCGTCTGTCAGACTCGCATTGACCTTGACATCATTCTCTGCTCGAAACGTGATGATCGGCGCCTGTCCGTTGAAGCGGAACGCCAGATTGGTCTGCGACGTACCCGCGCCGAGGTTCCAGTTGGTCAGGATCGAGATATTGCCGCCATTGATATTCGGGTCCGGATTGTCCAGATCGATGCCCGGCACCACGTGAAAGTTCGCAATGTTGGTGCCGGCGAATTGCGTCGCGACACCGGTCAGGCCGTGCTCGACAAAGTCCATCAGCGTGCCCGCCACCGCGGCGGTCGCGTCGCCGTTTTGATAGCCGTAAAACGTCTCGTGATCCGTGTTAGACGATGTCGGCGTAAAGAAGTCGTTGGCCAGATCCGAGGCGAGCTCGGCAGACGTCAGGCTACCGGGCGTGTAGTTGATCGTCTGCCCGCTTTGGGTCGTGAAGGTGCCGGCAAGAAGGTTGCCGCTGCTGTCGTACCAGCCCGCCGGGTCGACAATGCCATCGAAGTGCTGCACGCCGGTCGTCGTATCGGTGGTGCTCCATACGGCATACGCGTCCAGATCGACGCTGCGTGCGCCGATGATCTGACTCGCCGGGTCGGTCATGTTGATGACCACGTTCACGCTCTTATTGGGGATGACGCCATCAAGCAATGGGGCGCGTATATTGACCGTGCCCCCCTGCAATCCATCCGATGCCATCGTCAGTGCCCCCCCGCCGGAGACGTTGATGGTCGCGTTCGCACCGAGGGTAACCTGTCCGGAGTTGGCCTGCGCCACGTTCTCGTAGCCATACTGAGTGTTGTAAGAACCGGCGGTGGGTGTACCGGACGTTCCGATGTTGATCGTCCCGCCCAGTTCGGTGGAATTCGAATTGATCGTGGGCGTGGGCATACCGGCGATATAGGCGTCCGAGCCCTCGGCCAGCAGCGTGCCTTCGACATCGACGCTGCTCGTGCCGTACAGATTGATCGTACCGCCCTCGGCGCCTCCCGAGACGGTCGCAACCCCGTTGGCGTTAATCGTGCCATTGATGATGACATTACCGTTCGCGGTATCTGAAGCATTGCCCGCGCCACCGTCGGCGATCAGCGACACGGTCTGCGCAGTGAGCGTATTGCCCGCCGACAAGATCAGGTTGCCCGTGTGGGTCCAAACGCTGATCCCGTCGGTCACACCACTGGACGCCAGTTCATTCGACAGGTTGTCCAGATCGACTGCAGCACCCGTATTCAGCGAGAACGAACCGCCCTGGAACCCGGCGGCGGCATTGCCCTTGATGGTGCCTGCCAGTTGAACGGCCTGATCCGGCGCGGCCAGCGCGAGACTACCGGCGGCGCCACCGCCGTTCGCCCCCGAGAAGTCCAGCGTCGAGCCAGCTTCGAAATTGACGTTGCCGGTGTCAGCGGTCAGCGTGATCGCGCCGCCCGGTGCAAACAGGGTCTCGTCGAAGAACCGCTTGGCCACGCCGGCCGAGCTGATAAGCGAATTGCCGGCGATCGTCAGATCGCCCGTGATGGCTTCCAGACTCACGTTGCCTGCGGGAGCTTCGATCGTCGCGCCGTTGTCGTTGACCGTACCGCCAATGAAACTGAGCGCTCCGCCCACTGGAGCAAGCGCGAGTGCCGTCCCTGCGGCACTGTTCAGATTCAGCGTGCCGGCTGTCTGGATCGTCTGCTCGGAGCTTGTATCGGCAAAATACACCGGTGCGTTGAACGTGACCGGCAGTGCGCCAAAGTCGAACGTGCCGGTGCCCTGACCGACAATGCCGCCGGTCGCGTTGAACGTGGCCGAATCAAACCCGTTGACCGTTCGGTTGCCCGTGCCGAAGTCGATCTCGTTGGCGTTGACAGTCAGCGTCCCGGAGCCTGCGGTGCTCGTCGGTACCGCGGCACCGGTTTCATTGCTAAGCGTGACATCCTTCGCGTTGATCGTAACCGCACCGCCATCGCTTGAGAACGAACCTGCGCTCAGATCGACCGCGTTGCCGAAGCTCACATCGACGTCGCCGTCAAAGTTCATCGCTCCGGCACTGCGCAGGATCACCTGCTGCGCAGCCGCCAGTTGTGCGAGCTGGGTCGGTCCGACCACGAAGCCCGACAATGCCGCCGCGCCCGCCCCCGTCTGGCTGGTAAAGGTGATGGCCGAACCATCCACGGCAATCGTGTTCCCCGACAGCGTCGCCGTGGGATCAAAGGTCAGGTTGCCCGACGAATCCAGCGTCAGCGCCTGACCGCCCGTGAGCGTCGCGCCCGCACCGACCGTCAACAAGCCTGTACCTGTCGCGTCCAGTCGCGTGACTACCGAATCGCCGCCATTTGAGACGCTGAGCAACGCGCCGTCGCCCGAAATCGCCAGAGCCCCCGTCGTGCTGTTGGCAACCTGCCCGATCGTGATCGGTTGATCCTTCGCGGCCGGAAAGTTGCCCTGTGCGGTAATCACACTGCCGGCATCGACGCGCAAACCATTCGCCGCGTTCGGGTCGGTACTGCTCGAACCGCTCTTCGTGACCAGAATGATTTCCGGGCCGCTCAAAGGATCGGCGGCATCGTTGGACACCACCACGCTGTTGGCGACCGTGTTGATCGTGATGCCACTGGTCGTCTGCGTGCGCGTGCCGCCGATCAGCAAACTACCGGCATCGAGCGCATCGAGCTGATCGGCGCTGATCTGCAGATAACCGGGCAGCGCCGCTTCGCCATTGCCAACGATCTGGATCTCCTGCGAAGCGATATCGATCTCGGCCGGTGCGCCACCCGGTGCTGCCGCCGTATTGAGTGTCGCCCCAAGCGCCAGGCCTTGGCTCGCTGCCAGCACCAACTGGCCGGCATCCATCGGCAGCGGCGGCGTCAGATTGCCGGCGCTCGCCGCCAGCGGCGGGAAGAACGCATTCGCACTCGTGAGCGTGTATTGCGAGTATTGCTGCCACACCGCGCCCGACTGCACGTCGAACAAGGTTGGCGTCGCACTGCGCGAGCCGTTCAGTGCATTGCCCATATAGCCCGCCACCGCCACCGTGCCGTCCGGCAGGATCTGGCTGGAACCGGGTATGACCGAACCGCTGACGCTCGACACCGTCACCCGGAATGCACCCGGCAACGTCGCGTATTTAGCAGGCAGTAGCGTGTAGTAACCTGCCGGCAAGCCCGGTACACCCGACAGGTACACTGACTGGCCCACCTCGCTGTTCGACGCCGCTTGACCCACACCGGTACTGACGGTCTGGGTGCCGACAGTCCCATTCGCGTTCGACTTCGGTTGTGCCGTTTGAGCGAACACCGGGTCGTACGCCGCCACCGGCGACTGCTTGCCCGGCAGGATGGCATACACATTGCCGCCGCCCACATTGACTGGCACAGCCGCGCCACTGGGATTCGCCGCGAAACTGACGTTGAACTGGGACAGTACATCACGGGTACCACCGGTGCCCGGTACAAACTCCTCAGCCTGCAGGTCCCCCCCGCCCGACAAATCAATCGTCGCACCAGGATTGAGCGACAGGCTGCTGCCATTGACGCTGACGAACTTCGACGGGGGCCCAGCCAAATCCGGCGCCGCGTTCAGGTTTGCCATCGGATTAAACTGCCACTCGACGCCATCGACCGTAGTCCCGAACGGCACGATTGCCCCGTCAAGCGACACCGAGGTCACGCTACCGTTAGTGAGTGACACCGAGTCGGTTGCCACCAGTGTCAGCCCGTTGAACTGTGCCACCGTGGCCGCGTCGGTGGGATCGCCCACACCGAAGATCAGGCTGCCCGACGGCGCCCGAACGGTACCGGACTGCACAATGTCCGTCGCGTCCACCAGTAGTGTGCCGCCTGCCGACAATGGCACGCCCGACGTCCCGTTCGACAGGAAAGTGA
>Ga0265338_10003657_pt1 | contig 21412 bp, 18 predicted proteins | sample 42126metaG_FD_193579 | JGI IMG/M metagenome (GOLD analysis project Ga0265338, IMG submission 193579) | Rhizosphere microbial communities from Carex aquatilis grown in University of Washington, Seatle, WA, United States - 4-21-26 metaG | ecosystem: Host-associated > Plants > Roots > Rhizosphere... | reverse complement strand
GTCGAGGTTGAGTGGTTTGATCTTCAACCGTTCCTCCGGGCCAAAATTAGAATTGTTGCTGAAGCCGCCGGAGTTCTTGACCAGAAACCGGTTGCCGAGTATTACAATGTCCACTATGCCAACTTACGAATATGTCTGCTCGAAGTGCGGGCATGATTTTGAAAAATTTCAGTCGATGGCCGATAAGGCGCTGACAGTTTGTCCCAAAGAACTTTGTGCCCAAAAAAAATGGGGGAAAGGCAAAGTAATCAAGAAAATCAGCGCGGGCGGCGGCTTAATCTTCAAAGGCAGCGGGTTTTACATCACCGATTACCGGAGCGATAAATATAAAGAATCGGCCAAGCAGGATATCGCCGCCTCCCGGCCGGCGGAAACCAAGCCGGCCGCCAGTGAGAGCAAGCCGGCCAAGTCCGAATCCAAGCCCGCAAAAACTAAGCCGAAGACCTGACCATGAAACTCATTGCCCTCATCGCCGGAACCATTGCTGTGTTGAACTTGGCGCACGCGCAAGGGCAGCCGAATGCGACGGTGATTGGCAGCAGTTCCGGGCAATTTTACGTCAGCGCGCGCGGCGGCGTTTCCCCGCAATCACTCGATTTGGCTGCGGCGCCGGGCATGCTGACGCTCAACCCCGCCCTCCTTGCCATATCCTGCGATCGCATCAAGGCGGAACTCTTGCACGAGTTGAACATGCCCGACCAGTGGCAGGGCAAAATTTTTGTGGTCGTGCGCCCGACCCGTTCCGCGAATGATCCCGTCACTGTGGTTCCTCAAAAACTGGGCCGCACCTGGCATTGTGGCGTCCAATTGCCCGATGCCATCCATCAAAACCTCCTCGTCGAGGCCGTCGTGCGCGCGACCTTGCTGGAAATTGCCAATCGCAACGCAAAAGATCAGCCCGCAGAAATCCCCGAGTGGCTGGCCCGCGGGCTCACGCGGCAATTGATCGGATCGAGTGCGATAAAAATCATTCTGCGCCCCCCGCAAAGACAGGACAACGGCTGGTACGTCTCCCACGAAATGGTGGATTTCAGCGATTCCCCCCAGCCGACGGGCGGCCCCACCCGCAAAATGAATCCGCTGGCCGATGCCTTGGAAGTGCTGCGAAGAAACGAAGCGCTGACCTTCGACCAATTAAGCTGGCCGGCGGATGAACAATTAAATGGAAGCGGCACGGAGGTCTACGACAGTTGCTCGCAATTATTTGTCAGCCAATTGTTGCGCTTGAAAAATGGACCGGCCGGCCTGCGCACGATGCTCGCGGAAATGCCGGATTACCTGAACTGGCAACTCGCCTTCGAAGACGCGTTCCAGGGAACTTTTAAATCGCCTCTCGAAGTGGAGAAATGGTGGGCGTTGGAGCTGGCGGATTTCAACGGGCGCGATTTGCTGCATCTCTTGACGCCGGCGGAAAGCTCGAAGCAACTGGACGCCGCCTTTCAAATTCCCATCGAAGTTCAAATCGGTCCGGGCGCGCCCATGCGCACCGGCATTACCCTTCAAACCGTCATTCGCGGCTGGAGCCGGACGCGCCAGTTGGAATTGCTGAAAAATAAGATCTGGGAGCTGGGCTTATTGCGCATGCGTATTTCGCCGGATTACATGCCGCTGGTGGATCAGTATGTGCGCGTGTTGCAGGATTATTACAAAAAGCGGAGCGCCTCCACACGGATGCTTGCGGGAACCGGGACCACTTCCGACAAATCGAGCGGGGAAACTTTGGCGCGATTGGATGCGTTGGATGTCCAGCGGACAAACCTGCGGCAATCATCCCAGGCGCCGGTGGTTTCGGCGGCGGAAACCACGCCGGCCGTTGCGCCCTGAAATGTTCGTGCCCCGCGTGGGGTCGTTTCGGACCGCTTTAGGAGTTGTTCACCCGGTTACCGCCTCACTTGACACCGTCGCGATCAAATTTATAGTGCGCTAACTATTACCGAACAATGCACAGCGATACTTCACGGGAAAATGGCGAGGAGCCGCCAGCGCGTTCTTCTGATTCACTCAAACAATTCAAATCCGCCGGTCGCGGTTATTGGAGCAACGTCTCCGATGCCGACTGGAATGACTGGCATTGGCAGCTAAAACATCGGATCACCACCGCCGAACAGCTGCAACGGCTGATGCCCACGCTGACGCCCGAGGAATTTGCGGGCGCCAAACTCGCCAACCACAAGCTGGCGCTGGCAATCACGCCCTATTTTTTCAACCTGATCGACCCCGCGGATGAGAACTGCCCGATTCGCTGGCAGGTGATTCCCCGGATTGAAGAAACCCACACCGCCACGTGGGAGATGTCCGACCCGTGCGGCGAGGACGCGCACTCGCCTGTTCCCGGATTGGTGCACCGCTATCCGGACCGCGTGTTGTTTCTCGTCACCGATCGTTGCGCGGCGTATTGCCGTTATTGCACGCGTTCCCGGCTCGTGAGCAACGCGAGCGGCTACGATTTTCATCCAGAATTCGACAAGCAAATCGAATACATCGCGGCACACCCGGAAATCCGGGATGTGTTGTTGAGCGGCGGCGATCCGCTGTTGTTCAGTGACGACAAACTGGAACAATTGCTGGGCCGTTTGCGCGCGATACCGCACGTCGAATTTCTGCGCATCGGCACGCGCATCCCCGTTTTCCTGCCCCAGCGCATCACGCCGGCCTTGTGTGCGATGCTGAAAAAATATCATCCGCTGTTCATCAGCGTTCATTCGAACCATCCGCGCGAATTGACGACGGAAGTGCGTGACGCGCTCGGGCGGCTGGCCGACGCCGGCATTCCGCTCGGCAATCAATCCGTGTTGCTCCGCAACGTGAACGACGACGCCGACCTCATGAAGGCCCACGTCCAGAAGCTGCTCATGTGCCGCGTGAAACCGTATTACCTGTATCAGTGCGATTTGATTTCCGGCTCCGCCCATCTGCGTGCGAGCGTGCGCAAAGGGCTGCAAGTCATGGAGGCGCTGCGCGGCCACACCACTGGGTATGCGGTGCCGACCTACGTCATCGACGCGCCCGGCGGCGGCGGCAAAGTGCCCGTCAATCCCGAATATGTCCTTTGCCACAATGACGACCGCGTGGTGGTGCGCAATTACGAGGGAAAGATCTTCGAATATCCCGAGGCTGCCGACGGCACGCCCCTCGTCGATGCTCCCACCGAGATCGAAGAGCCCGAATTGTGCAAGTGTTGAAGGCCTGAACATTGCCCCGGCGGAGTAAACCGCGCGGTTTGGCACCCCAAAAGTGCGCCGGCTTTTAGCCCGCTTGAGCGCGGCCAATCGTCGAGGGTCTGGATGATTCTGATGCTGTCCTCATTCGGACCTTGAAGCGGCGCAAACGCTGCGCCCCCTGCGCACGCCTCTTTTTTTTGCACTTTGAAGTTTTCGGAAGTTTGTTCAAAGTGTCGGCCATTGAACCCGGAAACTAAACAGGAACCGTTGTCGCAACGTGCGATTCGTAGGAGACTCACCGGCGTTTCTTTCCTCAATTGTCCGTTTGGTCTTCCGATTTAAACGTCCCGAACCTTAACATTCGAAAATGATGAAAAACACCCCCACCATCCATCTGACAGTTGCCGCGCTGGCGGCTTTTTGCCTGTCCACCACTTCTCGCGCCGCCGATCCGGTCCCCGTTGTGCCCCATTGGGAGAGCAGCGCCGCCGCCGGACTGACGTGACGCGCGGCAACAGCGACACATTCCTGAGCACCCTTTCTTTAATGACCGGCAAGAAATGGGACGTGAACGAGCTCGCCATGGATATCGACGGGACCTACGGCACCACCAAAGAAACCCGAGTGGTTAATACCGCTACCGGGCAAAAGGAAACCTTCAACCACACCACCGCGCAATCCCTGCACGGGTTTATTCAGTACAATCGGCTTTTCACGGAACATTGGTACGGCTATGGACGCGTCGAAGGATTGCACGATGGTGTCGCGGACATTAAGTATCGCCTTACCCTCAGCCCCGGCGCCGGTTATTACTTCATCAAAAACACCAACACGGACCTGAGCGCTGAGGCGGGCCCCGGCTATGTGATCCAGAAGCTGGGCAATGACAGCTCAAGCTACGCCACACTGCGTCTCGCCGAGAGATTTCATCACGCGCTGAGCGACCGGGCGCGGATGTGGCAGACCCTGGAGTGGCTGCCGCAGGTGGACGACTTCAACAACTACATCGTCAACTTCGAAATCGGCCTCGAAGCCGATTTGTCTTCCAGCAAGAAATTTTCTTTGCGCACATACTTGCAGGACACCTATAACAATGTGCCGGCCAAGGGCCGGGAAAAGAACGACGCCAAACTGGTCGCGGCCATCGCATACAAATTCTAAACCGAAACAACGCAGTTGGATTTGGGGAGCGCACGCGTCTCGCGTGCTGCCGACGGCGTCTCGCCGTCGGCTTCGTACCCACTATCTATTCCCACTGTTTAGTTCGACAAAATGGTAAGACGGCGTTTGCGGCGAGACGCCGCAAACCACACGTCGGAGGCATGTGCTCCCCATTTCCAACTGCATCCTCCCGGCTAAGCAACACTAGAACCCCCAGCCCGCGGCTCGACCGCGGGCTTTTTTTGTTGTCTATTATCCGAAATGCCACGTGAATCGTCAGAGGCCAAAAGCGCGCGGGCGGAAAAAATCATCGCGGCTTTGCGAAAAACCTATCCGGACGCGCATTGCGAACTGAATTTCTCCAACCCGCTGGAGCTGCTCGTCGCCACCATCCTGTCGGCCCAATGCACCGATAAACGCGTCAATATCGTGACCGAAAGCCTGTTCAAGAAATACCGCTCCGCGGAGGATTTTGCGCAGGCGGATTTGACCGAACTGGAACAGGCGATCAAAACCGCCGGCTTTTATCGAGACAAAGCGAAGAACATCAAGGCCGCCGCGCAATCGATTGTGGAACATCACCGCGGGCAAGTGCCGCGCACGATGGAGGAATTGATCGAGCTGGGCGGCGTCGGCCGCAAAACCGCGAACGTGGTTTTGGGCAACGCGTTTGGCATCAATCTCGGGATCGCGGTGGACACCCACGTGGCCCGCTTGTCGTTTCGGCTCGGGCTGACGGATGAAACCGACCCGGTGAAGATCGAGGAGATTTTGATGAAGCTTACCTCGCGGGAGCAATGGACATTGTTCAGCCACCTGTTGATCTGGCACGGTCGCCGGCGCTGTTTCGCACGCAAACCGGATTGCAGAAATTGCGAAGTCCTCAAACTGTGCCCGCGCCTGGGCGTAAAGGAGAAGCTTCTCTGACCTCCGACCCCCGACCCCCGACCCCCGACCTCTGGCTTCTGCTTGAATCCGGCCACGGCCCGGCGGATTTCAACATGGCCCTGGATGAAGCCCTGCTGGAAGCGATGCCGCGATTGCAAAAACCGGCGCTGCGATTTTACGGCTGGACCGAGAGCGCGGCATCGTTCGGCTATTTCCAAAAATTCGCTGAGATCGAACGAGCGACGCTCCTCCGGCCCCTCGTCCGGCGGCCGACCGGCGGCGGCCTGGTGCCGCACGATGCCGATTGGACTTACAGCCTGGCATTCCCCACAGTTCACGAATGGTATGCCACCAGCGCAATTGAAAGTTACCGTCGCGTTCACGAATGGATCCGGGCGGCCTTCGCCGAATTGAAAATCGCCACCGAACTCGCGCCGTGCTGCCGGAAATCCGCGCCCGGCCAATGTTTTGTCGGCTATGAAAAATTTGACGTGCTATGGCAGGGGGAAAAAATCGCGGGCGCGGCGCAACGACGAAACAAACTCGGCCTGCTCATCCAGGGTTCGGTGCAACCGCCGCCCCTGCCAGTGAAACGCGTAGACTGGGAACGGGCCATGCGCAATGTGGGCGCGCGGACGTGGGGCGCGAAATGGCATTCATGGAATCCGGACGCGGCTTTGTCGGGATGTGTGGCGGAACTGGTCGCCGAAAAATATTCGCGGAAGAGTTACAACGAAAAAAGGTAGCCAAATGGGTCCGCGTCCTTGCCGCCGTAGCAGCCGACGTAAACCGGCTTTGGCTTCGAGCTGCAGCAGACAAACCTTCGATGCCGCGAGTCTGTCTTTGAACGTTAATTCGTCAGCCGAAAAAATCGCGGGGGGCCGACATTCGTTTCGATGACGGTAATATTTGTCCCGGTAAACGCCCTCGGGCTGGTGTCGTTCGTCCAAAAAACGTTGGGCGAAAGGTCGGTCCTGAACTGCAGCGTGAAATTACTCAACGGCGCGGGCCAGGCGATTCGCACCAGGCCGTTGCTCATTAAATTCGTGATCGAAAGAGACGGAAACGGCCAAACGGTCGTGACCGTCGAGACTTTGTTGTTCGCCTGATTCGCATCCAGCGAATCGGTTCCCACCGACGCCGTGTTCGTGATGAGCCCGACCGCGGTGGGCTTGACGGTCAACGTCACGGTGGCGGTGCTGTGATTGTTCAGGTCGCCAAGCAAACCCATGATCGGAGCCGTGTTGGTGACCAGCGTGCCTTGCGAAATAGCCGCGGATTTGAGAATGACTGATTGCGGCAGCGCATTGGTAAAGCGAACGTTGGACGCCGTCACGGGCCCTCCATTGGTGATGGTGATCGTATAAACGAGATTGCTGCCGATGAACACCGGGTCGCGAGACTCGGAAGCGGTGACGCCGACGTCCGAGGTATCGATGGTGAAGCTCGCCGCGCTCTGGCCGGTGCCGCCGGGCGCGGTCACGGTGATCGGCCCGGTGGTGGTGCTATTGGAAACCACCGCGCTCAGCGTGGTGTTGTTCGTGACGATAAAACTCGCGGCGGGAGTGCCGTTGAACGCCACGGCGGATGCGTTGGTGAAGCTCGTGCCGGTAATCATCACGCGCACTCCCGGTGAACCGTGGTTGGGCGTGAAATCCGTAATCGTCGGCGCCACATAGAACAACGCCGAACTGTTGACCGTGCCCACCGGCGTGGTGACGCTGATGATCCCGGAAGTGACGCCGGCGGGCGCAATCGCCCCGATCGTGTTATTATTCGTCACGAAAAATCCCGCCGCGGGACTTCCGTTAAATGTGACCGCCGAAACTCCCGTGAAATTGGTGCCGGTGATTTTAACAATCGTCCCCGCCGCGCCGTTGGTCGGCGTGAACCCGGTGATGACGCCCGGCAGATAAAAAACCTGGGCGCTCGTCACCGAGCCGTTGGTGGTGGTCACCGTAATCGGTCCTGAGGTCGCCGTGGCCGGGACACTAAACGAGAGCGTCCCGGGTGAAATCGTGCCGAACGAGGTGACCGTCCCCGAGCCGACCGTGACCGTCGGATTTGGCGATTTTTCATTCAAGCCCGAACCGGTGATGGTCACCACCGTGCTGAGCGGGCCGGACGTTGGGGAAAAGCTCGCAATGGTGGGCAGGATTCGGAAATCAACCGTGGATTGCGCTGGCGAGAGGATTGTGCCCAACGGCGGCGAAACAATAATTCTAGCCGTGGAGACATTGGCCGGAACCGTCACGCGAATCGTATTATTATTGGAAACAGTGAAATCAGCGGCGTTCACGCCGCCAAAGGCAATCGCGGAAACGGCAATAAAATTTGTCCCCTTCAAAACCACGTTCGTGCCGGGACCGCCGTTGGTGGGGGAAAAACTGGTCAGTTGCGCCTGGGCGAAAAAGTTTGTGGCGGTCGAAATCTGGTTGCTCACCGTGCTAAAATTGTGCGACGGGCCAAACTTCGACATGACGATCAGGGGACCGCTGGTGACGCCGGCCGGGGCGGTGACGGTCATTGAATTATCGTTGTTAATGACGGGCGTGCCGGCGGTTTTTTTGGAAAGCACGCCGTTGAACAGGACATTGGTCACCTGCCCGCTCTGCAATTGCACGCCGGTGATCGTCACCGTCGAGTCCACGTTCCCGTAGATCGGCGTGAAATTGGTGACGTAAGCATTGGTGCTGATAATGATGAACTGCTGGGGACTTTGCGCCGCGGTGCCGCCATTGATCGAGACGGTGATGTAACCGGAGCTGGCCGTCGGGGGGACGTTGGTCACTTGAATGTGCCAATCGGCCACGACGCTAAGCGGGTCGGTGGATGAAACCACGCCGTTGAATTTCACACTGAGCGTGGTTGGATGCGTTCCACCGGGCGCAAAACCGTTTCCGAAAATGTCGATCAGATACCGCCCGCGCGGAGACAGGACCGGGGTGACATTGGTAATAATCACCGCACTGACCGGCTTGGCCGAGACGAGAAAAAGCAGAAAGGCGACAGCCCCTAAAAGACGTTTGAAATTCATTGCGTTGATCCTATCAAATTTAAGCGGCATCGGCCCCGGCCAATTCCTTTGATTTGAACGTTAATAACAAAACGGCGCGAAAAATCAATGACTATTGGAGCGGCGCGTAAGACTCACGCATTGGGGAGCCGGGCCGGCTTTCTTCCACGCCCACCAACCACTTCACCGAATGTTTTTCCACCTGAGTGTTTCGTGATTAAATAACGTCATGAGAACGAGGGCGAAAAAACCGGCGGCGCTGGCGGACGGAATCGTAGCACGGGCATCCTGCCTGTCTCCATCTTCATTTATGCCCATCTGCGTTCATCCGCGTTCATCTGTGGTTAAAAAATTGAACGATAGGAGCCCGAACGGGAAAAATCGCCCGCCAGCCGGACGCCGTGCGCCCGCGGATCGGGTTTTTCCTGTCCGGTTTTGGATTCGGTGACGATACCCTTCTGAAGATGAACGAGACTGATCAGCAATTGCTACAGCGTTTCACGCGTCACCAGGCTGAGGACGCGTTCGCGGAAATCATCCGCCGACACCTCAACCTCGTTTATTCCGCGGCGCTCCGGCAGGTGCAATCGTCGCAACTGGCCAAGGACGTTTCCCAGTCGGTTTTCAACGATCTCGCCCGTAGCGCCGACAACCTGAAAAAGGACAGCGTCCTGAGTGCGTGGTTGTACGAGGTCACCCGCCGCACTTCGATTGATGTCATTCGCCGGGAATCCCGCCGGCAGTTGCGGGAACAAATCTATACGGAAATGAATGCGATCAATGCCACCACCGAGGATTGGCGGGACGTACTGCCGCATCTCGACGCCGCCATGGAGGAATTGGACAGCACCGATCGCGCCGCCGTCCTGCTCCGCTTTTTTGAAAATAAATCGCTGCGCGAAGTCGGTGAGGAACTCGGCGTCAGCGACGACGCCGCGCGAAAGCGGGTCGGGCGCGCCGTCGAACGCTTGCGGGAATTCCTGTCGAAGCGCGGTGTCACCATCGGCGCCGGTGGCTTGGTCGTGCTCGTGAGCGCAAATGCCGTGCAAGCGGCACCGGCAGGGCTGGCCGCTAATATATCAGCTGCGGCTCTGACAAGCGCCCCAGGTTCCGCTATCACCGCCGCCTCGGGCACCGCAAAACTGTTGGCCGGCACAACGCTGCGTAAGGCCTTCGTAGTCGCAAGCCTCGGGGTTGCGACGGTGGCGGCTATTCTCATCGCTTCTCATTCAGATCCGCCAGCGAAACCACAACCGACGGCGGCGTCCCTCCAGAAATCCGCCGCGACACTGAATCAACCCGCAGCTCCGGATGACGCCTCGACAACCAATCGCACCGATCCTGATCCCGTGGCGCTGTTGCGGGGCGTGAAGCAGGCGCGGCAACGCATCCACTCTGGCACGGTGGAAATTCAAGACACGATTGATCGGTTTGACAACGGGCGCAAAGACACTCGGGAGTGGCGGTTTGTCGCTTCGTTCGATGAGACTAAACTCCGGTTTGAATCCTTTGGACGCGAATACTCCTACAAATTCGATGAAGACGAAGAAAAACAAAATGATATTATCAAGCGCGCGGACAGCATGGACAGGGAATCAGCCGTCCGGGCTGGATTGTCGGAAGAGTCCATGGCGCATCACACCTTGGTCAGTGATGGGACGACGGTGTATGATCATTATCAATCGAGTCATCAAAGTCCGGGCGTGTCCATCAGCGCGGTGACCAATGGGACTGCCGGTTATATTTTCGATCCGCGCGGCATTGGATTATCAACCTATTTATCCATGCATTTTTCCGCCGCGGATGGTCTTTACACCAAAGGGGCCGAATTTCGTGGCGAAGAGAATCTGGACGGGATTCCCACGTATCATGTTCGCGTCGGATTTGGGTCCAATGAGGCGCCGATGGATTACTGGCTCGACAAAGCCCGTCCCGAACGGCTGCTTCAGCTCAGCTACGGACTCGATAAAGTGAAATCGCGATATGATGAAATGAACTTAAGCGACCCGCTTCCGATTGAGGTGACCACTACCTGTTATCGCAACGGGGTTTTGTCAGATATAACACGGTTGGTTTGCACATCCAGCACTTACAACACACCGGTGGACGCGGAATCATTCACGCTGGCCGGTCTGGGGCTGGCGGTTGGGACCATCGTCATTGATACTCGCAATGATCGCATCCTCGGATATTGGACCGGCTCGGGCCTTTCGGAGAATCCGCCCTCGACCAAAACAGCCTCATCACAACCTGCCCCGCGATTGGATGAACTGCTGGCAGTTTTGGAAAATGAACCCGGATCCAGCAACGGCCTGCAATGTGCCACCCGGATCATTCTCAACACGCCCGATGGGGACCCGGTTCAAAAAGCTGCGGCGGTGATCCTGCGCGACCACGTGAGCGATACCAACCTGGTTCATTTCTGCCAGGAACTCGACCGGGTGCGTCCGAGCTGTTCCAAGGAACTCCTCACCGGATTGCTGCAAAAGAATCCAAGCATCGAAGTCCGTGGGAACGCCTGTTTGACCCTGGCGACGATCTTAAAGTCCGAGGCTAAGTACGGTCAAAACAAGGAGGCAACGACGCGGGCGGTGGAGCAATACGAACGGGTGATCAACGAGTTCAGCAGCGTCAAGCTAAGCGGTTATTCGCTGGCCGAACTCGCCAAGCCGGAATTGATGGAACTGCAAAAGTTAATCATCGGCAAACCGGCGCCGGATACCGAAGGCGTGGATTTGAACGGCCAGCCGTTGAAATTGAACAGCTATCGGGGTCGCGTGACCGTGGTGGTGTTTTGGGCAGGCCAGTTCACTGAAGCCCCGAGATTTCACAAGCTGGCGGAAGATATGGCCGGAAAACCTTTTGCTTTAGTTGGCGTCAATTGCGATGACGATTCCACGAGGAAAGAGGAATACGTCAAAAAAGTCACTTGGCCAAGTTTCAGAGATGGCCGCGACGGCCCGATTTCCAAGCTTTGGAACGTGCGCAGCTGGACGGACACTTGGGTCTTGGACCGCGAAGGCGTCATACGCTACCGCAACGTGCGGGACAGCGATCTTCGCGACGCCGTGAACAAGTTGCTCGAAGAATAATTTACGAGGGCGTCAGGGAGGGGGATGGCTGTCGGAATGTCGCGTGCCGCGGAGCATTGGCGTCACGAAATTCGAAGACGCACTGAGCCGGCACGATTCCGTTTAACCACGGATGAAGATTCGAAGCCCGAACACACCCACAAAGACCAGCGAGCCGCCCGGCTCGCCGGCGGTTCGGCAATCGATAAAATTTTCCAGGCGAACAACCGTTTGACCTCCGGGCCATTCAGTGCAAAGGTGCCGAGACATGCAGAGGGGACCGGAATTTGTAACCGAATATAGAAACGGATGAAACCGGGTCGGTAGGGCGCGCCACTCCGTGCGCACCGCTTCTTGCTAACCGACACTTCGTGGTTTGCCACAACGGCGCGCACGGAGTGGCGCGCCCTACCATCACTTCTTCCCGTGCTCGCGGATTATTTTGAGCATGGCTTCGGCGTCGGGGGCTTGCTCGAGGGCGGTGCGAAATTCGGCTTTGTGCAGGAGCTTGGCGATGTTCGCCAGCGTGTGGAGATGTTTCTGAAATTGGCCCTGCGGCACGAGGAACAGCATGACGAGGTTCACGGGCTGATTGTCGAGCGCATCGAAATTAACGCCTTTGCGGGAGCGACCCAGGGCGCCGACGACTTCACTGATGAGATCCGTGCTGGCGTGGGGGATGCCGATGCCGAAACCGATGCCGGTGCTCATGGAGGATTCGCGCTTCTTGACGACGGCGGCGATGGCGTCGTGATGCTCGGGTTTAATCTTGCCCGTGCTGACGAGATTTTTGATCAGCTCGTCAATGGCTTGCCAGCGGTCGGCAGCCTGCAAATCGGTGATGATTTGCTCTTTCGAAAGAATATCGCCTAAATCCATAGCATCAGAATAAATCTGCGGGAGGCATTTCGCCTGAAGCAGACGGTCATATCAAGACAGAATTACCAATACTGGGGCTTTAAATCAATTGCCCGATTCGGTGAAACACTTCGCGCGTGCACTCAAACCACCATCCCAGCGCCCTCCCCACATCCACTTTTGCCGCCAACAAGGGAATGCCGAGCAGCAATACACTAATGTTGCCGAGGAAAATAACAACTGCGGAAAACAGGTAGCCCTGGTCCGTAATGTCCGATTGCCGGGTTTTTAAAATGTGCCCGGTCAGGGTGACGTGAAAGGCGTAGGCGGCGCCCAGCAACAAATCGAACAACGCCAGGAATTGCCGCCAATTCCAGACTAAATGACCAAGGGCAAATACGGCCACCACGAGGATGGCGTATAACGGGAAAAAATACGGGGCGAGGGCGATGAGGAAATTGGTTTTGGTGATGACGACATGGCCGCCGCTGGAGGTGACTTTGAGTTTGCGGACTTGGGCGCCGAAGAGCCAGGCCCAGACGGCGTGCGTGAGTTCGTGGCCGAGGACGTAAAGCCACATCGGCTTCGGCAACAGCAGGTACACCACAATCCAACAGCCGGCGCCGGCGAGCAGCGGCACCCAGGTGGTATCGGCGGAGCCGCTGCGCTGAAGGACCAGCCACAGCGCCTGGGCCGCGCCCACGCACAGCGGCAGCAGCGCGATGGCGACGATCATTTTGACCCATTTGGGCATGAGGCAGAATTTCGAATTCAGGAATCAGAAGCTAGAAGAAATCAGAACAATCCGCAGATGACTGCAGATTTGGAGATTCGGAAAGGTGCCGGCGAAATTAGTGGCATCTGCGGATTCTCCGCTTGATACCCGAAACTTAAAACTCGAAACTGCGTCGCATGACGAAAGATGACGTTCTACAGGTTTTCCGCGATACGGGCGCGTTACTCGAAGGGCATTTCTTGCTGCGCAGCGGGTTGCATAGCCGGCAATTTTTCCAGTGCGCCCTCGCTTTGCAGCAAATGCCGATTGTGGAAAAACTCGGCGGCGCGCTGGCGGCCAAGGTGCGATCGCTCGGGGCGACGACGGTGGTCTCGCCGGCCATGGGCGGACTGGTCATTGGCCAGGAGGTGGCGCGGCAACTCGGGGTGCGATTTATCTTTGTGGAGAAGGAAGAGGGAAAACTCGTGCTGCGACGCGGATTCAAAATCGCGCCCGGTGAGAAGATTCTCGTGGTTGAAGACGTAGTGACGAAAGGCGGGCGGGCTCAGGAGACGATTGATATCGTGCAGGGCAATCAAGGTGTGGTGGCGGGCGTGGCGATGGTGGTGGACCGCTCGAATGGGGCGGTGAATGTGGGCGTGCCGACGTTCAGTTTGCTGGCGCTGCAGGTGGAGGCGTTCGAGGCGGATAAGTTACCGCCGGATTTGGCGGGCACGCCGGCGGTGAAACCGGGGAGCAAGTGACGGCGCGCCTGGTGGGCTGGCGCCTATTTCCAACCAACTGCCTGCCGGGGGGAAACGTGCCAATGCAAAAACTTCCGTTTCGCTTCAGCAGAAAACGTTGGCCCGAAGAAAAAAGCCGCAGGCGAAACCTGCGGCAGAATTTCCAGAAACTACCGGCTATCCGCCGTTGTCGCCAATCGCTTCGACCGGGCAACCTTCTTTCGCTTCCTTGCAACGGGCTTCCTCATCGGGATTTTCCGGTTGCTTGTAGACGAACGAATAACCGCCGTCGTCGTTGCGTTTAAAATTATCGGGCGCGGTTTCGCGGCACAAATCGCAGTCTATGCACTGGTTGTCCACGTAGTATTTTCCACCTGTGTTTTCGGGATATTTGTTTGCTGCATCAGCCATAAAATGAACCTTTTTAGGTGACGCAATATGACCGCCACCCTTCGTGATGGCAAGCCTCATTTCCCACCCAAAATTGATATTTTCTCCACGGCTATTGGCACCGACGGGTGGCGCGGCGTTCCACGTGCACTGTCCACTGGCCGGTTTGACGCTTCTACGACCAAACAAAAATCCTTTTCATCCGCCTTCACGCAACTATTCTCCTGCGATGCAATCCAGTGTCCAGCGCAAAACTAAAATTATTGCCACTCTTGGCCCGGCCACCGATTCGGCCGAGATGATCGCCAAATTGCTCAAGGCCGGGGTCAATGTCTTCCGGCTCAATATGTCGCACGCGCCGCACGATTGGGTCCGCCGCGTGGTCAAGGACATCCGCGCTGCGAGCACTGCCGCCAACTGTCACGCCGGCATCATGATGGACACCCAGGGTCCCGCGATCCGCACCGGAGAACTCGGCGTCCCGCTCGATTTGCGTCCCGGCCAGAAATTCACCCTCACCGTCCGCGGCGAACGCAGCGAGGAAGAACGCTCCGTCGATGTCAATTACGCCGATTTCGTCAACGACATCAATGTCGGCGACGTGGTGCTCATCGATAACGGCGCCATCGAAATGAAGGTGCTCGCCAAGAGCGGCAATAAAGTCGAGTGCGAGGTTCTCACCGAGGGCAAACTTGGCAGCCGGCGGCATATCAATCTGCCGGGCGTGAAAGTCAGCCTGCCCGCGCTCACTGCCAAGGATATTTCCGACACCAAACTCGGCCTCGAATTGGAAGTGGATTTCATCGCGCTGTCCTTCGTCCGCGAAGCCCGCGATTTGCGGCAGTTGCGCGAGCTGTTCATCGACGCCAAAAAGCAGCCGCTCGTCATCGCCAAAATCGAGGACCAGCAGGCCGTGGCCAACCTGGAGGAAATCGTCCGCGAAGCCGATGCCGTGATGGTCGCGCGCGGCGATTTGGGCATTGAAATTCCCTACGAAGAATTGCCCATCGTGCAACGGCGCATCGTCAAGACCTGCCTGCGCCAGGGAAAACCGGTCATCGTCGCCACGCACATGCTCGAAAGCATGATCGAATCCCCCATGCCCACGCGCGCCGAAGTCACCGACGTCGCCAACGCCATCTACGAACAGACGGATGCCATCATGCTGAGCGGCGAAACCACGGTGGGCAAACATCCTTTGCGGTGCATTGAAGTCTTCGACCGCATCGCCACGCGCATCGAGCGCAGCGGCGGCGCGAATTTCTTTGAAGGGGCGGTCATGACCACGCCCCGCCAGAAATTGGTCAAGAGCGCTGTCGTCATGGCCAACGAACTCAAAGCCGAAGCGATCCTGGTTTTTACGCGGCACGGACACATGGCACGCCACACCGGTTGGCTGCGCCCCCGCTATTCACCGGTTTACGCAATGACGGCCTTTGACGATATTGCGCGCGGGCTGGCGTTGAATTGGGGCGTCACGCCGTTTGTCGTGCCGTTCGACATGATTAACCCGCAGAATACCGTCGAAGCTGCGCTGAAAAGTTTAGTGGAACAAGGCCGCATTCATAAAGGCGCCACCGTCGTTATCATCGGTTCCATCCTGGTTGTCGATCAAATCGTCGACGCGGTTCAGATGCGGGTGGTGTAGGACAGGCATCCTGCCTGTCTCCATATTTGTTCGGTGAGCGCGCCAGCATCCTGCTCTCACAGCCCATTCACCACTCCACCGCCACCGTCAATTTCTTCCCGAACCGATTGTGATAATGCAGCTGCCTATGGTTCACGCCGTGTTCATGCACCAGCTTCGTGATCTTCACGTCGTAACAGCAATATTCCGCGATATCCAACATCTTTCCCTGGCGAAACCATTCGATGGCCTGCAATCCCTCCGCGGTTTTCTCCACGCCGAACGTCGCGGTCGCAATTGAATCCAGTGACAACCGATGTTGCAGTTTATTTTGCAGTTCGACCAGCATGTCGAGCGTCGGCAATTGGCGCAAATCATACGCGGTGTAACCGTGCAACACTTCGTAATCGAACCGGAGATTATTGAAGCCCACCACCAGATCCGCGCGCTGCAATTCCTTGATCAGCTCGTCCACCTGCTTTTCGCCGTAAATCCGGTAGCCACCGGTGGCGGTGTTATATGTCACGCCCACGCTCATGCCCATGGCGCTGATTTTATCCCAGCCGCCGACCTCATCGGCCGACTTTTGCGTTTCCAAATCGAAATAGACGATATTCTTCGCCATGCTCCCAGAATAAAACCTCCTCCGGCCAAAAGAGACAAACCTTTTCTAACGCGAAACCACGGGTGAACCAACATCGGCACGGATTTAGGAAGGTTTTGCGCGAACTGCACGAGTTTTTTCGAATTTCTGGAAATGTATGGAATCGGCGTAATTTGCGTAATCCAGGCTGTTTACGAGCGCAAAATTCCATCCCCTAAATTTGATGTAAAAAGTTTGTCGGTTTTCGGTATATCCGTAAATGTAATGAATGGATGATGTCTGAAGATGACATGACGTTGGTGAGGGAATATGCCACCCACCGATCCGAACCCGCCTTTGCCGCTCTTGTGGAGCGCTACGTTGCTTTGATTCACTCCACAGCGTTGCGCCGCACCGGTGACGCGCATCTGGCTGAGGAAACCACCCAAGCCGTCTTTATCATTCTCGCCCGAAAGGCCGCAACGCTCGACCGTGACACAATTTTGCCCGCGTGGCTGTATCGCACCACCCGCTACGCAGCCGAAAATGCGCTGACCATCCAACGCCGCCGCCGCGAGCGTGAACGAGAGGCTTACATGCAATCCACCTTGTGCTCTGCTGACGGGACCGAACCATGGCTGCACCTCGCCCCGTTGCTGGATAACGCCATGGATGCGCTCTCTGACCGTGACCGGGCGCCGCTGGTGCTGCGCTATTTTGAGAATCGCTCGTGGCGCGAAATCGCCAAGCTGATGCAAGTCACGGAAGATACCGCGCAGAAACGCGCGAGTCGCGCCCTGGAAAAGCTGCGAAGGCTTTTTGCGAAACGCGGCGTGGCGCTCACCGCCACAATCATTGCCGGCGCCATCTCGGCCAACTCAACACAAGCTGCGCCGGCGGGAATGGCAAAGGCGATTTCCGCCGTAGCCGCGGTGAATGGCGCAACGGTTGCCACCTCAACAACCACTCTCGTGAAAGGCGCATTGAAACTTATGGCTTGGACAAAAATCAAAACTGCAGCCGTTGTCGGCGGCGTGCTTTTGCTCGGCGGAAGTGCGGTGGTTGTGAAGCAAAGCTATTTCCCGGCGGAACCGAGTTTTCAGGGGCGAAAGCTGTCGGAGTGGATGGTGGACGTCGACTTCTCGCAACCGCAGGCAAAAAGAGTTCAGGCCGGCGACGCCATCCGGCACATGGGAAAGAAAACCCTGCCGTTCCTGCTCGCCGTCTTTTCCAATCCGAATCCCAAAGATAACCAATTAGGTCAGGCTGTCTGGACTTTCGATGCGCTGGGACCGATCGGCAAACCTGCAATTCCCGAACTCGAAAAATTACAATTGAACTACCCTGGATACGTGCCGGGAGCGCTGGCAGGGATCGGCATCGATGCCCTGCCGGTTTTATTGAAATCATTGACGAATGAAAATTTTTACGTGCGAGATAACACAGCCGCCGCCCTGGCCAATTCAATTTCCTGGGAAAAGATTAGCCGTGAATCCGCCCAGCCCGTTTTGCCCATCGCCCTGGGCAATTTGGAATATACAAATCCCACCAACAGCTTGTATGAGATCAATACGCGTTTTGGAGCCGCCGGACTTTTAGACGCGCTGCACCTTGATTCTCAAGAGTCAGTCCCCGCGTTACTTAAATGCATGAACGAATCACTGGATGAGGGGCGATTTACACTGGTGGGGCGATGTGCGGAAGCTCTGGGCAGCTTCGGAAAGGAAGCACGACCTGCCCTTCCCGCTATTATTCAATGCCTGGATAAAACCTCGGAGCCGACGACCAACCTGAACGTGCTCAGCTGTGCCACGGATTGCGCGATGGCATTGGCTCGAATGGGGAGAGAGGCGCAAACGGCGATTCCGGTTCTTACCAAGGCGGCGAATTCAACGAATGAAACATTGAATCTGGTCGCCACCCAGGCGCTGAAGCAAGTTCAATAGCTCCGAAAGACTCCGAAATCGCGTAGGCATCAACGCTCGGAGCCCTTTGAGCCCTCGCAATTTCAGCTCTCGGTTAAAAGGATTGCTTAGGAGTTCGCTTTTCTGACAGGATACACGAGTTTACCAAATGAATTCCGCCAGTCCAATTGCGTCCGAGAAACCCGCTCCGGCGGTTAGCCCAGCCACCGCTCCCGCGCCTGCCCCGGTCGATTTCTCGAAGCCGGTGGTTCGCCCGAAAAAGAGCGTATTCAAACTCTTCGGAGAAGTCCTCGAACACGGCGGCCCGGGCTATCTTCAATTCGCCATCACGAATCTCTGCAACGCGGATTGCGATTTTTGCGGCTTCGCCCGCTCGAAATTTGATCCCAAAGCCCGCCGCAGTGTTACCCTCAAGGAAGCGCAGGACGTCATCGACATTGCCCTGAAGAATCACATCGGCTACCTGCTGTTCGTCGGCGGGGAACCCATGGTCCACAAGGAGCTCCGCGCGATGACCCGTTACGCGGCGGAGCGGGGTATTCATCCGATGATTTGCACCAATGGCGGCTTATGGACCGAGGACAACATGCGCGGCCTCGCCAGCGACGGCCTCAGCAGCGTCATCATGTCCATCGACGCCCATGATGTTGCGAAGCACGAAAAAAATCGCGGCTTGCCGGATGTCTGCAAGAAGATCAAACGCGCGAACGAATATTTCCATTCCGTCGGCATCCAAACCACGGCCAGCATCACCGCCAGCCGGTTGATCGAGGATTACGACAAGCTGCCGGATTTCCTGGAAACGCTCGGGTTCCAAAGCTGCACGTTCAGTTATCCGCTCACCTCGCTCGCCAGCAGCTATCTCAGCTTCAGTGACAGCGGCCTGGTGAATTATTCCAAGGACGAGTTGATCCAGTTGTTCGAGAAGATTAAAAACATGAAGCTGCGCAGCGAATTTCCGGTCGTGAACCCGACCGAATCGCTCCACGAGATGCAGCGGCATTTGCGCGGCGAGAAGGAAAAGTTCGGCTGCCTCGGCGGGCACAAATATTTTTATCTCGATTGGAACCTGAACATGTATCGTTGCCACTTCTGGGAAAAGCCGATGTGCAACATCTACGAGTTCGACCAATCGAAACTCATCCGCGACGGCTGCACCCGCTGCATGATCGATTGCTATCGCGACCCGAGTGTCCTGCAATTTGTGGCCATCAGCGCCAGCGATGCCTACAACAATGTGAAAAAGGGCAAACTCGGCGCCGCCGCCAAAAACATTTTCGACCGCCGCAACCTGACCTCCATCAAGGCCGTCTGGGAAGACCGCAAGTGGATTGGGAAGGTCTAACCTTGTGGCGGCGGTCTATGCCGCCGCACTTCAAGGTGCGGCTCAACTGGGTAGGGCGCGTCGCTCCGCGCGCGCCGCCCTCAATCGGACAACAGCGCGCAAATAACCTCCTGCGCTTAATCTTCAAAAATTCGTGTCCATCCGTGTTCATCCGTGGTTAAATTCCCCCGTGCTTCCGCATAAACAAATTCCCGATCACGTGCCGCCCTTCGAGCCCTAACACCTCCGCGCGCCAGGATTGTGTTCCGAAGAAACAACCGACAATAGTCAAAACTTCCGAGTCCTGCAGGGACGGCCGACCTTCTGATCGATTTGGCGTGAATTACTCCCTCTATTTAAATTAAAAATATCACCGTGATTGTCGATCTAAAAGCAAATGATCGCTGGCAAGCCATTGATGAATTGGTATCTCATCTCATCTCTGCAGGCGTCCTAAAAACCGATTGTCGTGACGCCATAACCACCGCCCTCAAAAAGCGCGAGACTTCCATGAGCACCGGTATCGGGTTTGGCATCGGCCTTCCGCACGCGAGCACGGATTTGGTTTCCGAAGTGGTCAGCATCCTCGGTCGCTCGAAAACGGGAATCGATTTCAACTCTCTCGATCGCAAACCAGTTCACTTGGTTCTGCTGTTTCTGATACCCCAAGGCCAATTTCAGAAACACCTCAACACGCTGGCGAACATTGCCAAGCTCCTGCACAAAGCCGAATTTCGCACGGAACTGCTCAATTCACCGGACAGCGCCGCGCTTAATCTTCAAAAATCCGTGTCCATCCTTGTTCATCCGTGGTTAAATTCCCCCGTGCTTCCGCATAAACAAATCGAAGTCCGCCTGCAACAAGCCGTCCGCGCCGTCCTCCCCGACGCCGACGCCTCCACCGTCCTGGTCCGCCCCTCCTCCGACCCGAAATTCGGCGATTACCAAAGCAACGCCCTGATGTCCCTGGCCAAGACGCGCAAAATGAACCCGCGCCAGCTCGCCACCGACGTCCTCGCCAAACTCGATGTCTCCGAATGGTGCGACAAAGTCGAAATCGCCGGTGCCGGCTTCCTTAATTTCACCCTCCGAGCATCGGCCCTCGCAAAAACGCTCGAATCCGCCGCGCGCGGCGAACATTTGTTTTTTGAAAAAGCCGCCGAACCCAAAACGGTCGTCGTCGATTTCAGTTCGCCCAACGTCGCCAAGCCCATGCACGTGGGCCATATTCGCTCCACGGGCATCGGAGACGCGTTGCAACGCATTTTCCGCGTCATGGGCCATCGCGTCATCAGCGACAACCATATCGGCGACTGGGGCACGCAATTCGGCATGCTGCTGCTCGGCTGGAAAACGTTGCTCGATCGCGCGGCCCTCGATCGTGATCCCATCGCGGAAATGGACCGCATTTACAAAATCATCAGCCCCCAGTGCGCCGCCGACAAACCGGAATACAATCCGGTCACGCACCAGGCCGCGATGCGCGAGCTCGTCAAACTTCAAAGTGGCGACCCGGAAAACCTCGCCATCTGGCAGGAGATGATTCGCCTGTCGGAAAAGCAATTCGACCAGATTTACGGCCGGCTCGGCGTTAAATTCGATCATACCCTCGGAGAAAGCTTCTACAACCCGCAACTCGGCCACATCGTCGCGGATTTGCTCGCGCGCGGCATCGCCCGCGAAAGCGAAGGCGCCGTCGCCGTTTTCAGCGATGGCTCGTTGCCGCCCAAGGAGGATCCCTTCCTCGTCAATCGTGATGGCGAATGGGTTCCGGACCCGGCGCTCATCCGCAAGAGCGATGGCGGTTTCAACTACATGACCACCGACCTCGCGACGCTGGATTATCGGATCAAAACCTGGTCGCCGCGGGAAATCATTTACATCGTGGACGACCGGCAGTCCATGCACTTCAAAAAATTGTTCCTCACGTTCGCACGCTGGCAGCCGGAG
>Ga0265338_10003656_pt1 | contig 21417 bp, 20 predicted proteins | sample 42126metaG_FD_193579 | JGI IMG/M metagenome (GOLD analysis project Ga0265338, IMG submission 193579) | Rhizosphere microbial communities from Carex aquatilis grown in University of Washington, Seatle, WA, United States - 4-21-26 metaG | ecosystem: Host-associated > Plants > Roots > Rhizosphere... | reverse complement strand
CATGCCGCACCGGGTTATGTTTTTTGTGGCCAGCATCGGCGTTGGTGGTAGCATCCGCGCCTTGAAGTGTCAAGAAACGCACTGGCCCAGTTCATTCGTGTATTTTGCCGGCTGATGGCGGCAGGCGCCCTCGGGCTTGCCTGCCGGCAGGGTTCGGGCGCGGACTTGTCGTTGCGTCAGACCGACAGCGCACACGCGCGGGTGCTGATCGTCGAACACCCGGACGCCACCTATCGATACCAGCCGGACGGCGCGGCGGTCCAGGCCATGGTCGATCGCGGCCTGACCCATTTCACCGGCAAACCGACGGTCGTGGCGGCATGGCTCAGCCTGGTTTCGACGCAGGACGTTGTCGGCATCAAGGTCTATTCCACCGCCGGACCGATCAATGGCACCCGTCCCGCGGTCGTCACCGCAGTGATTCACGAGTTGCTGAATGCGGGCCTGCCACCGGAACATATCATCATCTGGGACCGGAACAGTGGGGATTTACGGGCCGCTGGCTTTTTCAAGCTTGCCGCCCAACTCGGCGTGCGCGCCGCCGGCAGCGCCGAGGCGGGTTACGACCCGACCAATTTTTATCTGCCCGACACGCCCATCATCGGCCAGCTCGTGTGGGGTGATTATGAATTTGGGGAAAAGGGGCCGGATATTGGCAAACGGTCCTTCGTTTCGAAGCTGGTCACCCGCCATATCACCAAAATCATCAGTATCGCGCCGCTGTTGAACCAGGATTCCGCCGGCGTATGCGGCCATCTTTACGGTCTGGCCATGGGTAGCGTGGACAATACCCTGCGTTTTCAGGGCGACCCCGGACGGCTGGCCGTGGCCGTGCCGGAAATTTACGCATTGCCGGTGCTCGGCGACCGCGTCGTCTTCAACATTACCGACGCGCTCATTGGCCAGTATGCCGGCGGTTCAAAGGGATTATTGCAATATTCCACGGTGCTGGATCAACTTTGGTTCAGCCGCGATCCGGTCGCGCTCGACACGCTTGCCATCAAGGAGCTTGATCGCGAACGCCAGCTGATTGACGCACCGGGATTCACCCCCAATCCGGATCTCTATGCCAACGCCAACCTGCTTCAGCTGGGGGTGAACGATCCCGCCAGGATTCGGGTGGATAAAATTCATTGAAAAACTGGACGGGAGCCGTCCGGCTCAGCCGGTTGCCGGCTCGCTTTGTCGTGCGCGCCTTTCCTTTTCAATGGCGTCCTTTTTCTGGCGCAGGCATTCCGGGCAGATGCCGTGCGTCGTGGGTGTGTCAAAGCCCTGCTCCATGAACTCTTCCAGCGGCATCCATTCGCCCTTGTAATCAATGCGCCGGCACCAGGAACACACGCGCAGGAAGTCTTCCAGTTGCCGGACCTGTTTCAGCAACCGGCGCGTCGAATTGCTCACCAACAGCCAGACGGCCAGAAACAGCAGCATCTCCAGCGTCGGCCGGCGGTAAAGGGCCACGAAGGGATGACCGGAGAATATCAACGAAGGCAATTGCAGCAACTCATCCAAAAAACAAAGTACGATGACCGCCAGAAAACCAACATTTTGATAGACCACGATCCTTGCCAACTGCGAATTTTTTACCATAACGACAACGTCATCTACACAACTTGCGGCAGGTCGGCGGTCATTTCCTCAAATGACCTTTGGTTCCCTTTACTTTATCGCCCCGGCCACCATCACCGCCAGTTGGTCGAACCGGTCAAACGGAACGCATAAATTGTGCCGCGGTTTTTTCGCCGTTTGACAGGTTGAAAGTCAGCGTGCACCACCAAACTGTTCCTCCAGCGCCACAATATTCTGACAGCTCGTGTGGATGAAAATTCAATCCGACGCGGGAAAACCAAAATTCGACTCCAAACCCTGGGAAAAATCATCACCCATTCCCATAAACGGGGATTCGGGCATCGGCTGATCGCCGGTTGGCTAAAGCAACAGGGTTTCAACCTTCCACCCGCTGATGCGGCTGCTTACCAGATGTCTCGTCGGCCCTTCAATCCGACCCGATGCCCAACCTCAACTATTTCGTTAATATCAGCCTGCCATCAGGTGGGCCGCCTGCGATTCTTTTGCCGAACATGAAATTCACAAGGTCGGTGCCGAAATCAGCTCCAGTCGGAAGCTTTTGATGCCGTTGAGCATGAATTGGATGGCCACCGCCGCCAGCAGCAGACCCATGACACGGATGGCGATACTCATGGCAATCGGGTTCAACCAGTGCGCGCTCCGGACCGCCAGCCGGAAAATCAGATAGCTCGCCACCGCCACCGCCAGGATGGAGCCGTAAAGTGCTATATGCTGCGGGACATTGTGTGCCTCGTTTTGGAGCAGGATCGTCGTGGAAATGGCGCCCGGTCCGGCCAGCATCGGAATGGCCAGCGGCGTGATGGCGATGTCCATCTTTTCCGCGCCGGCCTGCTTTTCCTCGCGCGTCTCCTGCACCCGCGACCGTTGCACGCGCAGCATGTCCAGCGCGATGATCAACAGCACAATGCTGGCGGCGATTTGAAACGCGGCCATGGTGATGCCGAAGACTTTAAACAGGAGCGTTCCGGCCACGGAAAACACCAGCAACACCACAGCCATCGTGCTACACGCCATCCGCGCCGTGCGGAGACGTTGCTCCGGTGTGTCGTTCGGGGTCATCGCCAGAAACGCCGGCGCCGTCGCCAGCGGATCCACAATCACGAACAGTGAACTCGCGGCCAGCAGGACGTATTCGATCAAACTCACGTGATGGAATTAGGGATAGATTGAACCGAAAGTCAATGGAGAGAATAAAACCATTCCAAAACCGGTCGGCCGTGGTGGATCGCCTTTCTGCTGCTTAAAAAAACAACACCGAAAGCGGTCAGGCCGCGTGCGAGCCGTCGCAGAAGGGTTTGTTGTTGGAAACCCCGCAGCGGCATAGCGTCATCCGATTCCGAACTTCGTAGGCTTTGCCATCAGCGGCAATCACCGGGATGCCCCCGCGCACCCAGATCGGGCCGCTCACCTTCTTCTCCGTGTCCTCAATCAACCCGAGCGACGGTTCGAATTTCGGCTCGATGGCTTTGCCCGTCTTCTTATCCCATACCACCAACCGGCCCGCCGGACAATGCGCAGCCTCATACTCCGCCAGCCGTCGGGCTTCGGGATCGTCCGAGGCCGGAACCAGGTTCCAAATCCTCCCTTTCGGGTCGCAGAACCGGGCAAAGGCGCAAAGGCTCTCCGCGTCGGTGAGTCGCAGGGTCGGCCCGGCGATGGTCTTCGCCTGTTTCAGGTAAGGCTCACGGCTGGCGGTTTCGGTTCCATCGAACCTGGCCTTCAGGTGGCTGCCATCGCAGAACGGTTTGTTGCCCGAATGACCGCAACGGCACAGGGAGTATTGCGGCGACGCCGGATGCTGCTTGCCTTCACGGTAATCGAGCGAATCGCCCCCGGCATTGGTGACAATCCATTGCTCGCTGAGCGGCAGGCCGCCGCTGACAAGATAGGGACCATCCTTCGTTACTTCGATTTTTGCTCGTTCACTTTTTTTCATAATAAGATGGTAGGGACGCCGCGCTGCGGCGTCCGGACAGCGCAGCGCGCTGTCCCTACCTTTAAATCGCCACACTCCCGTGTTTCCTTCAACACCCGAAACTCAGCCACGATGGGCCGCCCCTGTCAATCCCGACTTGTTGGAAACCTGCTATGCAATCTTGCATGGAATAACCGCGTCTTCGTCGAATGTGTAAACGGCGCACATCCGGTGGTAGCCGTCGGCAATGATCACCTTGCCATTGGCCGAATCCCTGACCAGCAGGAGCGGTGATACGGCACTGCCGGACTCTATTTTCAACTGGTCCTTTTTGACATGGGAATTCGCGACCCCCAGCAACGGTAATCTGGCCGCCCGGAAAATGTCCTTGGCTTTAAACTCTGACGTCGGCGCCTTTTTCAATTTTTTAACAAAGCCGGCGGCCGTCCGGGCGTCGTAGATCAGAGTCAAATACGACAGGGCCGCCGGATAATCATGCTCTTCCGGCTGGCTCAACCATTTAATTTTGAATTTGGGGGCCATAGTGTCATCACTTCTGCTTTTTTGGTTTCTTCTTTCAATCTGCACGAGCCACGTCACCGTTGCCGGGTCCGGTAGAACTGGCCGGCCGTTCCCGGCGCGACCGGCAGGGTGACGATATTGGACGCGCCCGCCAACCACGGAGTGCTGCCGGCATCCAACCAGTTGTTTGGGTTGCCGGTCAACTGATTCACCTGTTGCAAGACGAAGCCCGGTGACAGGCTGATCCAACTGACCGTGAGGTTGGTGCCGGAAAGCGACGCCGCCAACTGCGGGGCCGCTGGCGGTTGAAAGGCGTTTGCGGGCGTGACCACCAGCGTTCCGTCCTCGTTGATGGTTTCGCTGTCCGGCAAGGTCGTCGCGTTCACGTCGTTCGCGAAGCGGAGGTTGGGATAATCGGAAACCCAAAGGTCCGCGACCACGTCGTTGCTCAACGGCACGTAACCATCGTTCGTCAACGGCGGCCCGAAATAGTTTCCAATCACATTCAAGTCCGTGGCGTTGTGGAGTGAAATGGGTGCGCGACGCCAGTCCAGAAAGGCGTTGTAAAGAATCCGGATGCCGGAAATTTCCAGACCGTTGGTCACGTAATCCGAGCTGATGGTGGCGTTGTGGAATTCCACCAGCGCAAAAGCGGGTTCCGCCATGGGAATGTTGTTGCTCAGGGCTGCCTCGGAATAACTGCAATCGGAAAGCACGTTATCCATGATGACCACGTTCGTCGGCACAAAGAGGTTGAGAAACGTCGAGGTCATGGCGGGGAAGGCGGCGATGGCGCTCAAGGCCATGCCGCTGATGGTGTTGTGGGCAATCAGCGTGTTGTTCGCCCGGCAATAAATCCCGTGCTGCCGGCTGTTGCTGAACTGGTTGTCCAGGTAAACGGCCGAGGTATTGAGGGTCTCATCCACCAGCAGCGTGTTGGTGTCGTACATACCGGCCACGACATTCGAAATCGCGTGGTCGAAGGTGATGTCGGGCAGATTGACCGCCGTAATGGTCGCCTGGTCGAACACTTCGCCATTGGTTGGATTGAAAAAGAGGACCGCGTCGCCCACCTGGGCTTCATACGGAATCAGGTTGGTCGGGATGGTGGTGTCCTCGCCATTCTGATACACCGCAAACGTATTCGTCGGCTGGACGGGCGCGTTGGTAACAATGAACGGGCTGATGTTGGGGTTGGCCGTGTCATCGCTCAAGGCGGTGAAGTTGCATCCCTGCACCCATGGCCCGATCCGCGGATCGACAAAATAACCCCCATCAGCATTGGAAGTCCGCAGGCGGGGGGCGTTTGTGCCCGCAGGCGGCGGGCCGAGTTGAATCTGGTCGTTGATTTCATTTACCAGCGACGAATACCGTCCCGAATAACTGGCACCCGCGCCGGCATAGTTGGTGTTGTTCAGGAACGTGACCTGCCACGACTGGTTGACGTTGAACAACGGCGAGCCGTTCCAGCGCGAAATCATGTTCCAGAGCGCGCCAGGCTGGATGGACTTCGCCTGGGCCGCCAGAGAAAGATAAACCTTGAACGCACCGTTGCTGTTCGTCTGGACCACATTGGTATAAAGGCAGGCCGCGTAGCTGGCGTCCGCGCCGCGGCCGGGCCGGGTCGGGTCCATGACCGTGCCCCAGAGACGCGCGGTACTGAGCGCATTCGTATCGGTGTAGTTGGCATTCGTGGGAGCCGGGTACCCGGTGTCCACCTGAAACTCAATGGCCAGTTCCTTTGGTGTATTGGTAAAGAAATTATGCGTCACCACCCCTTGCGTGTACGGCAACGGGTCGTAATCCACCGTAAACCCCTGCACAATCACGTTGGAGCACGAGCTGACATTCAGAAATCCAATGCGCGGATTGGTGATGAGGATTTTACAGCCGTTGCCATTGACCAATACATTGGTGGCATTGAACAGCAGAAGCGGAACGCCTTTCGTCAGCGAACCGTTCGTGATGATATAGGTCGCGCCTGCCGCGAAGCGAATTTCCGTCCCACCCGCGAAGTTGCCGACCGAATTCAACGCGTTCGAGATGAGCAGCACGTCGTCAGGGCCGGGCGATCCGACGAAGTTCGTCTGCAGGATGGGCACCGGCAACGTCAACAGGGGCGGCGGCCGGGGCAGCCAGTCCACGGTGGCGGCAGTGGCCCAGCGCGCGGCCGGAGTGGTCAGGTTCGTGGACATTTGGAAAATCAAATAACGCGGCGTGACGGAGCCGGCCGAGTTCGTCACCGGCCACTGGTCGAAAATCAGGTTGGTCACACTGCTGATGACGGTTCCCACACTGGCCGTGGCATGGAACGCGTCGTAGGTGAGGAAAATCTGCACGGGATTGCCGGTGTTGGTGAAGGCGTTGGGCACACTCACCGGATTGTTGAGCGCGGTGCCGCCGTAGAGCGTGACCGTCCCGGTCCCGAACACCTGAACCCACGGACCACTGCCGCTGGCGGGAGATGCCAGGAACTGGTTGCTGTTGCCGAATCCCATGGCGATCCATTCATTGAAGCCCGTTGGGAATTGCATCACCGCCGAGGCCGTCATTGAACCATGCGGCCCGATGGGCACAAGTTGTACGCCGGCCGTCGCCCCGGCACTGGAAGCGGCGTTGTACAAATGCCCGCTTCCATCCAGGGCCAGTTGCGAAGGCGCTGCGCCCGACTGCCACCCGTTCCCCTCGACGTCAATCCAGGGAATACTGTTGCTGATGTTTCCCGCCGATTGCGTGAAAAAATCCTGAAATACAACTTCCGCCGACACATTCACGGCAGCGATTCCGACCAGCACGAGCACAAGGAGCGTCCGGCTGAAGCACCGGCAGCATGCCACCTGGAACCTTGACCAGAAAAGGGAATGCGCAACTTGCACGTGTCTAATTTAGCAGGGCCGGCAGCGGCATGCAACCGCACGACAATGCCGGACTTGAATTCGTGGCAGAATCCGGTAAGCCTGATGCCAATTGATCATGGCAACGATTTCAGATTCAATCATCCTTGGTTGTTGGATCATCTTCCTGGCGTACTGGATTATCAGCGCCCTCGCGGCCAAGCGGACGGCGGAACCACAAAGTTTGTTGTCCGCCCTGGCACACCGGATTCCCGTGGGCTTGGGCTGGGTTCTGCTGGCATATCAGGGATTACCGCCGCCCATGAATCTGGTGTGGATGCCGCGCACGGATGGGGCGCGCGTGATGGGTGTGGTGATCTGCGTGCTGGGGCTGTTCGTCACGATCTGGGCGCGCCGGACACTCGCGGGTAACTGGAGCAGTGATGTCACCTTCAAGCAGGGCCACGAACTGGTGAAGACCGGGCCTTATCGGTTCGTGCGGCACCCCATCTACACCGGTCTGCTGGTGATGTGTCTCGGCTCAGGCATCGAAATCGGCCGGCTGCGTTGCCTGCTCAGCCTGGTATTGGTTGGCGTTGGTTTTTGGATCAAGCTCAGGCAGGAGGAAGCGCTCATGTTACGCCATTTCCCCAATGAATATCCGGCCTATCAAAAACAGGTGAAGGCGCTCATCCCATTCGTCATTTGAAAATCACTTCGCTTTGAAGACCAGTTTTTCCCCGTCGGCCGTCACTTTTATCTTATCTCCGGGTTTAAAGTCACCGTCGAGCAGTTTTGTCGCCAGCGGATTGAGAATGTGTTCCTGCACCGCCCGTTTGAGCGGGCGCGCGCCGAATTGCGGGTCGTAACCTTCACTGGCCAGCAATTTCTTCGCGGCCGCGTCCACCTCGAGCGTGAGATTCTGTTGCGCGAGGCGTTGCTTCAGCTTCTCCAGTTGGATGTCCACGATGCGCTCAATTTCGCTTTCGTCGAGGCTTTGGAAAATGATGACATCGTCCACGCGGTTCAGGAATTCAGGCCGGAAATGCCGTTTCAATTCGGCCATCACCTTGTCTTCCATCGTTTGATGCGACGACTTGTCCGTGCGGCCGTCCATGAAATATTCCTGAATGATGGGCGAGCCGAGGTTGCTGGTCATGATGACGATGGTGTTCTTGAAATCCACCGTCCGCCCCTGCCCATCCGTGAGCCGGCCGTCGTCGAGCACCTGCAACAACACGTTGAAAACATCGGCATGTGCCTTTTCAATCTCGTCGAACAGCACCACCGCATACGGCCGGCGCCGCACCGCCTCGCTCAATTGCCCGCCCTCCTCGTAGCCGACATAACCCGGTGGCGCGCCGATGAGCCGCGCGACGGTGTGTTTCTCCATGTATTCGCTCATGTCGATGCGAATCATCGCGTTTTCGTCGTCGAATAGAAATTCCGCGAGCGCCCGGGCGGTCTCGGTTTTGCCAACACCGGTCGGGCCGAGAAAAATAAACGAGCCGATGGGCCGGTTCGGGTCCTGCAATCCGCTGCGAGCGCGGCGCACGGCATCGGACACGGCCTTGATGGCTTGCTTCTGCCCGATGACGCGTTGCGCCAGGCGTTCCTCCATTTTCACCAGCTTTTGCCGCTCGCCTTCCAGCATCCGTGAAACGGGAATATGCGTCCAGGACGCGACGACCTTGGCGATATCTTCGTCGGTCACTTCCTGGCGGAGCAAGGACGTGCGCGTGGCCTGCGCTGATTGTTTTTCGATGGTCGCCAGCTTTTTTTCCAGGTCGGGAATCTTGCCGTACTGGACTTCCGCCGACTTCGTCAAATCCCCGCGGCGCTGCGCCTGCTCCAGTTCGATCTTCGCCTGTTCGAGTTGCGATTGCACCACGCTGACGGCGTTGACGGCGGCCTTCTCATTCTGCCATTGCGCGGTGAGCGCCTTGGATTTGTCCTTGAGGTTGGCGGTTTCCTTGTCAATGAGCTTGAGCCGTTCCTTGCTCGCGGCATCTTTTTCCTTGGCCAGCGACGTGCGTTCAATTTCCAGTTGCAGAATCTGCCGGTCGAGCTGGTCCAGTTCCGTCGGCTTGGAATCCAGCTCCATCTTGATGCGCGACGCCGCCTCGTCCACGAGGTCAATCGCCTTGTCCGGCAGAAACCGGTCGGTGATGTAGCGATGCGACAGCGTCGCCGCCGCCACGAGCGCCGAATCCTGGATGCGCACGCCATGATGCACCTCGTAGCGTTCCTTGAGTCCGCGCAGAATCGCGATGGTTGCCTCCACGGTCGGCTCGGCCACCATCACGGGCTGAAAGCGGCGTTCCAACGCCGGATCCTTCTCGATGTGCTTGCGGTATTCGTCGAGCGTCGTCGCGCCGACGCAGCGCAATTCGCCGCGGGCGAGCTGTGGTTTCATGATGTTCGCCGCGTCCGTCGCCCCTTCCGCCGCGCCCGCACCGACGATGGTATGCAGTTCATCAATAAACAAAATGATTTTGCCTTCACTGGCGACGATTTCCTTCAGAAACGCCTTGAGCCGGTCCTCGAACTCGCCGCGATATTTGGCGCCGGCAATCATCGCGCTCAAATCCATGGCCACCAGCCGTTTGTTTTTCAGTGATTCGGGCACGTCGCCACTCACGATGCGCCGGGCCAGGCCCTCCGCAATCGCCGTCTTGCCCACGCCGGGTTCGCCGATGAGCACCGGATTGTTTTTCGTCCGGCGCGTCAGCACCTGCATGACGCGTCGGATTTCCTCGTCGCGGCCGATGACCGGGTCAATCTTGCCCTGCCGCGCCAGCGCCGTGAGATCGCGGCCGTATTTATCGAGCGCCTGAAATTTGGCCTCGGGATTCTCATCGGTGACGCGCTGGTTGCCGCGCAACCCGGCGAGCACCTGGAGCACGGCATCGCGCTTCAGGCCGTGCCTGGCGAAAATCTTTTTCAACCCCGAACCGCCGCTGTCCATCAGGCCGAGCAGCAGATGTTCGGTGCTGACATAATCATCCTTGAGTTTGGTGGCCTCGGATTGCGCGGCGTCGAGGGCTTTTTTTAGATCGTTGCCGGCGTAGGGGTCGCCCGCGCCTTCGACCTTGTGTCGGCGCGCGAGTTCGGCTTCCACATCCGGTTTCAGCCGGGTGACCGGCACCCCCATCCGCTCGAGCAAATCGGGAATCAAACTGTCCGCTTGGGACATCAGCGCAAGCGCGAGGTGCTCACCGTCAATCTCCTGGTGGGAATATTCGCGGGCCAGCCGTTGCGCCTCCGACAAGGCTTCCTGGGATTTTTGTGTGAACCTTTCCGGTTGCATGACGCGAATCTAGCGTAAAGCGGCAGGGACGCAAAGCCGTGAAATTTGCAGCACAACGGGCGGGCCGAAATGGATTCTAACGTCCGTGGACGCCGACCATGCGCTGGGCTTCCACATCCCAGACTTTCAGGCGCAAGCAGCGGATGATGTCGATGGGGCGGAGCGAGGTGGTCTTAGCCTGGCGCAATTCGGGAAGGTCACGGTAAAGTTCGGGCAACCGATAAAAGGGAATGCGGTGGTTCAGGTGGTGGATGTGGTGGTAGCCGATGTTCGCGGTGAACCAACTCATGAGCGGGCCGGTTTTCAAAAAGCTGGAGGATTCGAGCGCGGCCTTTTCATAGGTCCAGCCGCCCTTGTCGTTGAAGGAAACACCGGGGAAATTATGCTGCGCGTAAAAAAGATAGCTGCCGAGGGCGGCGGCCAGGAACAGCGGAAATTCCAGCGCCAGTACCCAGGTCAGCCAGCCGAACAGGCATACCAGCGCCACGGCCAGCCCCAGGTGCAGCAGCAAAGCCAGCAGGCAATCGTAGTGTCGGCGCGGGGAATTAAGGAACGGGTTGATGATCATCCCGAAATGAAAGACGAAAATGTAGCCGAACAGGATGGTCAAGGGATGGCGCATGAACAGGTATTTGAAACGGACGCCACGGGAGGATTTTTGATATTGCTCCCGGGTCATGATGGGATACGAACCGATGTGGGAGCCAAACAGCTTGGAATTGTGCGCATGGTGATGGTCATGCGAGCTGCGCCAGATGCTGCTGGGACTCAGGGACCAGATGCCAAAGAGACGCATGAACAATTCCGCCAGCCGCGATCGGGGCAGGATGGCGCGATGCTGTTGATCGTGGTAAATGACGAACAGTCGGAGACTCAAAAGCCCGGCCAACAAACTGGCCCCCATCCTCAGGAGCATCGGAAAGACTGGTAATGTCCCCGCCAAGGCCACCACCAGCAGGACGGTGGTGGAAAGGATGCACCACCAGCTTCTCCATGTATGGTCCCGGGCATACGCCTTGGTTCGCGCGTGGAGCGTCTGGGCAGAATTCATAATCTATCCAGAGCCAAGGTTCGACCATGGCAAAGTTAAGGTCAATAACGTTCATTATTATTTTTCCGGGAGGTGGACACAGGTCGTTGTGGCTTTCACCGGGATGCCGGAAATGTCGGCAGACGGCCCGGGCGCGCCGGAGTGATTGCAACCATCACGTTTTTTGCGACAGATGAAACACAGATGAACACGGATTTTTTCGGGAAGTCGGACTTCAAATATGCCATCCCCAGTGCTTTCGGAATGACGTTCACGTCTCTTTGCGTGGTCAGGGGTGAAATCTTCGCGTTCTTCGCGCGACTTTTTGCGGCGTTGCGTTCATCTGATTTTTGTTTAGTTTGCGCGCATGAAATATCGCGAACTGGGGCGGACGGGCTGGAAGATCTCGGAAATCAGCTTCGGTGCCTGGGCCATCGGCGGCACCTGGGGCAAGGTGGACGACCGGGAATCGCTGGCCGCGCTCCACGCCGCGCTCGACGGCGGAGTGAATTTCTTCGATACCGCGGACGTTTATGGCGACGGCCACAGCGAACGGCTGCTGGCGAAGTTGAAAAAGGAGCGGAAGGACAAATTTTACATCGCCACCAAGGCCGGCCGGCGATTAAACCCGCACACGGCCGAAGGTTACAACCGCCGCAACCTCACGTCCTTTGTCGAGCGCAGTTTGAAGAATCTGCGGGCCGACGCGATTGACCTGCTGCAACTGCACAGCGCGCCCACGGCGGTTTATTATATGCCGGAGGTGTTTGCGGTGCTCGACGACCTGGTGAAGGCCGGCAAAATCCGCCATTACGGCGTGAGCGTGGAAAAAGTCGAAGAGGCGCTGAAGGCCATCGAATTCCCCGGCGTGCAATCGGTACAGATCATCTTCAACATTTTGCGCCAGCGGCCCACCGAGCTGTTCTTCCCGGAGGCGCGCCGCCGCCGGGTGGGCATCCTGGCGCGGCTGCCGCTGGCGTCGGGCCTGTTGTCGGGCAAACTGACCCGCACCAGCACTTTCGCCCGCGACGATCACCGTAATTTCAACCGGCACGGCGAAGCGTTTGACCGCGGCGAAACCTTTTCGGGCGTGGATTATGAAACGGGACTGGAGCTGGTCGAACAGTTGCGCCCCCTGGCCCCGGCCGGCCTGACCATGCCGCAACTGGCCTTGCGCTGGATTCTGGAATTTCCGGCCGTGACCTGTGCCATCCCGGGTGCCAAACGCCCGGGGCAGGTGCAGGAAAACGTCGCAGCCTCGGACCAGCCCCGCCTGTCCCGGGCCGCGATGAAGAAAATCCAGGCGCTTTACGACCGGCGGGTGCGTCCCCTCGTGCATCATTATTGGTAGAACGCGGAATCTGGAATATGTCTTGCTGGGAGCAGGGCATGCAGCAGCAGGACGTTTCGGCGAACCTGGCCGGCAAAAGTACGCGCCAGCTTGAACAACGGTGGAACACCCGCAGAAAAATCATCGGTTTATCAGCCATCGGCCTGATTTTTATCGTTAGTACCCTCTCGGTTCTTTATCTCCTGGGAAATCGCATCTCCATCTTTCAAACCGGCGGACTGCTCCTGCTCTGTGTCTCATTCTTAATCATGAGAACGGCCGAGCGCATCGCCGGGCCGGAAATGGACAGACTCTTTCGACGCGAGAAACACGCCCGGCGGGGAGCCGTGGCGGAGGAAAAAATCGGCGCCCTGCTCAACGGCCTCGCGGAGAACTATGCGGTGCGGCACGATGTGAACACCGGCCATGGCAACATTGATCACCTGGTGTTCCGCCGGGACGGCGCCGTGTTCCTGATTGAGACCAAATCGCATTCCGGCTGGATCACTCGGCACGACCGCCAACTGCGCCGGAATGGACAGCCGTTGGAAACGGATTTCATCCAGCAAACCCTCAAAAATATTTCCTGGCTGAAAAAATTCCTGAAGGCGCGCGCCGGCTTTGAACCGTGGATCCATGCCGCGATCGTTTTCACCGACGCCCACGTGGAAAAACATCTTAACCTCGACAATGTCGACGTTTTCAACGCGAGCCACCTGACCCGCTGGCTGGAACGGGCACGCGGCAATCCCCGGGCTTCCGTGTTCCTTTGGCCACAGGTGGAAAATCTGAAAAACGAACTGGCCGCGCCGGATTCAATCCACCTTGCCTGCCAGCCGCTTTTGCGCTAGCTTGCGAACACTATGGACATAGCGCCTTTTGCTTCCGGAACGGTACCACCGCCTCCGCCACCGCCGGTGATCACGCCGTCACCACCGCCCAAACCGCGCCGTAGCCGGGGTTGGATGATTTTTGCCATCATTCTGCTGGTCCTGTTGCTGATCAGTCTGTTCGGCAATTTCGCCTGGGTGGTTTCGCGGGCGCTGAATTTCAAGGGTGGCCTGGGCAACGGGATTTCGCGCGAAGTGGGTCCCAACCTGGACGAATGCCTGCTCAAGGACAATGATGCATCGAGTAAAATTGCCGTGGTCACCGTGGACGGCATCATCAGCGGCCAGACGGTGGACCAGGCCGGCAACAACCTGATCGACGTCATCCAGGCGCAGCTGGATCGCGCCAAGGATGACCATCGGGTCAAGGCCGTGATCCTGAAGGTGGATTCCCCGGGCGGCGAAGTGCTGGCCTCGGACGAAATTTACCGCGAGATAAAGGATTTTCAGAAGGATTCCGGCAAACCGGTCGTTTGTTCCATGGGCAGCCTGGCCGCGTCCGGCGGTTATTATATTTCATCGCCCTGTCGCTGGATTGTGGCCAACGACCTGACCATCACCGGCAGCATCGGCGTGATTTTGCATACCTGGAATTATCGCGGGTTGATGGATAAGATCGGTGTGCAGCCGGATGTCTTCAAGAGCGGCAAGTTCAAGGACATGCTCAGTGGCGAACGCGAGACCAATGAAATCCCGCCGGAAGAACGCGTCATGGTGCAGGGTTTGATCAACGAGACGTATCAAAAATTCAAGGGCGTGGTGGCCGCGGGACGCGACGCCGCGCACGAAAAAAACCAAAAGGAAGGACGCCCCCTGTCGCTGGATTGGACCAATTACGCCGACGGTCGCGTGTTGTCAGGCAACCAGGCCTATGACCTTGGTTTTGTGGATGAAATCGGGGATTTTCAGGACGCCGTGGACCGCGCCCAGCATATCGCCGGCATCCGGGATGCCAACTTGATCGAATACCGCGAACGCTACGATTTCTCGAACTTTTTCCATATGCTGGGCCAGTCTGACCTGTCCCACACCATCAAATTGGATCTGGGCATGGATCTGCCCAAACTCCAGGCCGGCGAACTCTATTTCCTGTCACCCACCTTCATCAACTGATTGAACGAAGCCCTGCTCATCGTCGCGGACAGCGAGCGCGATGCGAACATGCTTTACGCCGTCGGCATGTTCGTGCCCGATCCGTTCATCTATCTCCACTCCGGCGGGCGCCCGCTGATGGTGATGAGCGATCTGGAAATTGACCGCGCCCGGGTCCAGGCGCCGCATTGCCGCGTCCTGTCCCTGACCGCCTGTCAAAGAAAATTGCGCGCCGACGGCGTCAAAACGGCCAGCCTTCCCCAGGTCATCCGCCTGATTCTGCGAGAGAAAAAAATCCGGCGTGTGCTCGTGCCGGATGATTTTCCATTCGGCCTGGCCAAAGACCTGAAAAAACTCGACATCAAGCTGAAACCACGCCGCGATTTCTTTCCCCGACGTGAAATCAAGTCCGCCGATGAAGTCAAAAAAATCTCCGCCGCCCTGACCATGGCCGAGGTCGGCATGGCCGAAGGCATGGAGATTTTGCGCCGGGCCAAAATCAATCGCGACCGGATGCTGATTTATCACGGCATCCCGTTGACTTCCGAGCGCCTCCGGGCCGTGATTGACTGCGCGATCCTGCAGGCCCGCGGCCTGGCGGCGAACACCATCGTCGCCGGCGGCAAACAAGGCTGTGACCCGCATGAACGCGGCTACGGTCCGCTCCGCGCGCACGAGCCGATCATCATTGATATTTTTCCGCGCTCGCAAAAGACCGGTTACTTCGGCGACATCACCCGCACGGTCGTCCGCGGGCACGCCAGCGAGGGCGTGCGAAAATTGTACGCCACGGTGCTGCAGGGCCAGAAAATCGCGTTCGGAAAAATCCGCGCCTCGGTAAAAACGGCGGACGTCCACAAGGCCGTGCAACAGTTTTTCGTCCAGCAGGGCTACAAGACCGGCCGGCGAAATGGCCGCATGGAAGGTTTCTTCCACGGCACGGGCCACGGACTCGGCCTGGAAATCCACGAAGCACCGCGCGTCAGCATGAGTTCCACCGAAAAGTTAAGGTCCGGCCAGATCGTCACCGTTGAACCGGGGCTTTACTATCCCGACCTGGGCGGCGGCGTGCGGCTGGAGGACGTCGCGCTGGTCACGAGCAACGGCGCAAAAAACCTGACGCGCTTCGAGAAGGTGCTGGAAATTTGAGTTATTGGGAGGGACGGCGTGTCGCCGTCCCAAAAATAAATCAAGGTCGCCGACACGGCACAACCTGCCGCGGTTTGGGTTTGAGAAGGTGCTGGAAATCTGATTTGTGCCACAGCCTGGTGTCTCACCTGCGACACGCTGGCGCGAAAAATTCTTTCAAGGAGCGCGAAAGCCTGCAAATCTAACGAAGATTGATTGGTACGGAACCGGCTTGGGTTTGAATGAGAACAGCCAACGTGCTGTCAATTGATGGTCTTATGTTTTTTAATTGGTTGAATCCAGTGTATTGGGTGTTCCTGATCCCGGGCCTGCTGCTCGGCATCTGGGCACAGTTGAAATTATCGCATGCCTACGGCAAATACAGCCAGGTGCCGGTGGATTCCGGCATGACCGGCGCCGAGGCGGCGCGGGAAATCCTGGACCGCGCCGGTCTCAACAACGTGCCGGTGGAGGAAGTTCCCGGCCATCTGACCGACCATTACGATCCGACAAAACGGGCGCTATTCCTTTCCTCGAATAACTTTCACGGTCAGACCGTCGCGGCCGTGGGCGTAGCGGCACACGAAACCGGTCATGCCCTCCAGCATCAGGCAGCCTACGGCTTGTTCAGCTTCCGGATGGCCATTGTGCCGATCACCCAGTTCGCGAGCATGGCTTACATGGGGATTTTCTTTGTCGGCCTCTTTCTGGGCCTGTGGAAGGTGGTGCTGCCCATCATCATCGCGATTTTCGCGGTAATCACCCTGTTTCAACTGGTCACGTTGCCGGTGGAATATGACGCCAGCCGCCGCGCGAAGGAACAATTGTTCCGGCTCGGCCTCGTACATGAGCACGAACGCGCGGGCGTGAGCAAGGTTCTGGACGCCGCCGCGCTCACTTATGTGGCGGCGCTGGTTTCGGCGGTATTGAACCTGCTCTATTATATCACCATGGCGCGCAACAGCCGGAATTAAGTTTGCGGTAAATTTTCTTGCGGACGGAAATTCTGGCCGTAAGGTTTTGTGCGCTCTATGGCAGTGAAAAAGCAAAAACGCCAAACGGCCAAAAACAAAAGCAAACGGCGCCCGCCGGTTTCCCCGCGGGCACCTGTGACCGCGCCGGCCGTCGTGCCCGCCGTTCCCATCCCGGGCGCGCCACCGGCCACCGCCGGCGACACCACGCAATTCATCCAGCGGGAGGTATCGCGTTACGACGCCGACACGGCCATCAAGCTTTACCTGCGCGAAATCGGGCAGGTAAAACTGCTCACGCCCCAGGAGGAAATTGAACTGGCCGCGCGCATCAAGAAGGGCGACAAAAAGGCGCGCGAACAGATGATCAAGGCCAACCTTCGGCTCGTCGTCAAAATCGCGCGCGATTACGACGGCATCGGCCTGCCCCTGCTGGATTTGATCAGCGAAGGCAACATCGGCCTGATGAAGGCCGTCGAACGGTTTGACCCGAAGAAAGGCGGCAAACTTTCCACGTACGGCTCGTGGTGGATCAAGCAATCCATCAAACGCGCGCTCGCCAATCAATCCAAGACCATCCGGCTGCCGGTCCATCTGGTGGACAAAATCTCCAAGATGCGCCGGGTCGCGATGAAGTTGCAGGAGGAACTTGGCCGGGAACCCACCGACGAGGAATTGGCCGATGAACTCGGCATGACGGCGACGCGGGTGCGGCAGATGCGTATGGCGTCCATCCGCCCGGCCTCACTGGACGCCCCGATTGGCGATGACGATTCGAATAATTTTTCCGACCTGGTCGAGGATGAAAACGCCATCACGCCCTACCAGGACCTGGAAGACAAAACCGTCACCGGCATGTTGCAGGACATGGTGAAGCACCTCGATCCGCGCGAAGCCACGATTCTGCGTTACCGCTTCGGCCTGGACGGCGGCTCGGAACGAACCCTCGAAGAAGTCGGTGAAAAGTTTGGCGTGACCCGCGAGCGGGTCCGGCAGATTCAAAATCTGGCGCTCAAAAAACTGCGCCGAATGATTGAAAAGCTGGAGAGTTCCAAGGAAACAAAAGACTGACTCATGCCCCCGGCTCCCGCAACGCCCCAGGAAATCGCGGCGGCCATCCGCAACGTGCCGGACTTTCCGAAACCGGGCATCCAGTTCAAAGACATCACGCCGGTGCTGGCCGATTCGCGATTGTTCGCCGGCGCCATTGACCTGTTGACGGAACCGTTCAAACCCGGTTCCGTGGACGCGGTCGTGGGCATCGACGCGCGTGGATTTATTTTCGCCGCCGCCGCCGCCCTTAAGCTGCGAGCCGGTTTTGTGCCCGTACGCAAAAAGGGCAAACTGCCCTACCAGACCCACGAGCAGGATTACGCCCTCGAATACGGTTCGGCGACCGTCGCCATGCACGTGGACGCGCTCCAGCCGGGCGCGCGCGTGCTGTTGATTGACGATCTGCTGGCCACCGGCGGCACCGCTTCCGCCGCCGCCGCCCTGGTCAACCAGTTGGGCGCCAAAATCCTGGAAGCCGCCTTCCTCATTGAACTGACATTTCTGAACGGCCGCGAAAAATTGAAGCCGTATCCGGTGCGTTCCGTCATTGTTTATTGATCGGTTCCCGCCGGAAAAAGCAGTTGACAGAAGCTCTTTCTTCAATCAACTTATCCGCATCCGTTGATACAACGGTCTCATGCAGAGTGGCTGAGGGACTGGCCCAGTGACGCCACGGCAACCGGCCTCGAATCCGTTCGGGGTGACCAGGTGCCAATTCCAGCCCCGACGGGTGTCGGGGGAAAATGAGAAGTGCGCGCGAATTTTGTCAGCCCCTTCTCACCATGAGTCGGGGCTTTTTTTTGCCCTGAAACCGGTAGGGACGCCGCGCTGCGGCGTCCGGTCGGCGCGGCGCGCCGACCCTACCTGCAAAGAGAAAATTTATGAGTGAACATCAAGGTTACATGAAAGCGCTGAAGTGCCGCGAATGCGGACGGGAATACCCGCTGGCGGCGTCGCATGTCTGTGAGTTCGACTTCGGCCCGCTCGAAGTCGCCTACGACTACGACCGCATCAAAAAATCGCTGACCAAGGCGGCCATCCAGTCGCGGCCGAAGACGATGTGGCGTTATCGCGAATTGCTGCCGGTGGCGAGCGACCCGACCGTGGGCCTGCAAGCCGGTTTCACGCCGCTCGTAAAAGCCGACCGCCTCGCCAAGAAGCTGGGCATCCGGGAATTGTGGATCAAAAATGACACGGTGAACTACCCCACCCTGTCGTTCAAAGACCGGGTCGTGAGCGTGGCCTTGAGCCGCTCGAAGGAACTTGGTTTCGACACGGTCGCGTGTGCCTCGACCGGCAATCTCGCAAATTCCGTCGCCGCCCAAGCCGCGTCCGCCGGGTTGAAATCCTACGTGTTTATTCCGTCGGATCTGGAGCAGGGCAAGATCCTGAACTCGCTCATTTACGGTGCGCGCGTGATTGGCATCAAGGGCCACTACGACGAGGTGAACCGTTTATGCGCCGAAATCGCCGGCAAGTTTGGCTGGGCGTTTGTGAACGTGAACATGCGGCCGTATTACGCCGAAGGCTCCAAGAGCATGGCGTATGAGATTGCCGAGCAGTCCGGCTGGCGCATCCCGCGGCACACCGTCGTGCCGATGGCCTCCGGCTCGTTGCTGACGAAAATCCAGAAAGGTTATCAGGAATTCATCAAGCTCGGCCTGGTGCCGGACACCCAATATGCCGTCCATGGCGCGCAGGCGACGGGTTGTTCGCCGATTTCGGTCGCGCAAAAAGCCGGACTCGATTTCTTCAAGCCCGTCAAACCGAACACGATTGCGAAATCACTGGCCATTGGCACGCCGGCGGACGGTTTTTACGCCTTGCGCGTGATGCGGGACACCCACGCGGCCGCCGACGATGTCACGGACGATGAAATCCGCGATGCCATCAAGCTGCTCGCGGAAACGGAAGGTATTTTTGCGGAAACCGCTGGTGGCGTGACCGTGGGCGTGGCCAAGAAACTGATTGCGTCGGGCAAAATTCCGCGGGATGATGCCGCGGTCCTCTGTGTGACCGGCAACGGCCTGAAAACGCTCGACGCCGTGGAAGGTTGCGTAGGCAAGCCGCGGGAAATCAAGCCCAGCCTGCGCGAGTTCGAGGCCCTGCTGGCGAACGAGGAAAAAGTAAACGCGTAATTTTATGCCAAAGAAAGTCCGAATTCCAACCCCGCTCCGCAAGTTGACCAACAACGAGGAGCTGATCGAAGTCAATGCCGCCACCATCGGCGAGGCGATTGTCGAATTACAGACGCGCTTCCCCGGCATTCAGGAACGCCTCGTGGATGAAAAGGGCGAGGTGCGCCGCTTCGTCAACGTTTATGTAAACGAGGAGGACATCCGCTTCCTGAAAAACAAGCAGACGCCGTTGAAGGACGGTGACGAAATCAGCATCATACCGGCAATTGCCGGAGGCTAATTTTTATGCCCACCAAGAAAAAAGTTCCGGGGACGAAATCCAATTCACCCGTGCAAAAGCGGTTGTGGCTGATGTATCCGCCCCGGCTCATCAAGAAGCCATTCATCTGGGAGGTCGGCCACAAATTCAAGGTCGTCACCAACATCCGCCAGGCGAGCGTGACCGACGAAATCGGCATTGTCTGCCTGGAACTGGATGGCGCGCGCCGCGAAGTGGACGCGGCCATCAAATGGCTGGAGAAAAACAGCGTGAACGTCGAGCCGGTGGAAATCAACGTGATTGAAAGCTGAATTTTTCCAGCCAGGAGATCGCCGAGGTTGTCGCTTACATTTTTGCCCGGCGCGAACACAAACGCAACACGCCCCAAAGCACCATTGACGCGCCCAAGAGGGCAACCGGCGCCGGTTCGGGAACCGAAGTCACCACCGCACTTGGATTAGGAACCACCATCAATTGATCCTGGGCGTTGCCACCACTGGACGTCAGGTTTAAAACCACCACGCCATAAGCTCCATTGGCGGGATCATCAATGGCCGCGCCCAAGGCGGATACAGCCGCATTGTAGAAGGCGGTCCCATTGGCCCCGCCATCCACCAAAGCGGCCTCACCTTGGAGGTACCAGATTGCCTCTTGTAAATCGCCAGCCGTGGCTGGGCGACTGCCGCCATAAGCATAGACATAGGGAAATGGGCCGCTGCCAATTAAAGTGCCGGCGGCGAACTGGCTGTATAGCCAGGCAGTGCCCATGGTAAGCGGCTCGCCGTTGGGGAGGAACAACCCGGCATCATACTTGATATTGTAGCTCAGCGAAACATCATACGCATTGCCGGGAGCAAAATACTCCGATTTTTCGACGCAAAACGTTTGAAAATATGGATTTACCGTGGTGGAATTGGCTGTCGCCGGAGCATAACCGGCCAGGGTGGGATTGGCGAAGTTGAGCAGATTTGCATTAGGCACCGCCCTGAATTCACCGCCATCACTAAAACTGTAATTCGATAAATCCTGATAGAGCGTCACCTGCATTTGTGCCTGGACCGCAGACACACCAAGAACTCCTACCAGACCGGCCATCGCACATAATGATCTCATAGTCTCTTTCCAAACTGACAAAAGACGAAATACCGTTCGCTCAATTATCGCAAGGTTGATCTGCTGTTCTTACAAAAGATCGCGTTCGAATAATTCAGTTTGCCGGTCCAGCAGCTGGGTTTTTTCAGCAATTAATTTGCTTTTTTCCTCAATCAGCTTGGCCTGCTGAATCATCAAACGCTTCTGTTCTTCAATGAGCTCCTTCTGATTGGCGATCAAATCCAAATGGGCCTGCATCAGGG
>Ga0265338_10003653_pt1 | contig 21434 bp, 17 predicted proteins | sample 42126metaG_FD_193579 | JGI IMG/M metagenome (GOLD analysis project Ga0265338, IMG submission 193579) | Rhizosphere microbial communities from Carex aquatilis grown in University of Washington, Seatle, WA, United States - 4-21-26 metaG | ecosystem: Host-associated > Plants > Roots > Rhizosphere... | reverse complement strand
CACGCTATAGCGCTTCGCGGGCATAACCACCTCCAATCAGGCTCTCAAAGTTGGCAGGACCCTCAGACGCCCTGGACCAGATAGAGGGGGGCCGGACACGGGCATAACCACCTCCAATCAGGCTCTCAAAGTTGGCAGGACCCTCAGACGCCCTGGACCAGATAGAGGGGGGCCGGACAGTCCAAAAAGGACACCCCGCCGCGAGAACGCCGGCTCCCGGTGCGAAATCGGTGCGAGACTGAGACGACCACAGACGACCACAGACGACGAACAGTCCCGCCCTGTTTCGGCTCAACCGAGCGATCTGAGGCCACACATGGCCACAGACGACACCATCGGAGAGCGATTCACACAGGGTGGATCAGAAAAAGGGGGGCCGGACACCGCGATTTGCCGTTAGGGGTCGGAAGCGTCACCCTAACGTCGTAGAGAGGGATCGGTCCAGAGCTGAAATGAGCCTGTCAGGTATGAGGCGGAGCGACGTATATAGGTCTTTCCGTTCTCGCCGCGTATCTCGAGGTAATACCCTTCGTACCGGGGACGGGATCCGAAGAATGCGTTCTCCAACGACCCGAATTTCGACGCCACCGTGGAAATGTCGGGCGCCGTTAGCACAACGGCCGGCGCTGCCCCCAACGCGCGGAAGACCGTCACGCTGTCGACGGAAAGCCCAAACGCAGACGCAACTCGTTCGACGGAATGCCGTATCGCCGCGCCAGACTCGTGAGCCCCCGCGAACTGTTGTCCTCGCGCGATGCTGCCCAAACCACCCTCGTCGAGATCCGGAATCACTTTGCCCCCAGGGAGCTGCCCGCTGAAGTCGGCATAGCCCACAGCGCTCCCCAACGACCGGGACTTACCCGCCAACTCCGCGATCGCCCCTTCGAGCAGATCCGCCTCCCAGAGCGGCTCAAGTGCGCCACCACTCTTGCCCGAAATCTTCACCGTCACGTACAACGCTGACACGGCCGCGTGCGCGTCGGCGGCAGACCGTGCATAGGGCGGCGGCGTACCTAGCCGTGCCGAAACGAGAACACTACGCACCCGACGACCTTTCAGTGAAGCAACAACTCGACTTAGCGCCACGGCAGCAGCGGTCGGCGGAGGCAGAGAACTCGAAGTCGATACCCATGCGTAAGGCTTGGAGGCACCGGCACCGGTCTTGGTCGGGAAGCTGAGCGAGGTACTCCGACCGCCCGCGACGGCCACCGCAACTGCTGCGCCGGCACCGATCAGAACAGCAACCAAGCCCAGACCCAACAGTCGTTTTCGCGCCCGTGGAAGGTTCCGCATCTCACTAATGCTCCTCATCTTGATCGACCCGCCCCCCTCACTGGCTCACGGTGAACTTGATGACCGGCTCACGGTGAACTCGAGGCCGTCGGTGATCGGAAGGAATTCGCTGATATGCCACCGTTTACCGCCCGACGCGCAAGGTGTGCTGTCTGTAGTCGAGTCGTGAACGTTGGCCCACCCAAACCCGTAACGGAAGCGCTTCCAGTTCTTGATCACGCCATACGCACTCCACGATTTGCCGGGGCCATTGCATGCCCAGCTCTGACTTTTATCACTCGGCGGGCTGAGCTCACCCCATTCCAGGATATTTACCCATTTATCGAATCCATCGAGATACATAATTGGCGTCGTGTTGATGCCGACCGCCGCTCCCCATTTGCCGCTCCCCGCCCCAGTTTCTTGGATCTTAAAGTTGTGAAAGGTGTTCATCGACACCGATTTCACGAACCTACACTCCGGAACGTGGAATTTGTAGTTATCTGCCTTCTCTACATACTCGTACAAACCGGTCACTCCCGAGCAATTGCCATGTAGTGGGTCTAGGCCCACTCCGGTTGCGCATTCAGCAAGTCCCGCCTCGAGCTGGGCGTGCTTATCTTGTTCCCGTACGACTGAGGAATAGAGGAGGCAGTTCTTATAACCGGGTTTTTGGTTAATACCCGCGGACCGTTTGTTAATAGCCGCGATCATTGCCTGCGTCCCCTGTAGCTTTTTCCACTCCCCGCTGGAATCCTTCCCCACATCCGTTGCGAAGCGCAAAAGTCTCTTCCCCCATAGCTGCGGGCCGTCAATCGCGCCAGTCGGCCCGGTCGGACCGACAGCGCCAGTCGGTCCGACCACACCAGTCGCACCGACAGGACCAGTCGGACCAACATCACCAGTCGGACCAACATCACCAGTCGGCCCGACATCGCCAGTCGGCCCGACACCTACATCGTCGAACGAGGAGGTGGCACTAACCGAGCCGCAGCCAGAGGTGCAACTGTTCGAGAAGGTGGCCACGACCTTGACCCACTGGTCGACGTCAGCCGCAGCCACGGTGTAGTTATCCGTGCTCGACGACGTCGCGCTCGAGGACCTATCTACCGTCGTACATGTCCCCTCGCCAGGGGTGTCGCTCGCGTTGGCGCAGCGGTACCACGTATAGACGTACTGACCGGCCGGCGTCCCCAGCGTGAAGCCGGACGCTGTCGCAGTCAACATCACGCCCGACTGGGGAGTGCCGCTGATCGCAGCCGAGCCCGCCGTCGGAGCGACACCTTGGACGACGCTCGTCGGCGGGGAGGTTGCGCTCGCGGGCGGGCTGCAGCCGGAGTAGCAAGTGTTCGTGACCGTGGCCACGACCTTGATGTAGTCGTTGACGTCATCACCGATCGCGGTGTATGTGTCCGTGCTCGACGAGGTCGGGCTCGACGTCCTATCGTTGTGCGTACAGGTACCCTCGCCGGGCGTGTCGGTCGCGCTCTGGCAGCGGTACCAGTAGTACTTGTACTGGCCGGCCGGCGTCCCCAGCGAGAAACCCGACGCCGTCGCAGTCAACACCTGACCCGACTGCGCCGTGCCAGTGATCGCAACCGAGCCCGGCGTCGGAGCCACGCTGTGCTGGAACGTCCCCGTCGCGGTCACGGTGTTGCAATCCATCTGGGTGTTGTCGCACCTCGTTACTTGCACGGTGATCTGCGAGCTCCCGTCCGCAGAGAGCGTCGTGTACGAACTCGACGTCTTGCCGGAGATCGGGTTCGTGCCGCGATACCACTGATACGTAGGCGCCGCCATCGGCACACAGATCGGCTGCCACGTCCCAGCCGTTGTACTCAACGGCGTCCCGAAATTGCCATACCCGGCCGGCGTCATCGCCGGCAACACCGTATTCTCTGGCGCCTGCGGCATACACCGAGGCGGCGGATTGCTTGCCTGACTCCATGGCACACCAAGAGCCAAGCCGATGGCCAGCGTTACCCCGACGGTTACCAAGCTACCACGCACGAAATAAAGACGCCAACCCTGCTTGGGCCGATCCGGAAGTCGCCGCCTTAGCACCGAAGGTGTCCTCTCCGTCAGGCATCCGGAAACCGGGAGCGAGAACCCGGACGCGCTCGCAATCTGGCGGCTCCGAACTCGATGCTGCACATCCGCCGCCCGCTACACATCCGCGAAACCACGTATCAGCTCGGACAAATCGCAGGCGCGTCCGGTGCGAGATCCGTGCGAGATTCACCCGACTTCAGGCAACAACAGGCGACGAGACCTAGGCCCGCGATCTCTCCCAACCGTGCGAAGAGCAGCTACTCACCGCAACAAGCGACACCATCGCAGAGCGATTCACACGCGAGGGGTCGCTGGTTCGATCCCAGCCGCGCCCACTGGAAATTCCCTGCATACGGGCACTTTCAACTCGGCCATGGCTTGCAGAGTTAGCTCCTTGATAGCGCGTGCGAGATCCGTGCGAGATCCGGACTCAGCCTGGCCCCGTTCAGCCCGGTTTCCGGCCGGGTCTTCACACCGTGAGGAAGTTCACGTTGAGCGCGATACAGAACGTCCTGGCATACGAGACAGCAGCTTTGAGGTAGTCGGGCCAGCCCCGTTCGACGGGCCAGCGTCGGACACGGCAGCACCAGCCCTGCTCACAGCAACCCCTGAATACTCTCGACGATCCTGACCAAGGTCTCCGGAAGTTCCTCGACCCCCATCCGCTCAACCGCATCGGCATAGACCTCGGGACTCTTCAGCTTGCTCCAGCCGAGCTCTCGACACGCCTCCTCGCAGTGACGCTGAAAGTCTGACTCCGTACGCAGGTAGTCGTCGAGCTCGGTAGCGAAGCAGGCCCATCCGGCCCGTACAGTCGTCTCCGGGAAGTCCGTCTCTGTCTCGCCGAGCGCCCGGAGGATTCGCCGGTTTGTGGACGCAGCGTTGACGGCGTCGTCACCCTCCTTGTGGCTATCGCTGTCGAAGATGACGTAAGTCGGGATTCCGAGTGCCATCAGGATCGCCGTTGCCAACGGCTGGGCCGACTTCGTTACGGGCACGAAAGTGACAGCGAGCGACGTCAGGTCCACGCCGAGCGTCGAAGCGGCCTGAGTGATCACGGCGGTGTCCGTTGGCCCCTCGACGATGACCGCTGCCTTGGCGAAGAGCGCCTCGCAGAAGGCGTCCCTCATCGTGCGGGCGAGATACCGATCGACTTCTGCCCGGCGTTCCTCTGGCAGCGTCTGAACCACTGCCTCGGAATCGGCGGCAACCACGGTTGTCCCGGCTGGCAGCTCTTGGCCTTCCACTACCGGACGGCGGAAGAGTCGAATGCCCTCGTACTCGGAAGCCGACACGAAGTACGGGGAGTGAGTCGCATAGCAGACCTGGATGGGCTGTTCGTCCTTGGCAAGACCTCGGAGCGTCGAGAAGAAGTGCCGAGCCCTCGGTGGGTGCTGGTACAGCTCAGGTTCCTCGATCGCGAAGAAGAGTGTCGGGCGATCGCCCTGACCGGCCAGCTCGGTGGCCGTCTCGGCGAGATATTCAAGGGCGGCAATGATGAATGTCCGCTGGAATCCGTGTCCCTGCCGGCTTAGGTCGCTGAGATCGTGCGCCTCGCCGCCGCGTAGTTCGATCCGCGGAGGATCAATCCGGAAGGCAGCCTCCCGAGGCGTGAGCGTGATGGACGCATCAGGGACGAACCGCCGGAGTGCTCCTTCGAGCCTGTCCGCCAGGCCTTCGAGGGTCGGCCCGTGCGACTCCGAGACCACCTCGGCATAGCGCGCACGAGTCTCGTCCTCGAGCGATGTCAGTTTCTCGTCCGCTTCGGCCCGCTGCTCAGCTATCGCCGCCAGGAGGCGTTCAAGAATTGAGCCTCTCCGCTCGGTGGCCTCATCGGCAGCGTCTCGCAGTCCTGGTACGAACACGAACTTGAAACGATCCGCGAGCCGGCTCTGTCCCACCGAGGCGTAACCGAAGAATCTTGCGGCATCGGCGTCGGCCGCCTCGCACTGGTCGGGATGCTCCATCTCCCACGCGAGGAGGGCAGCGTCCACGGCCGCCACATTCGTGGCAGCGGGAAGCTCGAGATTGGCCTGTGCCTCGCGCAGTGCTCTGTAGGCAGCCGTGCGCTCTCGTCCCTGTGCGGCCTTGATCGGGTCGAAGTCCGCATACCGCAGAGCCCGGCCGGTGATCTTGCTGTCCGGTTCACCGACGTTCCACAAGCGGGCGAGCACCAGCTGTTCCCCTCGGGCGTAGAGTCCGAAGGTCTTGCGGTCGCCGTCGGTGAGCCCATCAAAAGTGAGCTGCACAGAGAGGGCTCCATCGCCCATCCGGCCATACGCGTCCTCGGCTTCGAGCTTGTCACCTTCGAAGAAGAACTTGAGCGCGCGGAGCACCGTGGACTTCCCGGTGCTGTTCCCGCCGAGAAGGATCGTCAGATCGTCGAAGTCGAGAGCCACATCGTGGAGGCAGCGAAAGCCGCGAATTTCAGCCCGACGAAGCCTCATTGCAGCGTTACGCGGTGAGGGGCTCGGCGACCAGGTTGCCGATCGGCTCGAGCCGCCGCACGGCATTTGGTTCGAGACGCTGCTGCGCCCACGCGGCCACGGCGTCGTCGTGGGTGAAGAGGATGATCTGCCGGTTCCTGCTGAGCTCGAGGATCAGCTCGAGCAGAGCACCGCGCCTCGTCGAATCTGCTTGAGCGGTGACTTCGTCGAGGAGAAGCGGTGCAATCTCGCCAGACTTGACCAGGTGCTCGGCAAGTGCGGCGCGCAGCAGGAGATAGACCTGCTCTCGCGTGCCCGCAGAGAGCAGATCTGCGTCCCTCCAGGGTTCGCCGTCAGCCTTGCGGACCTCCACTTGCAGCGTCTCGGGATCAACGCGGACATCGCTGTAGCGCGGTGCGGGCGCGCCACCGTCCATCACTACGACGACTTGCGGTAGCCACTCTCGGACCGTGGCGGTGAGCGCCGGTGCGATCGTGGCGTACACCCGCTCCTGAGCCGCCTGCAGGAAGCTGATGGTGGTTTCGAGCGTCTCGTCGAGCTCTTCCACACGGTCGAACGCGTCCTTGGCTTCGTCGAGCTCAGCCAACGCTTCGGCCGGGCTGTGCAGGGCCTTCGCCTCGGTCTCGGCGACCTGCTCATGGCGGGCCGCTTCGTCGAGAGCCTTCGCATGCGCCGTTCTGAGCCCCGGAAGCTTTACGGCTGTGTCTTCGGCTGTGAGGGAATCGAGCTCGTCAGCACTGAAGCGGACAGCTAGCTCGTCGGCCACCGCTCTCGCCTGCCTCGCTGACTCGAGCAGCGACTCCACCGTCTCCCCACCGAGCACCTCCTCGAGCTGCGCCCACTCGCGCGTGGCAGCGTCCTGCCCCTCGACATCGGAATGATGGTCTGCCTTCCACGCCTGCAACGCGGTCGCGGCAGCCCCTGGGTCGGTCTCGGAGAGGCCGGCGGCCGCGGCCGCTGCGAGCACGCCATCACCAGCGGCTTTGCGCACAGCCTGCCGTTGCTCTGCGCCGCGTCGTTGCTGGAGCTCCATGTTGATTCGCTCGCGCTGGCGCGCCGCCTGATCCTGCTCCTCGCGAGCCGCACATGCGGCCTTGTAGCGCTCCACTGCCTGCTCAAGCGTTTCCCCTTCGCTCGGCGTCACCTGATGCGACTCGAGCATCTCGGCGAGTGCACGCTCGGTCGCTTCGACGCGCGCGGCATGCTCCTCCAGACGCTGACGTCGGGCGGCTCCGGCATCCACTCTCGGCGTAACCGTTGTCTGCGGAGCTGCACCAGTCGGCACCGGCCGCAGGAACCAGAAGGTCGCAGCCGCTGCCGCGAGCGCCCCAACCAAGAGAACGGCGCCGACCACCGGCGAACCGAGGGTCAGAGCGGCGACGCCGGCCACGCCGAGCACGGCCACTGCGACCATCGGGATGCGGGCGCGACTCCAGCTGTGGGTCGCCGGCTCAGCTGTCGGAGCGGGGGCCGGCACCTCTTCCTCGGGTGCGGGACGCTCGAGCTCCTGCGCCTGTAGTCGGCGAGCGATCTCGACTTCCGTGGCCGCGTTGAGCACGGCCTGCGCCGGCGTCATGTCGCCTTCGGGCCGTTCCGGCAGACCTGCGAGTCGGGCTTCGAGGTGCTCGGTTGTCTCGCCGGTCAGATCTTGCTCGGTCGGCGCTGCCTCCCAGACCGCGAGGGCGGAACTGACCCGGCTCGTCAGCTCTTCATCACCGCTCACGCCGAGAGGCTGTTCGGGGTACTTCGCTTGAAGGTCGGCGGCCCGCTGCGCCCGTTCCTCGAGTTCAGCCGCCTGACCAAGAGCGACGACCGCCTCGGCGAGCGCAACTGCTCGTGCCGTCTCCTCCCGCGCGCGGATCGCGGCGTCTCGCGCCACGAGCAGCTTGAGGTACTCCTCGTGCGATCTCTGAGCGGTTTGGAGGGCGTCCTCGGCCTCGCCGACCTTCCGCTTCGCCGCCTGATAGGGCCTGTTCCGGGCACCCCCGTGGGTCTTGCTCCCGACCCGCTCCGTCCGGAAGCTGGTGAGCGCGTCGAGCGCCGCACCGACGCTCTTGTCCTGCTGTCCAGCCGAGGTCGCCGCCTTCTGCAACGCCTCCTGCAGCGCCCGGTGATCCGGCAGGTGATCGGCATCATCGGCAAGAGCCGCGAGGATCTCCGTCTGGCGGACACAGGCGGTGGCCCGGAACGAGCGACGGTTCAGGCCGAGCCAGACCGAGCCGTCAATGGAACCGTCGTTGAGGATGCTGCTCGAGACGTCCTTGCCGCTGTTCTCGTCCCGAGCCGAACAGGCAACCTTGTCGGCCAGGTCGTGGGTGAGTCGTATCCGCCTCCCATCGGCGAGCTCGACGACCGCCGCCACTTCCCATGAGCCTCCGTCCCACGGCCTGTGGCGATCTTGGAAAGCCTTGTCTTCTCTTGCCGGCTGACCCTTGCCGCGGCGAACGCCGCACAGGCCAGCAAACAGCGCTGCGTGGATGGCGGTCTTGGCCGACTCGTTCGGGCCGTAGACGACGTTGAGGCCTGGAACGAAGTCGAGGTTCGTCCCGGCGAGCGGCCCGAAGCCGTTGATCTCGAGGCGTTCGAATCTCACAACACCGCGAGGTCGGGTCGGCCAGCAAGAGCGCGGAGTCCGGTCACGATCACGCGCCGCTTGAGCTCATCGTCGAGCTCCTCCGATTCCTGGACGTCGTTCACGAAGCGACCGCGGACAGTGTCCGTTTGCTTGGCGATGTCGTCTATGGCGTAAGCGACCTGTAGGCCACGAGCCTGCAGTGCGACGCCCGCGAGCTGCTCGAGCGCGATCTCACGCAACTCGGCGAGACTCGGCTCCGCGTCCACGCCGATCTCACCGGTGAGCGTAATTCGTACGAATCCGCTCACGTCCGCGAGCTCCTTCGTGAACCTCTCCCGGATGTCGCTGTTGCTCTCGCAGCCGCTGAGATCCACCGACAGATCGCTGACAGCGCTCTTCGCCACCTTGATCCGCTCCCGGCCTGTGAGGCGTCCTGTCTCGTCGAATGTGGCGATGACAAGCCCTCGATGGAGCTCGCCTCGCTCGCCAAACGTGAGCGGCTCCGGGTTCCCCGGATACGTATGCCGCTCGCCGTCACGCGGTGTGTGGATGTGGCCGACGAAGGCGTGGTGCAAGCCGGCGACGGCAATCTGTTCCGCGCGGAAGGGGGCGTAGGGCTGCTTCTGCTTGTCATCGCCCTCCAGCCCGTGGGCAAAGATGAGCTCCGCCTCTTCGGCGCCGTGGAAGACGGCGAGGTGCACGCCACCGCTCCCAACGGTGAAGCTGTCGAGGAAGCGGGCGTGTGTGGTGGGCATCGTGTGGGCGGCGCCCCAGATCGTCAGCCCGTCCTCGAGGGAGAACGCCTCGAGCTGCTCCTGCTGGAAGATGTGGACGTTCGACGGCCAGCTGACCGTCGCGTAGAGACTCGTCGGGCTGATGTAGTCATGGTTGCCCGGCGCCACGAACACCGGCCTCTCGAACTCGCCGAGCAGACGCCGGAGAAACTTCGCGGTGCTCTGAGTGAATGTCGCCTGCTCGTAGAGGTCTCCAGCGATCACGAGCAGATCGGCATCGCGCGTTGCCGCCTCGGCAAGCGCCTGCTTGAGCGCTTCCTCGATCGCGGTCTGGCGCTTCCGCTGCGCGTCCACCCCGAACTGCGCAAAGGGCGCGTCGAGATGGAGGTCTGCGAGGTGTGCGACGGTCAGCATCAAGTTTCTCCGGCCGGCGCAACTACCGGCAAGCCTGCTTCGTGCATCATGCGGTAGAAATCCCGTTCGCCGACGATCTCGATCGGCTGGCCCGCCGCATGCAGCTCTTCCGCATGCTGCAGCTTGTGGCTCTTCGTGTCCCCGACCGCGAGCTTCCAGACGTCCTGGTAGCCGCAGACGAGAAAGTCGGTCTTCTTCGTCACGCCATCCTGCGGCGTGCCGCCAACAGCAGCGACGAGCTCCCATGCTTCGCGCCGCACCATTACCAGCTCGCCGGTAAAGCAGATGTTCTTTCCATAGACGGGCGACTGCGGACTGGCATCGCGGTTCACCTCGAGATCGTGGGCGTGCGCCGCGACCGTCCTCGCATGGCAGCCGAACCAGCCGTCGGGTTCGATCTGGCCCAACGTCACGCCGACGTGATCGAGCAACTCGTCGAGGGAGCCCGCAGGCGCGACCGCAAGCGCGTGCGCGAGGAGCGCGCCCGCCAGCCGCGCGTCTGCCAGCGCTTCGTGCGCCTCGTCCGGGTTGAAGGGGATCCCAAGCGCCGAGCAGATCAGGAGGAGGCTATAGCTCGACTGGCCGGGCCAGATCCGTCGAGCGAGGGTCAGCGTGCATGCATAGCTGACGGTCGGCCATTCGATGTCCCACATGTCCGACGCATCGCGGATCACGCCCATGTCGAACGGCGCATTGTGGGCGATCAGCGGCAGATCGCCGGCAAAGTCGAGGAGCGCAGCCCGGACATCCGGCCACTGCGGCGCGCCAGCGACTGCGGCAGGGGTGATGCCGTGGAGCGCGATGTTGAACGGGGCGAAGAGCTGTTCAGGCTGAAAGATCAGCGTCTCGAGCGAGTCCACTTCTCGACCGCCCTCGAACCTGATCGCGCCGACCTGGCAGGGAGTCCCCCGCGTCGAGGCCGTTTCGAAGTCAATTACAACCCAGGCGTTCCCCGAGTGCGGGCGCGGCTCGGGCGGCGAAGTCTCGATAGCCAACGCGCCGACGGCTTGCCGAGAGGTCGGCTCTGACGGCCGCCGCAGACGGGAGACGATCCCTCTCATCTGGAGGAGCACGTGATCTCGCGGCGCGGCATCGTCAGAGCTTCGCACCCCTTCGGATGTCCGGCAACCGCGGGTTTCCCGTATCCGGCTCCATCGACCGAAACGGTCCTTAGTCCGCGATGCGTCCACCCCCGTTGTGAGTTCCGGCTAACCATTCCCTCCCACTGTCCCGCTATCCCGCCGGATGGAGCCAAAGATGGGAGCGGTGGGAATCGAACCCACGCAACGTTCCGATCGGCCGCAGTCACGGACGATCGCGGGCGACTACGGGAGGCTGTATTCGCCCCAGTCGCGCGGGTAGATCCAAGGGGTCGTCCAGGTGACAAAGTCGGCTGGGCTGAAGCTCTCGATGGTCCCGCTGATAGAGCCGACCTGGTCTGCTGTGAGAGAGAGCGTATGCGGGCCTTCGTCGCTCTCGTAATCCCAGAAGTGGTATCGGGGCGGGTTAACTTTCAGGTTGCGACGGCTAGGCCCATAATCCATGGGCGCACATTTGCGGGTCATTGTGATTCCGTCGTCCTGGCTGAACCAGGTGAGGTTCACCTTCGTCAGTGCGTGGATGCCATCGATGAACGTCTGATGATCGGCGTGCATCGCAGGAATCGTACTGCCGCGGTAGTGGTCGCGCGCCCCGTTGAGCGGAGTCGACTGGGACAACCCGCGCCAAGCAGAGCCGGGGCCGACGGAGCGAAAGCCCGAGGCCAGGCTCTGCGGCCGGGTGAGCGGTCACGGTTCACGCTGTCTTTGCAGTGGAGGCGGACGGCCGTCGGGGTTAGTCGATCCCTCAGAGGTAGGTGGCGGGCCGCTCTCCGTCGCGGGCGAGACCCGCAGTGATCGCACGCCCCCGCTCGCCTGATGTAGCCGGGGGGTCTTAGGGGGTCCCGACCGCGCCCCCCGCGCCTAGATTTACGCGAGCACTGGGGAAATCGCCGGTGCGAGCAGATTGCTGCACTCCCTTTTCTCACCTCATGGCGTGCCGCAGTGGCCGCCGCCGGCGTCGTCGGGCACGGTCTCGCCGACAAAGCCGCGCGGCCGTCCGTAACGAGACCGCGCCGCAGGTGAAATCCGAATCTACGCCGTCCGCACGTCTCGTGCACGCGACTCGGCAGTTCGCGCCCGCGAGCGTGCCGCCTTTCCGTTATGCCGCAGGGGTGGGCGCGGCGCTCTCGACCGAGGGCTCGTCCGAGACGGTATCCGCGACCGGATCGACCCAGTCGTCCGGCGGCTCGATCCGTGCTTCGATGCCGGCGTTCTCGGCCAGCAGGTAGAGCAGGTGGGTACCGCTCAGGAGCTCTAGCGGTTTGCCTTCGGCAAACTCGAACGATGACTTTCCGTAACCGCTGGTCGTGACCAGAATGCCCTTCGAGGCGCCCTCGTTTTGCATCGTCCCGAACAGGTCGCGCACGGCGCTCACCCCGACGGTGTTCTTGTAGCGCTTCGCTTGGATCACAACCTTGCCGCCGAAGATCGGCCGTGGATCGTATGCGACGCAGTCAACGCCGCCATCACGGGAGGCCTGAGTCTGCCGGGTCTCCAGGCCCATCTTCTCGAACAGGTTGGTGATCAGCGCCTCGAAATCTCGCGGCGACAGCTCCATCAGATTCGGCCGCTCGTCGAGCGCGCCCAGCACGTCGCTCTCCTGGATGAAGCGTGGGTCGACCATGTCGAACTCCAGGATCGGCCTGACCGGGACTAGCTCAGATGGGCTCTTCGAGACCGTTGCGTTCAGGCCCTTCAAGCAGGCGAGAGGCTCAACCTGCCCCAGATCGAGCTGCAGGAACGTCTCGCGCGACGCCCGGACGGTGACGAGGTGCGGCTTGATGGCTTTACCGGTCGCCGGGTCGATCGTGTCGACGTAGCCGTTGAAGACGATCGTTTCAAGCTTTGTGCCGCGATCGGCCTCGAAGAGCTCATGGAGCGTTCGAATAGTCGTCTGCGCTACGACTGACGCGTATAGCGCTCGGATCTGCGTCGTCGGACGCGCGCTCTCCTCGACCGCGTCGCGGGCCTTCACGTACCGGTGTTGCTTGACGGTCGGGACAACCACGAGTGACGGCAGTTCGAATTCGACGACGAGCTGCTTCGACTCAGGCACGAACGCCATGCGGTAGCGGCGCGAGAAGCCTTCCGGATAACTGCTTGCATCGAGCACGAGCGAGAAGTACTCGACGATCGCCTCAGGCTCGTTCGCATCGAATCGCGCGTGGAACTCATCGATCTCGCGGTTCCTAGCGGCTATCTGCTCCGTCATCTTCTGGACGTCGGCGTCGTACGCGCTTCGCGCCACTGCAAAGGCCGACTTGCGCTGTTGCTCGCGCTCATCGCGGACCGATTTCGCCGACTCGTACGTCCGCACCGCTGCCTCGACGGATTGCTGATGCTTCTCCTTCGCGCCTGGCAGGAACTTCCCGAGCCCCGAAAGTGGCGGGGGCATGAACGTCTCGACTCGCGGCTCCGCTTCGGCCACGCCGAGCGAACCCGGCTGGAACGGCGGGATCTCGGGATCGACCTTCAGGCTCTCAAAGTCCAGGTAGTCGTCGGCGTCGAGAGTCGAGGCGAGCAAGGTCTCTAGCGCATCGTTGGCCGCTTGAAGTTCCGCGTTCATGGCATCGACCTCAGCCGCACGCGACTCCAGATACAGCCGCTTCGCCTCCTTCCCCTCCAACAACTGAGCTCGCTCGAACGCCTTCCGCGCCCGCTCCGCGTCCCGGACAGCAGTCAATTGCGCCCGCTGCTGAGCGCGCGCCCGCCTTTCAGCCTCGCGCTGATACTGCGCCATGCGATACGCCATCGAGGAACGCCGCGCCATCACCGGAGAATCTAGGACGCCACGGGCGCCGACACAAGACAGTCATCAAACTGGCCGGTCAGTGACGGGCTTCGGGCCACGCCGGTCGCCGCCGCTGTTGCCGGGGACTCTTCCGCTAAAGCCAGCGCTAGCCTTGCTGCGCCGACAGCCAGGAAGACACCGTAGACCCCGTTTGTACCTGGAGACTGCGTAGCGGTCAGTGTTGGCTCATTCCCGGGGGATCTTGCAGCCGAGCCTGTGGATGTCCTTCGGATCGGCGGCTCCCGCGACATCCGTCACCGCTCATACGCTCCAGGTGTGGAGATCCCACTACTTGGCGCGAAGGAACGCAACACGCTCGTGATACTCGGAGCAGGAGCCACCCGAGGCGCAGAGTTCGTCGATAAGGACGCACTGGTACCTCCACCACTCGACAACGACTTCTTCCAGGTTTTGCAGATGTCGCAAACGGGCCGGACCGCGGAAGGTCGCCAGCTAGTCGACCACGTTCGGACCGTCTACGGCCCGGCTCTCGATGTCGGGCTTGAGACGGTCTTCAACAGCCTCGACGCCGCGCGAGTCTTTCATTCCACCTTCAACATCACGAAGGGCCGTATCCTCGAGGAGCCGAGTCGGCTCATCGACGCTCTCCGCGTTGTCCTGCCCGCCCTCCTCGGCGAGACGATCGGCGACGATTGCGGCTATCACAACGCACTGTCCGGCCGTCTCCGTGTGGGTGACGCCGTCGTATCGCTCAACTACGACTGCGTCGCCGATAGGGCGCTTGCGAATCACGCCGGGTTCCGCTTCGATGCTGAACGCGGCGGCTATGGGGTTCCGGTTTCCTCAGGCGCCGACCTCTGGAGACGATCGGGCCGGGGTAAGCGACCGCTGGGATCGATTCTTCTCCTAAAACTTCACGGATCACTCAACTGGCGCTCAGGCACCACACCACTGCGCTTGAGGGCAGACCCGTACCGCGAAGTGGCCTCCGGCGTAATCGCGCCTCCGCTGACGAACAAACCTGTAGAGCAGGAACCGTTCCGTTCAATCTGGCGGGAGGCCCGGCGTGCCATTGGCAGGATGCGGCGTCTGATCATCATCGGCTACTCGATGCCCGATGCAGACGGGCTCGTGCGAACGCTGCTCGCGACGGACCTGAGCCCCCATCTCGAGGACATCCTGATCGTTGACCCGAGCGATGGTGTCCGCGAGAAGCACATCGCACTGTTCACGCGGATAGCGCCTGCCGCTCGCGTGTTTCCGTTCCGGACGTGGAGCCAGTTCGCCCAAACTCTCGGGTAGCGCCTATTGAGCGCTCCCCTCCAACGGCCAGCCCCACTTGGGGTAGGCGTCTGAATCATGGGCGATTCGCCCTCCGACCCCTCACTAGCCCCGCGCGCGTTTCGGCCGTGTTGGCCGAAAGGGGTCTAGTCGATCCCGTCGAGAAGCTTCGCGGGCTTGATCTCGAGTTGTGGCGGACCGTCCAGGTCTGACACTCTCTCGTCGTGCAAGCCGTCGAGAGGTTTCGCAAGCAGCCGTCGGAGTTTTGGGCGCTCGTCAAGCTGGCCTCGCAACTGCTCGGCTACTCGGAGCGCGGAAAGGGACGGCTCAAGCGTTACGCGCCTGACGAGATTGCAGCAGCTCTTGCCGAACGCGGCCTCGACCCGTTCGCAGCGGCAGGAGACGTGGAGAGGCTCGTGGAGTACTCGAACATCCGCGCCGATCTACTCGAGACCGTCGTCGAGCCGAACCTCATGAATCGAGATCAGGCGGCTGAGTTATTCGAGGCGGTTCGTGACCGCGTGAAGCCGCCGGAGTCCCTTCTCTCGATGAACAAGCAGAAGAAAGAGAAGCGGCACTACGCCTACCTCGCCTGCATCGTGAACATGTTGACCTACGAGACGCTGATGGAGACGCATGGGCGCGCGACGTTCAATCCCAGCCCACGAGGCCCATTGACGTTCGCTCGGGACGGTCTCCCGTTGCGGACGCTCTTCCGTTGGATGGACGGTGCTTACCCCGATGTCAATCAGCCCCACGCAGCATGGGAGATCAAGGAGTACTACGGCACGACAACGTTCGGCAGCCGCGTTGCAGACGGCGTCTATGAGACGGCGCTCGATGGCTACGAGTTAAACGATCTACGAGAGGTCGGCGTCGACGTCGAGCATTACCTCTTCCTCGATGATCGCTTCACCTGGTGGGACTGCGGCAGGTCATACCTCTGCCGGATCGTCGACATGCTTCACGCCGGCCTTCTCGACGGCGCCTACTTCGGCCGCGAAGTGGTCGAGGAGTGGCCCCGCGTCGTGCGCCGCTGGCCGGCGTTACCAGCTCAGGAGTAGTCGGTCTGCGACGCGCTCTAGCTCCATATCCGAACCGTTCATCTGGAATCGGCGCAACATGCAACCCCCACGCTCGATCAGTAGCTCGCGCTCGAACAGCCCCTTCGGGATGCTGAGGTCGATGACGCGCTCTCCTGACCGGCGGTAGCCGTCGAGCGAGACTGCCACACGCGCACCGCGGGCGATAGCCCCCCTGACTGCCTCCCAAAGCCGGACGAGCCGAAAGTCCTGAGCCCCATAAAGAATGGTCTGCCCGTGCAGGTATGGCGGATCGCAATACACCGTATCGCCCGCGCCAGCAAGCGCCATCGTCTCGGCGAAGTCTCGGCGCTCGAACTCAACGTTCCGGAGCCGTAGTTGCCATTCGCGCATGTACCTGTCGAGCTTCTCAGCGGGCATCGGGCGATGCGGCCCCATTGGCGTACTCATGGTGCCGTTGCGCGTGAAGCGAACGACGCCGCCGTAACAGGTACGGCTGAGGACAAGAAGGTCGGCAGGGTTCGGCCGCTCGTTGAACCTCATCTTCACCTCTTCGTATGCCTCCCGGCCCCGCGCCACGATCTCGGTACGCGCCAAACCGTAGTGCGCCACCAGCGAATAGGGATCTCGCTGGACTAGCCGATGCAGATCGATCAACACACCCAGCGTGTCCCCAGCTATAGCCCGCTGCGGCTGCATCGTCGCCAGAACCGCGCCCGTGCCGACGAACGGCTCGTAATAGGTACCTGGGTCGTCGGGGAGATGACGCGCGATGATCTCGGCGTAGCGCTGCTTGTTGCCCACCCACTTGAGTAACTGCCCCGCCGGACGAGTGCGAGACGCCGCATAGACGTCGGCCTCGAAGAGTGCGGCCTCGGCGGTCACGAGAGCCAACGTAGCTCTTCCCGCGGACGGTTCTCTAACGCGTTAGTGAAAGCTCAGTGTCAGCTCGCAAACGCGATGCCTTCGCCTGCCCCCAGCGCTTGGGGGAAGGGTCGATCGTCCACGCGCCCCTCGCCTGGATTCGTGCGCGCACTGGGGAAATCGCCAGTGTGGGGCGCTCGTTGGTAACCGAGGGGCTCTTAGGCGCGGCCGAGTGGGCGCCCCCTCGCCTAGGGGTGGCGCTAGTTCGTCCACTCGGCGTGTCGCCCCTCGGTGTGAACTCATGCCGGCCGATGTTCATGCGCTTGAGTACTTGACCCCAGTCGCTGAGCTGCTGATAGTGCTCTCGTGTTCGCAGCCGCTCAGCCGAAGCCACCGCAACTCCTCCCGACCCTGGCCCACGCCCTTGGGAGCGCCGTCAGCCATTACTGGTGGTTGTTCTTGATCGTCGGGGCGTTGTTCGCCGCTCGCGGCGTCGTCTGGCTCGTCCGGGAGCGACGCTTGGCCCGTTCTGGGATCAGCGAGATCGACCAGATGGACGGCATCACTTTCGAACGGCGCCTAAAGCATCTCTTCGTGAGTCGTGGGTATCGCGTCGAGCAGACCCGCGCCCGAGGCGACTACGGCGCCGACCTCGTCCTCGAGAAGGACGGTGTCCGCACAGTCGTCCAGGCCAAACGCTGGACGAAGAATGTCGGGGTCAAGGCGATTCAGGAGGCCGTCGCGGCGAAGCCGATGTACAGCTGCGATCAAGCGATGGTCGTCACCAACCGCTACTTCACCCAGCAGGCCGAGCGCTTGGCCACTGCAAACGGTGTGCGCCTGTGGAACCGGGACGAACTCGTGCGCGCGCTGCTGGCTAACGCCGACGACGGGCTCTCCCCCGCCGCCTCGTCGGCGACTGCGCGCTAGCGGTACTGCCGGGCCTGCGCGGCGCGAACTCGGTCGCGCGTCTCGTCGTCGAGCTCAACGACAACGATCTCGATACCTGACTGCCGTAACGCAGCAGCCGGCCAACCCCCGCGGAACTTCCGCGCAGCCTGGTCATCACTCAACAACAGGATCAACCGCCTCGTCCCCCCAAGCTCGCGGCCGACGAAGGCCAGCTTGAAGGCGTCAGTCAAGACCTTGTTGCGCTGACCTGACTTGGCCGCGCCCTGATGGGCCCAGACCTCGACGAGCACCGATAGGTCATCCGAGGCGGCATCGAGCTCGACTCGGACGCCGTCGTCGAACTCGACCCGTCGCGGAGCGAGCTCTACACCAAGCTGCTCAGAGAGCGCGGCGACCATCACCGCTTCGACCTCGCGTTGCTCGCGGCTGTCGCCGGGCGGCGTTTCCAGTTTCTCGGTGGACTCGACGTCGTCGGTCACAAAGCAGAGCCTACGGCCCCACGCCCGTCCGCAACGCGAACCCGCAGGGGGGTGGGTCTATAGGGGGATCGACCACGCGCCCCGCGCCTAGATCAGCGCGAGTTTTGGACGTTTTCGCAGAACGCTGTTCGGAGCGGGAGAACGCCGGAAGGCGCCGTATCAAGCGGCATGGCGAGACAGATCCGGCTGGCTGGTGTTTTCGAGGCCGCTCAAATTCTTGGCATTTCGCGGTCGGCTTTGGCCGACCGGCGCCGGCATGGCGATCCGCGTCGGCGGCTTCAGGGGCAGCCGGATTTCCCGGCGCCGATCGCTGAGCTGCGGTGCGGGCCGATCTGGGACGCGGCGGAGCTGTATCGGTACAAGCGCCGCTTCCAGCTCCACGACTTCTGGCGCAGCCCGGACAAGTACCCATGACCGCGCGCGCGTTGCCGGACCGGAGAATCTTCCTGCAGGTCGGTCTGGCGACGCGATCGTGATCAAGCGTGACGAGCTGCTCGCCCGCATCCTCGGCTGAGGACGCGGGCGAGCGGCTACTTACCGATCTTGACGTTGACCTTCGCGTTGATGGCCAGCCGTGATCCCGGCTTGCGGTTCTGGGAGAGCACACGGCCCTTCTGGCGCCTCGAGTTCGAATGCACCTTGGTCACTCTCCCGAGTTTGCAGCGCCCCACCGCGAGCGCCGACCTCGCCGCGGGAAGCTTCAGCCCCTTGAGCTTCGGCACCACGCACGCCGCCAACGCCTTATTGGTCAGGGTCGCGTTCGGGGTCGAGCTCGTGGTCCAGGAGCTCTGGTCCGCCGCGTGGAAGACGTACGCAGCACCGGTGTACGACTGGACGTCGTCGGCGCCGACGAGCGCGGTTGCTCCGTCGGCAGAGAGCACTCCGACGGATCCTAGGAAGTCCTTCGCGTGGCCGCCGGAGTTGGTGAGGGTCGCGCTCGGCGTGGCGCTGGAGGCCCAGGCTCCCTCACTCGCGGCGCGGAAGATGTATGCAGCACCGCGCCTGGAGTTGACGCCGGGAGCGAGCACGAGAGCAGTCGTGCCGTCACTGGAGACCGCCACCGGAACCACCCAGTGGCCTCCCGCTGACAAGGAGACAGCGTTGTCGGTCAAGATCGCGGTGGGGGTTGAGGTCGACGCCCAGGCAGCCGCGCCGGAGGCGTGGAAAACGTCCACCGCGCCGCCGGCACCGGAGCCGGCTCCGGGAGCCGAGACGAGGGCGAGCGTTCCGTCGCTGGAGAGCGCGAGGTCGTTTCCGCGAGAGTCGTTCGGGCTGCCGCTGGCGTCCGAGAGGATGGCGGTCGGCGTCGAGCTCGACGTCCACGCATTCGCGGCGGAGACGTGGTAGACGGCCGCGCCGCCCCCGGTTGCGCCCGCGTTTCCAGCTCCGAAGTCGGTGAGGAGCACGGTCGTCCCATCTGCCGAGATCGCCGCCCTAAGGCCCAGTTCGTCGAGATCGCTGTCGTTGGGGCTCAGGGTGGCGGCCGGAGTCGAAGTCGAGGCCCACGCGTCTTCGCTCGAAACGTGGAAGACGAACGCTCGACCCACGGGGAACTTGTAAATCGGATCGCCGACGACGAGCGTGGTCCCGTCGGCAGACAGCGCGAGCACGACGCCGAAGAACAGGCTGTGGCTGACGGTCAGGGTGGCCGTCGGTGTGGACGAGGATGACCAGGCGTCCTCGGCGGAGACGTGGAACACGTAGACCGCGCCCGGCGACGAAAGGCGGGGGCCGAAAGGAGCGCTGACGAAGGCGGTCGTCCCGTCCGCCGAAAGAGCAACAGCACGACCGAACTCGCCCTGTGCGAACCCGTGCTTCTTCGTAAGGGTCACAGGCGGAATCGCGCTCGACGACCACGATCCCGCATCCGAGGCGTGGAAGACGTACGCGGCGCCCCTGCTGCCGGCAACGCCGGGCGCGCCGACAAGCGCGGTTGTCCCGTCAGCCGACAGGGAAACCGCGAGCCCCAGGTAGGGACCCGCCAAGCCACTGTCTGCCGAACTCGACCTGATCGCCCCCACGCCGAGCCGGGCATGGATCGCGGCGGCCAAACCGACTGGAATCTTCTGCGCGCCGCGCACCGCAGCCGCGGACGACCCCAATCCAGAGCCAGGCAGGAACCCCGCCGCCACCACGACAGCGATAGCACTTGCCACCACGAACCGCCGTACCGCCCCGCCCCTCGACCACTTGCCTGTGCGCCCGCTAAACATCGCCCCTCCTCCTTTGTCGGGTGCATTCCCCCACACCCGCTCGCCGGCCCTCCTCAAACCCAAGCACCGGCCTAGCCAATCCCAACGAAGCGCCTCAACGAACAGACCGAATCTCTCCCAGTCCTCAATGTAGCTCTGAACAGGGCTTTTGTTTCTTCCGGTTCTGGAAGAGACTCGCGCGTGTCCAGTGCGGGGTGGCTGCGCGCCGTTCTGCCGAAAGAGCGCCGATCGGTGAGGCCCAGCCGTGCAGGCGATCGGATCGGCGTGCGCGCGCTCGAGGAGCTGCTGCTCGAGCTCGTTTCCCGTCCATCGCGCGGCGGGCTACTGATCCCTATCTGCTTCGTCATGCGCTGCTGGCCGGTCTCGTTGCTTCGCCGTCCGGACGCCGATCTAGCGTTTCCCGCGAATGAGCGAGAGCATGCGCTACGACGCGCTGAGGTTCTTCGTCGGGGAAGACGGGGAGACGTGTTTCGACGGAGACGACTTCTACGAGCTCTTCTACGCTGGCCTGTCGCCCCAGGAGATCGACGCCGAGTCCGAACTGCGCGCCGATAAGACCGGCCGTCGATACGGGCGTGTGCTCCGACCGCCGACGAGACACGGGCGCGACCGACGCAAGCGGCCGCGGCCACGCGGACACCGTCGCCACACGCCGACGCGCGCCCGCGCGCCAGACGACCCCTCGCGACCACGACGTAGCGGGCTAGTCGTCCCCTCGCAGAGGGGGTGGTCGGCGTGACCGCCAAACCGCCTGCCGGGGGTAAGCCCGACGCGCAGCCCGGGCGCGACCTGGTCGGCGGCCGGATTGAGAGCCGCTCCCCAAAAGACCTGCGCGGTCACCGCGAGGCGACCCGGATCCCGTCCATGACCGTCGCCGACGCGACGGCGCTCGAGGCCGACATCGCCGAGAACGGTATCCAGGTGCCGCTCGACATCACCGCGGCCGGCGTCGTTCTTGATGGCCGGCATCGCCACCGCGCGGCTCTCGCGCTCGGCTTGGAGTCGGTTCCCGTGAGGGTCGTTGCTCCTCTCGACGAGGTCGAGTTCATGTTCCGGGTGGCGCTTCTGCGCCGCCATCTCAGCGCGGGACAGAAAGCGCTGGTGGTGCTCGGACGCGACGAGTACCGCACGACGCGGGCCGCCGCGGAACGCCGAAAGCGGGCCAACCTCCGAAACAGCCCCCTCGATGTGGCAACGTTGCCACATCGAGGCCGAAGCCGCGCCATCATCGCCGCCCGCGCCGGCGTGAGCGAGCGGACTGTTCAACACGCGATCAGGGTCCAAGAGCACGGCGAC
>Ga0265338_10003651_pt1 | contig 21436 bp, 20 predicted proteins | sample 42126metaG_FD_193579 | JGI IMG/M metagenome (GOLD analysis project Ga0265338, IMG submission 193579) | Rhizosphere microbial communities from Carex aquatilis grown in University of Washington, Seatle, WA, United States - 4-21-26 metaG | ecosystem: Host-associated > Plants > Roots > Rhizosphere... | reverse complement strand
GATTGGCGATCAAGGACATCGGGGTCCGACCCTATACTCTCCGAGTCTTGATCGTCACGATCCGTCACTTGGGTACGTCAAAGGAAACGTGGTGGTTATGTCGCATCGGGCTAACCTTCTTAAGTCCAATGCTTCAATCGAAGAGCTAGAGGCAGTTTTGGCGTACCTGCGGGCGGCGAAGAAATGAATGCCAACGACAACGTCGGCATGAACGAAGTGCGCCTCGCGGCGTAACCGTTCGGGGAGAATCGGGGAGCCGCCTTGCACCAGAATGGCTCCCCACATTTCGCGCAAGCTCGGATGTACAGTAGCGCTGCCGACGAGATGAGAAGCGTTGGCATAATTTCGCGGGTGGGAGGTCGTCTATCTCGCTCAGGCTCATAACCTGGGGTAAGCCGGTTCAACTCCGGCATCCCGCAACCAACTGTTACAGTATGGCGCTTTCTCGGCACATGGCGACTACCGGTCTTTCGATGACCGAGTCAGTCAGGTTGCTAAAGCAGCATCCAACGCTTTGCGGTGATCTGAACGCACTGTGGCCGAGGCCGTGCAAGACGTGCACATGCGGTTTTGGCCGAGCCTACTATGAGTGGGATCATAGTCTCGACGGCAAGGAGACGGCGGTCTGTAAAACCGTTCCTTAATGGCGGAGGTTCGACTCCTCTCCCACTCACCAATACGCGGAGATAGCTCAGAGGTAGAGCGAAACCTTGCCAAGGTTTAGGTCGCCGGTTCGATCCCGGTTCTCCGCTCCAATACGCGTGGATAGCTCAGTCGGTAGAGCCTTTACAGTATAGCCAGGGAAGCTAATCTGGTGAAAGCGCCGGTTTGAAAAACCGGAGAGGTTGGGTCAGAACCAACTCCTGGCACCATTATGTTATGCAGGCTTTGTAACAAGCCACTAAAAACGACACGCAGGAAAAGATGCGGGTCATGCAATACCTTGATCCGTAGATTACGGACAAAACTAGCAGCAATCGATTTGCTTGGCGGTAAGTGTTCCAGATGTGGGTTTTCGCATCCAGCGGCCTTAGAATTTCATCATAGGAATGGGAAGCTGAAGTATTTCAATCTTGGTAACACCGCCAATAAAAGTTGGTCTGTTCTAAAGAAAGAATTGAAAAAATGTGATCTTCTTTGTTCTAACTGCCATCGCATAGAACATGCCACCTCTAGGTTTAAGGTAGAGGTTATTGAAGAAGCCAAACTGTACCGAGGGATGCCTCTTTCCTAGAGGGTGGTTCGATTCCACCTCCATGCACCATTCAAGCCACGGGCGCAGCGTCACATAGAAAAGTGACCAGCGTGGCGATCACCGCGAGATAGACGAGTATATCTTGCATTCGAATCTCCCCGACCCCTTTCAATTTTGGAGTCGGATTTAAGTTCCATCATTAAACAATGACGCATGGGGCTATAGCTCAGTTGGAAGAGCGACGTCATGGCATGGCGTAGGTCCGGAGTTCGAGTCTCCGTAGCTCCACCATTTCACTCACGGGCCGTTAGCTCATGTTGGGAGAGCACCTGTTTTGCACGCAGGGGGTCGTCAGTTCGATTCTGACACGGTCCACCAATATCGATCCCGTGATCGATTGATAGTCCTATCGCCCACGGCGTGGTGCGCTTTTCTCGGCCGATCTTCTTATCGACGGCTTGAGCTAGGATGCATCGAGCGAACTCTGTTCTCATGATCTCTCCAGGCTCCTGTCCCCAGGACGACCTGAAGCAGGAACAGAATCCGTCGAACTTGCGGCCAAGTGCTGCTAGTTCATCAGAGTCGAATGATACATCGAACATTTTCATCACTCTGTTTACGATGGAGATGATCAGACTTCCGGTGTATCGAAACTGTATCAAAGTGCTCACTTTTGTTCGAAACATGAAAAATTCCCGCAGATGGAACTCTTGTTATTGATGATTAACAGGAAATACTCTACCATTCGGTTCAATGAAAAACGGTCCATACGAACTCGTGATTCCTCCACCAGAATATCCGGGGAAGCGCTATCGAGGACGATATGCTTACGAGCATCGGGTTAACTGGTGGCGCAAGACAAAGAAGAATCCTGATGATTTTGATGGACTGATAGTCCATCACAAGAACGATAAGAAGAGAGACAATTCTCCAGATAATCTGGAGCAGATGCTACGTGGACCTGCCGCTTAATAGCGGCGGGTCTTCTCCGATCAGATTTGCCGAGAGTTTTTTCTGGGATGCAATCCTTCCCGTAGCTCAGTTGGAAGAGCAGAAGATTACGAATCTTCAGGTCGGTGGTTCGAGTCCACTCGGGAAGTCCAGTTAATCTGTGCGTAGCGCAGCCCGGTAGCGCACCTGCCTTGGGCGCAGGGGGTCGGGAGTTCGAATCTCTCCGCACAGACCAATTCCCCATATTGACATCGTCTCACAGGTGTCTCATGGGTCTGACTTAGCGCCGTACACGTTGTGCGGCGTTAAAAGGTGCTCGCGCTGTAGGCCACGGATACTTCATCAGACTTGTAATCTGAAACGGAAAAACCGTGATCGAATTTTGCCGAGCACCGTAGACGGAACAGACGCTGTAGAGCGCGGTTACTTCTTCGTCCAAACTGAAGATGGGGTTCGCCCCAGTCTCCGCTCTCGCCCTTTGCTCTGTTCCGTTTACGGTTACGCCACTACGAGGTCGACGCTGTAGGATACGGTTACTTCGTTGGTTCGAATCCAATCATCCCCACAACGGGGATGCGCCCAGCAGGGGGCACATACGCCGTGTTCAACCTTTGCTCGATCTCGTTGTGGCGTTCGGTCGTGGCACCTTCCAACCGCCGTCATGGCGGGACTTGCGCTGTAGAGAACGGTTACTTCGATTGATAATCGAGAGGTCGTGGGTTCGAGTCCCACCTGGGTGTCTGACACCCGGTAGCTCAGTTGGTAGAGCGCTTACGTCTCCGTTTTCGCCTCCTTGCCAAGTCTCGCCATGGCGGCATTTTCAAAAACAGAGGAAGGAAGAAAACCATGAGAATGAATGTCGCCCAGCGGCAGCCGAAGGTCTTCACCCACGAGGGTGGACCGGCCGTCGCGAACATCTCGGCCGAGGCTCAGTTGCGCCGGACGGTGATGTCGTGCCTCCTGTGGGAGAGCGAGTTCTACGAGTCCGGCAAGACGATTGCTGACCGCATCGTCGAGACGGCTCAGAACGTGAAGCCGGAGATCGTCGCCGCTATCGCTATCGAGGCGCGCGAGGTCTTCAACCTTCGTCACGTCCCGCTGCTGCTGCTCGAAGTCCTGACGCGGACTGGCAAGGGCAACAGCATCGTCGCGCAGACGATTGGCCGCGTGATCCAGCGCGCCGACGAACTCGGTGAGTTCGTCGCCGTCTACACTCACGGCGGTGATCGCCGGAAGGCGAAGGCTGGCCATGGCCGGAAGTTCTCGGCCCAGGTGCTGAAGGGTCTCCGCAAGGCGTTCGCGAAGTTCGATGAGTACGCCCTGGCGAAGTACGACCGCGACGGCGCAGTGAAGCTGCGTGACGTCATCCGCTTCATCCGGCCGACCCCGGCAAACCCGGGGCAGGCCGCGCTGTGGAAGCGGGCGCTGGATCGCACCTTGGCTACGCCGGACACCTGGGAGGTCGCACTATCCGGTGGCGCAGACAAGAAGGAGACCTTCGAGCGCCTGCTGCGCGATGGCAAGCTCGGCTATCTGGCTCTGCTGCGGAACCTCCGCAACATGGTCCAGGCCGGAGTCGATGAGGACTTGGTTCGCGCTGCGATCCTTGCTCGCAAGGGCGGAGCGCATCGTGTCTTCCCGTTCCGGTACGTGGCTGCAGCCCGCGTCGTTCCTCAGTTCGAGCGTTACCTCGATCAGGCGCTCGTCGCCTCCATCGAGGATATGCCGAAGCCGAAGGGCAAGACGCTGGTCCTGGTCGACGTCTCCGGATCGATGGACGAGAAGATGTCCGGCAAGTCCGACATGATGAGGATCGATGCGGCTGCGGCCCTCGCCTCGATCATGCCGGGTGATGTTCGGGTCTTCACGTTCTCGAACCAGATCGTCGAGGTGCCGCCGCGTCGTGGTATGGCCGGTGTCGATGCGATCACCAAGTCGCAGTCGCACAGCGGAACCTACCTCGGTCAGGCTGTGGCGCAGATGAACCTCATCGCTGCCAACAACGGCATGGGTGGTTACGACCGCCTGATCGTTGTGACCGACGAGCAGTCGGCCGACCGCGTGCCGGACCCGGTGATGAAGTACGCCTACATGATCAACGTCGCTTCCAACAAGAACGGCCTCGGTTATGGAAAGTGGACCCACATCGACGGGTTCTCCGAGGGCATCTTCCGCTACATCGCGGAGGTTGAGCGCGAGAAGCCGCGCGACAACGGCCCGGTCTTCGACCCGACCGAGGTCTAAGTGATACGGCGCGGCTTCGGCCGCGCCGACATTGGGGAATAGCTCAGATGGTAGAGCAGCCGACTCTGACTCGGCAGGTCGTGGGTTCGAAGCCTACTTCCCCAGCCAATTCACGGCGACGTGGCCGAGCGGTGAGGCTACGGATTGCAACCCCGTCTAGTCCGGTTCGACTCCGGACGTCGCCTCCATTACGCCTTCGTAGTTCAACTGGATGAACGGCGGATTTCTACTCCGCGCGTATGCAGGTTCGAGTCCTGTCGAAGGCACCAAAGGTCCCGTAGCTCAGTGGATAGAGCGGTCGTTTCCTACACGACAGGTCGCAAGTTTGAATCTTGCCGGGATCACCAAAAGAAGAGAGCCGCTTACGCGGCTCTCTCGTAGTATCGGCGCTGGCGCTCAAGCTTCTTGAGCGCGCTTTCGGCCCGCTTCTTCTTGCGCTCCCAAGCTTCGATCCTGGCGAGAATGCGATGGTGGCGCACAGTTTTGATGTCGATCTCAGCCTTCGGCTGCTCTGGTCGGCGCAGCTTGCCTTCGAGCCATCCCGACTTGACCACGTAGCTGATCAACTCGCGTTCGATGAAAGCATGACGTGGTCCGTGCGCCTCTCGATAGAGACGGTAGCTGGCATGGTGCGATATGGAATGCACGATCTCGTGCCACCCACCGCCACGCCAGTCCGGGTTGACATATAGCACGCCGCGCCTGATCGCGGTGTCGCGCCGCCCCGACGTTAGCTTGACCTTGCCACGGAACGGTCGACCCATCGCCTTGCGGTAAAGCCGCTTGGCACCAGCCATCGCCTCTTGCGGTGTTGGCTTGATAGCTGTGCCGCACGCCGTGCCTTCAGGCCATTGGCCATTGACGCTGTCATACTTAGCCATCACCGCACCTCCACCGGTTTGCGGCGAGCGATGTAGTCGTACCGCTGCATGGTACGGCCATCGATAGGCCAGCGCTTTACCTTCTGGACATGGCCGGTGGCGCACTCCTCGATGCGGACCCACTTGTATCCGATAGTGAGCCAGCAACGGCGATAGCCGCAGCCAATGCGAGGCGCTTCGTCGTAGAGATAGATGTCTGCTTTGATCTTCATTGTCGTCTCCTTGATCATCGGACATTTCCGACTGAACGAGACGATTGTAGCAAACGCGAATCCTGAAAATCGCAAAACAGTCTCACAGCGATCTCGGAAACCCGCATGGACATTGAGTCCGCGAAGCGAAATTCGAAAACTTGACTCCGATGGAATGGGCCTAACTCGCACGTCTTGAGCATCGCTCGATTGCGATAAGGCCCGTGGATCAATGGTTCGTGTCGACGAAAATAAATTTTCCTGGGGAGTTGGGTGAGTTGGACTAAACCAGCGGTTTGCTAAACCGCCACAGGGTAACTCCTGTCATCCGTTCGAATCGGATACTCTCCGCCAATTCAAGAGGTGTGCAATGTCTGAGACGAGAAAATACTATCTCGAAGACGGCCTATTCCCACGGAAACCAAAGAGCGACGAATCTGGTTTCTCTCAGATGCCGCATCTCTATTCGCAGAGTCACAGCGCTTTGCTAAACGAAATCGCGCGCCGTGGCGTCAAGCACACGGACGATAAGGGTCGCGTGTACTACACGCTGCCGGAATAATGCGGGCGTAGCTCAATAGGTAGAGCAACAGCCTTCCAAGCTGAAGACGACCGGTTCGATTCCGGCCGCCCGCTCCAATTCACAATGAACGCTTCGCCTGGGTGGTAAGGGTACCGCACTTTCAATGCGGAACATCGCTGGTTCGACTCCCGTAGCGTTCACCAATTCTGTAGCGGGGCCTCTGGGAGGGAGCGGGTCTTTGAAGCCTGCGATGGTCGGTTCGATTCCGACACCCGCCGCCATCGCGGCAGTTCGGTAGGTGAACGGGCGCTCCTCATAAGGGTGCTTAGGTGGGTTCAACCCCCATGGCCGCGACCAGTTTTGATGCTGCACGTTTGATTTTACGATTCTTGTTCTTTACGTCTTGGCGCGCTCGCCAAGTCCCATTCTCTCGCATTCGTTTTTCCGAAGCTCGACCCCTTTCCAAATCTGAGTTGTATTTTTTGAGAGGGTTTTTTGCTGCTCTGACATTGCAGAGATAGTGCGAGAAAGCGATATTTTCTATATCCAAAAAAGTCAGGAGAGGTGTTTCTGAGTTCAGCCAGTCGATCTTATGGTCGATTGAAAATTCGTCGACAGACATAATTCTGTTCGAGCATCGATAGCAATTATCAAGACCAAGTTTCTGAGCCATCGAGAATAGCAATGACATTTCTAAGAATGTTGGCCGCAGTGCCTTGCGGCATCCCAAGTATTTTTGCTCTTCTGAGATTCTGTTTCATGCTCGGATAGCTTAGTGGAAAAGCGCTCGGCTGTGGACCGGGTTACGCCAGTTCGATCCTGGCTCCGAGTACCAATACGGGGGTGTAGTGTAACGGTAGCACAACGGCTTCCAACACCGTCAGTCAAGGTTCAAATCCTTGCACCTCTGCCATTCCTAATCTGCTCTGCACACTCGTCGCAGACGAACAAGCCGATGTCAGGGACAGGAGTTCCTTCCTTGTATTCACGGATGTCGGACAGGCCGCACATCGCGGTGTGCTCGCTCTCGAATGAATTGCCGCATTTCGCGCAGCTATAGGTATTTTTTTCGCTAGACATTCATCATCTCCTGGACGTCACACAAAAAAGAGCGGCCCGAAGGCCGCTCTCCATTGTACAATCATGTACCTTCAGACCGCAGCGCGCTCGCGGACTTCCTTCAACGTCGTCTCGATCAGCAACCGGCCGTCTTCCCAGACGGTCTTGAGATAGTTGCTGCGCGGGTCTTCGATGGAAGCTTCCGGAACGGTCTTCCACTCCTCCTCGCGGATCAGCCCGAGCCGACCGGCCTTCGACTTCTTGCCGGACGACGTTACCGGGTTCTTGGAGATCGGCATCCACTTCGCGCCGCCATCGACACTGACGGCGTTCGCCTTCATCGCGAATGAGAAGTCATCGCGGGTGACGTCCTGGAGAAGAGCGCCGCCCATTCCGAACGCGATGTTGTCGGCCGACCAGCCTGCATCCTTCAGGCCATAGAGAATTTCCGAGATCGAGGAATAATTGACGCCATCTCCCCAGATGATCCTGAGATAGTCCGGCAGCACCTTGAATCCCTTGTCGTTGGTCTTGGTGCCGAAGCGGTTCACCAGGATGTTGAGAACCTTCAGCGTAGTGTCGACCGGGTCGCCGGAGTCCGGCCGGATCACCAAGGTGCCGCCAGCCGCAACGATCTTGTCACGGAGAATGCCGCCCCAGAGCTTGTCGCAGGCCGCGAAGATATCGTAGGTGTCCGAGACGACGGCGTAGATCGACCCCTTCTTGCTGAACTGCTTGATCATGTTGTCGTAGGCGTTGACCTCACCGGCCTGGGTCCACGCCATGATCGTGCTGTGCTCGGCGGCCGGAATGCTGAAACCGGCGCACGGCTCGCGGTAGAACCTGCGACCGTACTCCAGAGCACCGACCGTGTCGGAGCCCATGAAGTTGACGAGGTGCGCCAGCCCGCCGATACATCCGCTCTCGCGGCTCGATACGCCACGGAAGCCGAAGTCGTGCAGCTTGAACGGCAGCAGATCGGGATTGCCGGTGTCATCGAGGTAGCGCTTGATGAGGCGCTTGATCTTGCGGCTGTTGGTAGCGACCGTGCTTGGGTACCATATCGCGCGCAGCAGTGACGTCTCCAGGAACGACGTCACCCACGGAAGCTCCGGATCAGTGTTGGAGAGTTGCACAAGGACGTTCCCCGGAGCGACCGGCGTGCCTTCGGCGACCGCCTGAATCTTGACCGGCCACGGCTTGCCGATGAGGCTTGTGAAGCCGCGCGTGTTGAACGGCTCGCCGTGTTGCTTCATCAGAAGTTCGGCGTCGGCGACGTCGTCCATCATGATCGGCTTGGAGAGATAATCCTTCAGCCACATCTGCAGACCGAAGAAGACGATCCAGTCGTCACCGGAGCGCGCCTCGATGTACGAGGACACGTTGGTGATCTCCGGAGGGTACTGCAGGAAGTGAGAGAATTTGTAGCTGTCGGTGTCGGTGAGTGGATTGCGTACTGCTCTTATGTTGGCCATGTGAAATCTCCTTTCAGGCCATTGACGCGGCTGGCTCCCAGTCGCGTTATTTCCAGTTCACTCCAATGAAGCGCTGAATGATAAACCAGTGATCAGCCATAAGCTGATCTGGTTTCAGATTGGCGATGTCATACCACTGGGCATGCGCGGCATCGTCGTCGCCGCGAACGCGGAAGAGTTGTTCGCTCTTCGGAAGTTCGAGGTGATACGCCATCGTGATGATCCCGCCGCGAGGATCGCGTTCCGGTGTATCGATTAGCGCCGATCCCTTGATGAAGGTCTTGATCTTGCCAATAGGGATCGGGCCATAATTGTCTGAGATGCGCGTCTCCTCCCTGAGTTCTCTGGCCATCGTGTCGATGAGACGCTCGTTCGGTTTTGCAAATCCACCAGGGAGCGCGAGCGCTCCTTCGTACGGCGGATGCTTTCTGGTCACGAGGAGGATGTGGCCGCTCTGCTCGACGACCGCGTCGGCGGTGACGAATGGTCCTTCACCCCATTCGTCGGCGTAAGATCGAAGAAAGCGCGCCTCGTTGAGCAGCCATTTGAACTCAGGCTTCAGCGAGAAGTCCTGCAAAAATTTCTGCACCTCTATCGGCATGTAGTTGCCGATGATCGGTGCCGCCTGGAGATACTGCTCGCGGATCGCGGTGGCGCTGATCGTGCCCTGTCTCACCTTCATGTCGATAGGCTCCCACTGCGGGAACCACTTTCCATCGGCTGTCGCAAGTGTGTCGCCGCTGAAGCTGACGAAGCCGATCTTCGGATTTGCGCTGCTCTTGTCGAGCACGCTTTCGACGATCTCGCCGACAGCGGTGATCCAGAGCGCGTCACGGTCTGGGAAATCGTTCAGCGGCCGGAAGACGATGCGGTTGTTGAAGGGATCGAGCGAAATCTCTCGATCCCGCCATCGTCTCCCGTAGACATCGCCGATCATCTGAACCCGTTCTTCGTAGGTGAATGGGTTCTTTGGGCTGCGGTGCAGGTTCGAGGAGCCGATCAGGACAATGACCGTGCGCGCTTCCTTGAGAGCGCGGTCGAGTACTGCCTGATGACCGTTATGGAAGGGCTGGAATCTTCCAACCAAAACTGCGTAGTCCAGCATGGCAAGTCTCCCTTGCGCGGTAGCCGGACGCTCCGTCCGGCTAATGACCGCCCATTCCATAAATCGTCTCGCCAGTCAATATGGTCCCGGGACGATTTCGGGGGTAATTCGGGGCAATTAACGGGAGTAATTACCCCGTCCGAAAATTGTGAACAATTCTGTACAGAACTGTACAGGCTGGGAGCCTCCGTCATGCTCTTGGGCATGAGCGGAGCGCCCGATAAAGACGAGATGTTGAAGCTGATCGATGACGCATGCCGCGACTTCGTCGTCGGGCTTTTTCGTAGATATATCGATGGTTTATTCGATGAGCAGGCTGGTCGTCTGAAGAAAGGTGAAGCCCTCGATCACTTCCACAAAGGCATGGAAATGGTGCTCGCGGCGAAGGCCGATGTGGTCGATTTCATCGATTCAAATCGTTAATGATTTGCCCCTCCAATATCTTGTAACCGTCTCGCGACTCTCCTACCGTCCGTAGATCAGAATACCAACGCCGCCTTGCTGGTGGTGTTGAAGGGCCAGCAGGCCGCTCGGAAGCGCCGCCCACGCAGGGCAGGCAAATCCCCTCAGACAGCCGTCGCGCGCTGTGACGGTTTCAACCTCGACGATCCTCGCACCGAGCCGGTGTCAGAGTTGATCGCCAAGACAGGGCAGATTTGTCAGCGATGGCTGGTCTCGTAAATAGGATGAAGCAGGAGGCGGTGAACCACGAACTGGTTTGCTCTCTGCTTTCCTATGATCCGAAGACTGGCGTCTTCCTTCGCAAGTACGGTCGTGGAGCGACAGCCCCGGCTGGCTTTGTTATGCCGAACGGATATCGAGTGATCCGTGTCAACTATCACAAATTCTTAGCTCACCGGCTGGCGTGGTTCATTTCTTACAAGGAATGGCCTTCACGGGAGATCGACCACATCAATCGTGACCGTGACGACAATAGGCTCGTCAACCTGCGGGATGTTTCTCGCAAGCAAAATTCTGAGAACACGGTGACCGCGCTGCTGAAGAGCGCGATGAATGCGATCTCAGCCGGAGATGACTTCTCCGTCATCGAGCGCGCAATCGTAGCTAGGGGTGCCGCTATCGCGTCATCGATAGCTTCTTCTCCAATGATGACGACGGGAGGATAATTTGGCAAATACGCAAGCCGCGTTTGGCTTCCAGCAAGTCGGTACTGCCAGCGGGGCACCGAACTTTGCTCGCGCGGGCAGCCCCACTGCATACAAGATCAAGTCGACGTACACGACCGCGATCTTCTTCGGCGACTTGGTTCGCATGTGGGTCTCCGGTGACGCGCAGGGCGGCGCGGCCGGTTATCTCACGCAGTGGGTCGCTGGTGACGGCGCAACGTCAACCAAGATTCCGGTCGGTATCTTCATCGGCTGCGAGTACTACTCGACGAGCCAGAAGAAGGGCGTCTGGAACAACTACTACCCAGGCTCCGACGCGACCGGTGATGTCTCTTGCTACATCATCGACGATCCGAACGCGCAGTTCTTGGCGCAGGCTGGCGCTTCAGCCATCGACTACACCAAGATCGGATTCACCACCGACGTCGTGGTTGGCTCCGGCAACACCACCACCGGCATCTCCGGGATGTATCTCGGCACGCCGGGCGCAACCAGCACGTACCCGTTCAAGATTGTCAACATCCTGACCTCGCCTCCTGGCGTGAACGGGACCGACAACACGACCGGCTACAACAATGTGATGGTCGCGTTCAACAACCAGCAATACAAGAACTCGGCGGGGGTCTGATCCATGGCTATCAACGTCGCAGCAATCCGCGACCTCCTGGTCCCAGGTCTCCGTGGAGTCGTCGGCGAATACAAGCAGTGGCCCGCGATCTGGCCAAAGCTGTTCGACCAGGGCAAGTCGGAGATGGCGCAGGAGCGCACCGCTTCAATGCGGTTCCTGCCTCTCGCGCAACTCAAGAGTGACGGCGGCCAGACCCAGTTCGACAACGGCGCTGGTGAGGCTTTCGTCTACAACCAGTTGCACGTCGGCATCGGTCTTGGCTACGCGATCACCCGCAACACGATCTCGGACAACCTGTACAAGGCGCAGTTCCGTCCGTCGAACCTCGGCCTGCAGCGCTCGTTCGCGCAGACCAAGGAAATCTACGCTGCGGCGGTCTTCAACAACTCGACCACGTACGACAACACGGTCGGTGGCGACGGCGTCGCCCTGCTGAGCACCGCTCACCCGCTTCCGGCTGGCGGTTCTGGTCCGTCCACCTGGGCGAACCGTCCGTCAGTCGACGTCGACCTGAACGAGTCATCGCTGCTCAACGGCATGATCTCGATCCAGACCGGCTTCTACGACAACGCTGGTCTCCGTATGATGGCCACGGGCAAGACGCTCGTGATCCACCCGAACAACGAGCCTGTCGCTCTGCGCCTGCTCCGCGCTGAACTCCGGCCGGGCACCGCGATGAACGACCCGAACGTCATCGGCAGCACCGCTGGTGGTGTCACGGATTACGTGAAGAACGTCTTCTTCACGTCGCCGTACCCTTGGTACATCAAGACCGATCAGCCGGGCCTCCTGTACCTGGAGCGCGAGCCGTTCGAGATCGACATGCAGGTCGACTTCACGACCGACAACCTGCTGGTCAAGGGCTGGGAGCGTTACAGCTTCAACTACAACGACCCGCGCGCCCTGTGGGGCACTGCGCCGACCTCCTAACCGAGGTCGACGCCGTAACACGTCAGGTGTCAACTGCGAGGCTAAGTCGCCATGGGAATCACTGCTGAACAAGGCCCGCTTGTCACCTTCGGGCAGGCCCAGTCTTTCGACTCGAACCCTGATGCCGGGCCGAACGCTTGGTATCAGGGCGATATGCTGCTCGACCCTCGCGGGCCGTTCACGTATCAGCCGGGCCAGCGCGCGACGCAGCCGACCTACGGCTGGCTCTCGACGACCGCCCTGACGGTCATCGACCAAGCTCCTTCGACCGCTGCCGCCAACAACATTGCCGCCAGCCAGACTTCGGTGAACGGCACGCCACTGACGCTCGTGGCAGCCAGCGGCGCTGGCATCACCATTGGCTGCGCTATCACCAACGCTGCCACCGGTCTGGCCGTCACCGGCCTGCTCGGCATCGACGTCAACTCCGCGACTGCGCCGCAGCCGCCGATTGACTTTGGCCAGGGCGACAACGGATCGAATGGTCCGATCAACGCCTGGAACCCACTGTGGGCGATTTCTCGTTGCGTCAAGATCACGAACAACGCCGACGATTCCGCCGCGACCTACACCATCCGTGGATACGACATCTACGGATACCCGATGACGCAGGCCCTCACCGGCCCGAACAACGGTAGTGTCACGTCGACCAAGGCGTTCAAGTACATCGCCTCGATCACGCCGGTCGGTACCGTCAACTCGACAGCGACAACCGTTGGCACCGTCGACACCTTCGGCCTCCCGCTGCGGACGGATCGTTTCCCGTATCTCGGCATCTGGTGGGGCACTCCGCAGTCGTTCATCAACGGCGGCTCGGTCGCCAACCAGACCACGCTGGAAATTCCGGTTCGCTTCCCACAGTTGGCGAACGCGCAGCAGTACCAGATCGACGTTCCGTTCGACTTCAAGCTGATCTCGGTGAACGTCCGAGTCACGGAAGCCGTTACGACCGGTGCCAAGGCCGCTACGCTGACGGCCCAGGCTAACGGCTCGTCGGTGACGGGCGGCGTTGTAGCGCTGGCTGGCACCTACGCAATCGGTGCCACTCAGGCCGGTACCGCGATCACCGCTGGTAACACCGGAACTGCCGGTCAGACCGTTGGTGTCGTGGTCTCCGGCGTCACGACCTTCATCGAAGGCGCAGGCATCATCGAACTCGTCGTCCAGAACCAGGACGATGCCGGTGGCACCTTCGTCGCCGCTGTCACGACGAGCCCGGCCACTTCAACGACCGGAGACGTTCGCGGCACCTTCGCCACGCCGTCTGCTGCTGACGGCACGAAGCGCCTCACCATTTCGTGGTCGCCGGTCCCGGCGAACATGACCACAACCGCAGGACTTGTCGGCGTCACACAAGTCTGAGGACTGTCCTTTAACCTGATCGCTGGCAGGTAAATTCCAGCGGCCGAGCCCACGGAACCGGGTGAAGAGGACTATTCGAAATGAGCCGAGCACGACATCACGCCAAGAAGGCTGGCGGTGGTTCTGTCCACTGGAACGCAGGCAAGGATCAGCCAGCGGCCAAGGAAGCCGAAGAGAGAAAGCATGGTGGCAAGGTCCATCATGGCGAAGGCCACGAGTCGAAGCATCGTGCCGACAAGCGCGCCCGTGGCGGCATGGTCCCTGGCCGCAAGCGTGGCGGTGGCGTCGGTGCCAACCGCATGCCGCTCAGCACCGCTGCCAAGGTGAAGGAAATCACCAAGGGTGAGCAGCCAGAGGGCGGCGTCCACTCGGACTGAGTCCGGTGGCGAAGCTCTCGACCAAGGCTCGAAACAAGCTTCCGGCCTCGGACTTTGCGGGGCCGGATCGTTCGTATCCGGTTGAGAACGCTTCTCACGCACGCAACGCTCTAGCCCGCGCCTCTCAACACGCTTCGCCGGAACTGCAGGCCAAGATTAGGGCCAAGGTTCGTCGCAAGTTTCCAAGCATTCATGTCGAGGGCGAGCCGTCCAAGAGCCGAGCCGACCGGGCATCACGGAAGGGTTGAGGTGGCTCTATGGGAACGGTCATCAACTTCACCAAGCAGCTTGGCGCTGCCGCCGACAACAACATCTCGGCGAGCCAGTCTCCAGGCGCTGGCGCGATCCTGATCAATGGCTCCGCTGCCACTGCAGGCGTAGCGACCATCGATACCGCGACGGCAGCCAACTCGGCGATTGGCCGCCGTGTCATCATCACGTCAGGCGGCGACGATACCGGCATCACCTTCACGGTGTCCGGTACCAACGCTGGCGGCGCTGCGATCAGCGACACCTTTGCCGGAGCAAGCGGCGGCGCTGCACAGTCCAACATTGATTTCGTGACGGTCACTCGCATCACGGCGAGCGGATCGGTTGCTGGCACGCTGAAGGCTGGCACCAATGGTGTTGGTTCTTCGCAGTGGTACACGATGAACTGGCGCAGCTACTCGCCGATGAACGTCAGCGCTGCCATTCAGCTTGTCTCTGGCGCAGCCAATTACACCGTCGAGTACACGTTCGACGATCCGAACGCGCTGCCGACCGGTGTCAGCTTCCCTCTGAATTTCTCCGACCTGAGCCCGAGCGCTTTGGTCGCGGCGAGTGCGACGAAGGACGGCCTGTTCAACTTCCCGTTCATCGCCATGAGACTCACCATCAATTCCGGTACTGGCGCGTTGCGGTCCCGCTTCGTCCAGGCCGGCGCTGGATAAATGATTTTCGCCAATGAGGCGTGAATCGATGAGGACGCAGTGGCAACGAGCGGCACCTATAGCTACGATCCGACGCTCGGCGCTCTGTTCCTGAGCGCGTTCGGTCGTATCCAGGTCAAGCGAACCGAACTCACGCCTCAACATATCGCCGACGCAAAGCAAGAGGCGAACCTTCAGCAAGTCGAGTGGTCGAACCAAGGTGTTCTGCTTTGGACGCAGGATACCCAGACGTTCACCATGACGGCCGGGGTAGCGACATACACCGTACCGGCGAGCACCGTCATGGTGCTCGATCTATTCGTGACGCCGAACAACGGTCAGAGCGGACAGAACCGCCTGATCATGCCGTTCTCACGGACTGATTACGCGTCGCTGGCTAACCCAACGCAGCAGGGCTTCCCGACGTCGTTCTTCTATCTTCGTACTGTCGCGCCGACGCTGACGTTCTGGCCGGTGCCGGACAACAACACGACATACTCTTGCACCTACTGGCGCTACCGTCAGATTCAGGATGCGGAGTCGGCGCAGGGTGGTAACGCCGAACTGCAGTATCTCTTCCTGGACGCCTATGTCGCCGGTCTCGCTCACCGGTTGTCGCGCTATTACGCACCTCAGTTCGAGCAGCAGCGCGGAGCCGATTACGAAAAGTCGTTCAGCGTGGCGATGAAGCAGAACGTCGAGAACGTTCCGCTCTACATCAACCCCGGACTCGCGGGGTACTTCAGATGAGCCGACCGCAATCTCGCCATGTCCGCGTCAACGCGCAGAATCCTGAAGCCGCAGCACAGTGTGATCGCTGTGGCCGCTGGTTCAATCGTTCTGACTTGGCTTGGCAGTTCGAGTGGGCTGGATCACATCTCTACAACAAGCAGATTCTTGTTTGTGTTAGCGGAAATTGTCTCGATGTCCCGCAGGAACAATTCCGCACGATCATTCTGCCGCCAGACCCTCCGCCAGTGATCAATGCTCGCGTTCCAAACTTCGCTTACGAGGAGCAGACCGTCAGGATTGTCGAATACAACGCGCCAAAAAATCCACCATGGGGTGCTGGACCGCAGTTGATCCGTTGTCTGCAGGACGGGTCGACGCCTCGCATCCTGCAATACTCGACGAGTAGCTGATGGCCGCAACATTCACACCACTCGATGGTCGGCTGACCAGCCTGCAGTCTCTTAACGTTTCTTTGACGGGCGGCGAAGTCATGGAGATCGTCTCTCCTGGCAACGCGCAATTCGGAAATAATTTCCAGGTCACGACGGCTGTTCTCGGAGCTTACTTCGCAGCGTACCCCTTCGTTAACGCAAGAGTTGTCGTTAATTCGACTCCTTACACTATTGCGTCAACGGTAGTGCAAGTTCTGGTCAACGGGGCTGCTGCTCCATTCAGCGTCATCGCTCCGCTGTCATCCTCGATGGCTTACCCTTACCCGGTTCTCATCAAGGACTTCAGTGGCAACGCCTCGGATGTAAATCCGATCACGCTCACCTTCACTGGTGGCGAGAGGTGTGACGGCCTCTCCAGCCTGACGATCACAAACCCATACGGGTGGATCACCATCAATCCGAATCCAAGCGTCAACGGATGGTACCAGTCATGATGAAGTCTTTCCGCCTTCTGGCGGTCTCTGCCGTTCTCTCGCTTGGCCTTTGGGCTGGCGAAGCATTGGCCGACTGCACGGGCCAGTTTGCGGCAGGAGCCATCTGCAATAACGCCACCGGCTCTCAGGCTCCGCCAAGCGGGACAGTCAACCCAGTTATTGGAACATCAACCTCCGTCGTCACCTTCGCCGCAAGGGTTCTCACCCCAGCGTCGACCACTACTCGCGCCGGTCTCAATCTTCCGCATGGAGTTGCGCCGAGCGCGCCGGTCAACGGCGATCTGTGGAGCACAACTGCTGGCTTCTTCGGCCGCGTCAACGGAGTAACTGTTGGTCCGTTCACTGGACCTTCGGCCGGTTCGTTTGCTGGCACGTCGCCAATCACTGTTTCTTTTCCTGCCGGTGCTGTCACCTACGCGTTTGATTTCACGGTCGCCAACACCTTCCTTGCGCAGCAGACCAACCAGGGAGCCACCACCACATCGCCGGGCTGGTACGCGCAGATAACTGGCGACACAGTGCCGCGCGTCCGGATCGGCATGAACGCGACCGATGTTCCAAGCATTGCCTTTGGTCCAGGGAATGCCGTTCGAGACCTCTTCATCGAAAGGTTCGGCGCGGCGAATGTCCGTCTGGGCGCTCCGGATGCAGCCACCGCAGTAGCTCAAACGATCAGCGTCCAGAACGTCGTTGCTGGCACCACCAATGGTGCCGGGGCCGACTTGACGATTGCGCTATCCAGGGGAACAGGTTCCGGCGTCGGCGGCGGCTTGATCTTCCAGTGGGCCAACGCTGGCAGCTCGGGAACTTCGCAGAACTCCTACCAGACTGCAGGGAAAATAAATTCCGATGGCGGATGGACCATCGGAGGATCGCCAACTGGCGGCTCCAAAGGCGCTGGAACGATCAATTCGAGCGGGCTCTACATCAACGGCACCGCAGTTTCCTTGACCGCTGCAGGTCTCACGGTCGGAACCTCTACGATCACGAGCGGTAGCACGGGCCGCGTACTGTACGACAACGGCGCGGTGCTGGGCGAATACCAGGTGACCGGCGCGGCGGGTGCCGTGGTGCTGTCGTTCTCGCCGACGATCACAACACCCATCTTTACCTTCGGCACTGGAGGTGCGTCATCCATCACAGCGTCATCGGCCAATACCGGATTTGCCAATAACTTTTTGGTTCAGAACGTCGGAACGTCATCGAACTCTGCAACCCAGGCAACAAGTCAGGCTTCGCTTACTTGCGTAAATTGTTATACGGCAATGATCGCTAGTGGCGGGGCTTCGCCAGCGGGTCTCATTCAGACCGGCTCTGGAATGACGGGTGGCCTAACGATTTCCACTGGCGCTGCAAACATTGTTCTGACTCCTGCCGGGGGCACGGTTCAAGTCAACTCCGGAGGTTTTCAGATTGCTGAAAGCACCGACAGCACTACGCCATTTTCGGTCACGGCTGGCGGTAACGCGCGGCTCAACTATACGCTCGACGTCTCCGGTAATACGATCCTTCGCACCGCGAACAGCACCAACTTCCTCCTCGGCGTCAACTCGACAAACTTGATTTCGATGACGACGAGTGGGATTTCAATCAATGGCCTTACCATAACGGCCAGCAGCGGCACACTGACTATTGCGAATGCCAAAGTAGCGACGATCAGCAACACGCTGACCTTCACCGGGACTGACGGATCGACCCTGAATGTCGGTACCGGTGGTACGCTCGGAACGGCAGCGTTTCAGAACACCGGAACCTCCGGAGCGAATATCCCATTCCTGAACGGCAACAATACCTACAGCGGATCGAGCACTTTCTCTGGGACGGCAAACTTCCAGAGCACGTTCCAGATCGGAGGCAACACGATCACGTGGCCTGGATCGGCCACGACCGTCGCCGCGCTCAATATCGCCGGTCAGACGCTGACTGGCGGTGCGAACGTCACCTCCGGAAACCTTGGAACGCAGTCGAGCGGTACGCTCACGCTGAACTGCGGCACAGTACCGCTTCAGTTCGTCACCAACAACGGAGCCTTTACTCTCGCGGCCCCAGCGAACGATGGGAGCTGCATCGTCCGTGTGACCAACGGCGCATCGGCTGGCGCGATCACTTTCAGCGGCTGGACAGTTGGGACAAATACCGGGGACAGCTACGCCACGACCAACACCAACAAATATGACCTGTTCGTTCGCCGCATCAACGGCGCGGCGTCGTATCAGTGGAGCGCGCTACAGTGATTAGCGTGTATACCAGACTTCTTCTTGTTGCGCTGCTCGCGTTGCTTCCGCTCGGGGACGCGCAGGCTCCGGTTCATGCGCAGTTTTTTACTCCGACAATCGGAGTGGTGAAGGTTGCTGGAGCGTTCAGCCCGGTCAAGATTTACCTGACCACGACTGGAGCGGGGAAGCTCGTGCTTCCTCAGAACTGGAATGGTTTGGCAAATTCCATCGAGTGCATCGCTGGCGGCGGAGCTGGGGCAAACGCGACGGCTGCCAATCATGCCGGGGCGGCCGGGGGCGGCGGAGGGTATTCTAAGTCATCGAACGTTTCTCTCAGCGCCGGGGCTACGGTTTCATACAGCATCGGCAGTGGGGGGGCGCACGGTATCCCCGGCACCGCCGGGGGTAATTCTTGGCTGCGAATCGACGGTGGCACTACTCAACCGACAACGACCGGCCAAGGCGTTCTTGCGATAGGCGGTGGCGGTGCCGTTGACTCTGGTACTACTGGAACTGGAGGAACCGGCGGAGCTTCGGCAAGCGGCCTCGGGACAACGAAGACATCGTCAGGCGGTAATGGTGGCAACACTATTCAATCCGGTGGCGCTGGCGGAGGTGGTGGCGCGGGGGGACCACAAGGGAACGGCGGAGCCGGTGCATCTTCTACGTCGAACCCGCAAGCTGGCGGCGGCGGCGGCGGCGCTGGCGGTGGTGGTTCAGGCACCAACGGAGCGAATGGCTCTGCCGGTGCGGCTTCGAATCCCGGCGCGGGCGGCGCGGGTGGCAACAACGCGGCAGGAGCAGGAAGTGGCGCGGGTGGAACATCTGCTCCGACGGCTGGCACTGCTGGCACAGTCGGTGGTGGTGGTGGCGGCGGTGGGCAAAACGGTTCTGGCGCGTCCGGTGGTGCTGGCGGTGCTGGCACCGACTGGACAACAACCGGCAACAACGGTGGAGCCGCTGGCTCCGGCGGTGGCGGTGGCGGTGGTGCTGGATCAAGCAGCGCGCCCGGAGCTGGCGGCAACGGTGGTGGATACGGCGGTGGCGGTGGCGGTGGATCAATTGCTGGTACTGCGGGAAACGGTGGAGATGGAGCGCAGGGCATCTGCGTCATCACCTACACGCCGACCTCGCAACCGACGATATATATTATCTCGGACACTTCAGTCTCAAAATTTCCAATTCCGAGTGACTGGAACAGTGCGAACAACAACTATTTGATTGTCGGAGGAGGTGGGTCCGGTGCGGGCGGCAATGGCGGCGGCGGCGGCGGCGGCGGCGGCGTAATAACCGGAAGCAATAGTACCCAGACTCCGGGTAACGCGGTCACTATATCGGTCGCGGCGTCGGTCGCTGGTGGAGCGGCATCCACTAATGGGACGGTAGGGAATCCTTCTTCTCTGTTCGGTTCGACAGCTGGCGGCGGCGGCTTCGGTTCGTTTTCACCATCCAACGGCGGAGCCGGACAAGCTACCAATGGTAGCGGCGGCGGCGGCGGGGCTACCGGCGCAAGTAATCCTGGCGGGGCCGGAAATGGCGCGGGAAATTCAGGCGGTTCGGCCAATGGCGCGGGCTTCTTTGGCCCAGGCGGCGGAGGTGGTTCAGGCGGAACTGGCGCTAACGGAACAACAACTGCTGGCGGCGCAGGCGGTGCGGGATCATCCAGCAGTATAACGGGATCGCCAGTTATTCGTGCAGCGGGTGGCGGTGCGGGCAGCACGGCGCAGGGAGCTACGGCTGGTGCCGGAGGCTCCAGCGGCGTAGGTGGCGCTGGTGGCGCAAGCGGCAATCCTGGAAGTGCAGGGGCGGCCAGCACAGGATCGGGGGGCGGTGGAGGTGCAGTTAGTAACGCCGGGGGAGCCGGTGCGGCTGGTGTCGTTGTTATCTCTTACACGCAATAGGAGGGATGCCTTGCCATTCGCACTCGTGGACATCGCTGTAGGAAGCGTGCTGCAAATCTTCCAGCAGGTTCCTGACACTTTGAAGCTTCCAAACGGCGATCTTGTCAACGGAATCCAAAAGGACTCGACGCAGTGGCGTTCGGACAGCTACGCGCTGACGCGGTTCGACTCGTTCAAGCCGCCAACCGGGAAGGTCATCACCGGATCGCCGACTTACGCGGTCGAAGCGGACGGATCGGTCACCGAAACTTATGATGTCATCGACGCGCCCGCGCCAAGGCCGCCGGTGGTCACATCGCTGCAGTTTCGTCACCTCTTCACGCAAGCCGAGACGGTTGCCATCACCACGGCAGGCCAGACCGATATCCAGGTGCGCATATTCACCGACGAGGCCGCGGCCGCTGGCACGGTCGACCTGGGAGCTGCTGCCGTCATCCAGGGCGTGGCCTACCTCGTCGCAAAAAATATCATCACTCAAGATCGTGCCGATCAAATTCTCAAAGGTGTATCTCCGTCATGACCCATCCATACATCGAACTGAAATCCGAATATGAATCCTGGGTCGCGAACTGCAAGCCGCTTCCAGGACGCCTCCATGAGATCGATCTTGTTGCGACGAGATTGACGCGGACGAACTATCTCGAAAAATTCAAGGCGGTGCAGGACAAGATCGGCGTCCCCATCGTCGTCCAGGCGACGATCTGCGAGCGCGAGGACGGCTGCGACTTTACGAAGAGTCCAG